>Ga0206131_10000049_pt1 | contig 158100 bp, 127 predicted proteins | sample Helgoland_Spring_FD_148636 | JGI IMG/M metagenome (GOLD analysis project Ga0206131, IMG submission 148636) | Pelagic subsurface seawater microbial communities from Kabeltonne, Helgoland, North Sea - Helgoland_Spring_Bloom_20160517_1 | ecosystem: Environmental > Aquatic > Marine > Epipelagic ...
CTTTAACCAAAGAAATGGAAACTCAGGAGGGAAATAGTATGGCCATACCGGTTAGCCAAACCATTCATGGTGGAGTTTCTGGAGAAAATTGGTTTGGTACGGCTATTTCATATAAACCAGCATATCAGGAATATAAATTAAGTCCCCCTTTTGATACGGTAGCAGACTTTACAAAACTTAGCAAAAAAAAGAGTTCCTATGTAAATGCTTTTCGGCTTCTGAGTTACTTAGATGAATCTAAGTTTATAGAAAGTAGGGATATTCCCCCCTTAAATCAATTTGGTTATCGAATATTAAACCATGGCATTGTGGCCTCAAAAGAGCAGCGGTATCGTTTATTGGCCTCAGATGGAACCCTTGTGGATTATTACTATCCCAGCTTTTACAGCAGACATCACTTATTCCCTGTAGTTGATGTTCATATCAGTGTAAACAATTTATATAGTACATCAAAATCACCCATTTTTATAAAAGAGACCTTACAGAAAGGGGAGTTTTTGGACTTTAAAAATAAACTCACTGAATTGCAAGTTATAAGCCTATCAGGTCAGACTCTTTTTAATCTAAAAAATGTATCTAAACTAAATTCAACAGATATGAAAGAAGGCTTGTACCTCTTAAGGGGAAAATGCCAAGGAGCATATTTCAGTTCAAAGCTGTTGATTTATTAATCTTGGCGGGCCCTTTCTCATGGTTTCTGGTTTATAAGTATAACGCTCATGGGGCAGGAGTAAAAGCCTATGGCAAGAATCCAAAAAAAAGTATAGCACATAAAAAAAGGGTTCGTCTGTAAGACGAACCCTTTCGTATATTCTTTTAAATGACTTACTTAGAAATCATTAATTTAGTACTGGCTTTTGCACCATTAGCTTCAACATTTACAAAGTAGATGCCAGCCATTAAGTTACTTACTGGAACAACAATAGTATTGTTTCCTGCAGAGACTTCTCTGGTCATGCTTTGCGCCACTCTTCCGTTGATATCAGTAATTGTAACAATAGCCGCTCCTGCACTTAAAGAAGCAAAGCTTACGTTTGCATCTGTTCCCACGTTAGAAGGGTTCGGATATACTTTAATTCCGCTCAATTCATCCAAAAGATTTGATGAAACAGAAGTACTTGTAATTTTAATGAAATTATCCCATTGCTGAGCTGATGGATAGGCATTTCCACCAATGTAAGATTTCCATCCGTTTTGAGTTTGTCCAAATCTTAACCAACTAAATGTGAAGATAGCATTGTTGTACCTCAAAATAGTCGAATTTTCTTGAGAGATTCCCTCCGCGCTTCCTGTTCTCACGCCGAACATATTATTCTTCTTATATATTTCACCTGCGGATGTTGAGATATTGATCATTGTATCCCCTTCGGCCACTGGTACCATTGGTTTAAAGTGAACAGTATATGCGAAATTATTTGATGTTGCTGCTGTTCCAGTTGCGTTCACTTGAACTCCAACGGGTAAGTCAACCAATGAACCAATAAAAGAAGATTGTGCTCCAGCGTAGGTTACAGAATCTGCATCTTCAGTCCTCAGGGGAACCTTAATTGTTTTAACAGCGCTACTATTTTCTAAAGTGTTGTAGTTAAGGTTATCTCTGTTCGGATAAGCCAAAACATTAATTCCCGTAGTAACTACAAGTCCTGCTCTTGAGATTCCGTTATTAGGCGTAGTGAAATATTGAACAACCATGGTATCTACCACCTCAGTCATTGATCCACCAACCATTGTTGAATCTAAATTTCTGATGTAAAAACGAAGAAAATTAATACTATCTACCATATAATCGTTGTGTTGGCTTAATAATGGACTCAAACCAAGATATGTGCTATCTTTAGGATCAAAACTTTGTCCTACTACTTGAGTACCAATAGAGAGTAATCGATCATCATGGAAGACCCACCTTGCATTGGTATCAAAACTCATGAAACGTACCGAGTAATCTAGGGCACCCGCTACATTTTGCTCAAAAGCTCTAGCATGGTTATACCATTCGCTTACTGTCATGGCCGAAGGGTCCGAAGTAAATTTAGCATCCACCATATCTAGGGTGCCTTGGTTAATGTTTAATTTAGGAATATCTGCATTTGGAATGCTTTGTGCAAAAGCTGCACTCGTTATTGCCATAACAGATAAAAGTTGTACTAATTTTTTCATCTAATTCTTTATTTTCTTTAGTACAAAGAAAGCTATCATGGCTTAGAAAAAAAAGTATTTCCGGGAACAATTACAATATTCAGGCACAAATTAAACACTAATCAGACGAATGGGTAATCGTTAATCTCCATTCATGCATATCATTTATTGAACCTTCACGTATTTTTAAGAGGTGTTGCTTAATTCTTGCTGAGATTTTATTCGGCCCATCTGCTGAAACTGCAAATCGTTCGCCTTTAAAACCGAACTCATCAATATTTAAAATAGCAGCTGCTGTTCCCGAAATAAAAATTTCATCCAATGTTCCATTTTTTTGTGCTTCAACCAATTCGTCTACGCTAATTTTACGTTCCTCTACATTAAGACCCATATCCTTGGATATTTGTATAACACTGTCTCTCGTTATGCCCTGTAAGAGCGTGTCTGATTTTTCGGGAGTCACTATTTTTCCGTTGAATACCAAGAAAATATTAGTGGTTCCGGTTTCTTCTATATATTTATGTTCAATTGCATCAGTCCATAGTATTTGATCAAACCCTTCTTTTTGAGCTAAAGCCGTTGGTTTTAGTGCGGCTGCATAATTGCCAGCACATTTGGCGTAACCCGTTCCACCTCTTACTGCACGCGAGTAATCTTGTTCAATTTTAACCTTTAGGGCTTTATTATAATATGGGCCAACGGGGCAGCAGAATATACAGAAGGTATAGCTATCCGATGGTTTAACACCGATGTATGCATCGGTTGCAAACATGTAGGGCCTTATGTATAAGGCGCTATTGGGCACATTTGGAACCCATTTGGAATCTATTTCAATAAGTTTTGTTAAGCCTTCCATAAAAACATCTTCTGGAAACGAGGGCATCATCATCCGTTCTGCAGAAACATTTAACCGTCGGGCATTGTCTCTGGGCCTAAATAAAGAAATCTCACCTTTTTCATTAGAGAATGCTTTCATTCCTTCAAAAATGGCTTGTCCATAATGCAACGCACTTGTTGCTGGGTTTAATTGGAATGCCTCAAAAGGTTGAATCCGCGCATTCTTCCATGTTCCATCTTCATAATCACAAACAAACATATGATCTGTGTAAATTTTACCGAATGCGATATTATTCTGATCGAACGTTGAAATTCTGCTAGCCGTATTTTTGGTAATTGAAATTGGAATCATGTACTTTCGCAAAAGTAATTCTTTCATAAATAAATCATGGCAGATGTTGAAAATAAAATCTTGAGTTCCTCGGCAGAAGTATTCAGTACTTTATCCGATGGGGTGTTTGCTATTCCTGCAGATAATGCCATCCCAAAGGGAGTAGAAGGATCCTATAAAGCTCACTTTTTAATTGCCTTGGAGAGCAATTCCGGTGCTTTATGGAATTTAAAAGCATTTAAAGAATTGAGAAAATTAATTCAGTCCATGAAAATTAAACGAAAGGCTCTTCGTACGGGAGAGGTCGGTTTTATAAATTTAAAAGATCATTCCTTTGAGCACTTGGCCCAGTTGATTGATTATACGGAGCCTGTATATCTGATGCTTTTTAGTGCTTCTTGGCCTTTTAAAGAAGTGGAGATAAGGAAGCATGAAACACAAAAAGTGGGCTCATTAAATGTTCTGCGGCTGCCTGCCTTGGACGAGATTAAGCAAAATGTAGACAATAAGCAAAAGACATGGAATAGCATTAAACGTTATTTGGATATGTAAGAACATGCTATTTATATTTTAATTGTTCAAAAAATACCGTATTTTTGATTATGCCTATTTTTCTGAAGAAAGCATTACACTGCGCTGTTCTTTGGACTTTTGTTCTACTCAGCAATAGTCTCACTGCTGATCATGTTAATGGGGGAGAGATTTCTTACAAACATATAGTACAAGGTAAATATCAAATTTATTTAATCCTCTACCGAGATTGCAACGAATGTGAGTTTAACCAAGGGGGATGCCTGGATGTTACAAAATTAAATATTTATGCGAGCCAAAGTTATCAGGGTGCGAGCTCTAAGGTTGGTGAGTTAGGCTTATCGTTTTTAAAAAGAGAGGACCTTAGTCCTTTATGTAAAGGTGTATCCAGTAAATGCGTCGGGGGCACAAGCACAATTGGGACCGAGGCCTGGACCTGGTCGGCGCTCGTAGATTTAGATACGTTTAATAAAGACTATTGCGAATTTGAAATAGGGATTCGCGTGGAAAATAGAAAAGCAGTTTATGGCACAAGTAAACAGGCTTTTTATACGCATGCCATTATTAATCGATGCAATGACCAAGAGAACAACTCTGCTGTGTTTAATGCTAAACCTATCCATCATTTGCAAATAGGAGAGAGTCAGTCCTATAGTTTATTAGCCTCGGATATTGACCATGATTCACTGTCCTATCACTTGGTTAAGAGCCAAAAATCCAAAGATATTTCTATTAGCTATCCCATAGGAGTGTCAGCCTCAAAACCTATTTCTGTTCAATGCAATAGCACGTGTGATTATGAGCCTAAGGTTTGGCCTGTTCAAGGATTTGGAATCGATTCTTTTACTGGCATCTGTTCATTTACTCCAAATACAGCCAATCAAAATGGGTTCCTTGTTATTGAAGTGAGAGAATGGCGAGCCGTTAACGGGAAAATGGAATTAGTTGGCCTTACACGACGAGACCTTCTTTTAACCACTATAAATGGGCAGAATCGATCTACAAAACTGAAGGTATATGAGGCGGAGGTATTCAATTGCGATAAATCTAAATTACAAAAAGATATTGGTGTGAATGATCCAATAGCTGCAGGTATAAGTGATAGTATTATTCTGTCTATATTTAGTCCCAACGGAACCAGTTCAATTGGTGATTCTCGATCGAAGAATAATGTCTTTGATGCGATTTATAACTATACCCCTAATCCAGGAAGCAGAGCGTATGATTTTATTACAATCGTTGCCTCAGATAATCATTGTCCTTTGGAACAGGTTTCCTATTCGACTATTGTAGTTCGTTATCCAGAGGCTCCCAAAGCTGCGAGCCTTTTGCGCAATGAAAGGTGCAATGTTTTGGAATGCTCTGCTTTACAAGCGCCCAAAAGCAGTGACTATGATCTTTGGGTATTGCATGATGAATCGGGGAGTCAGGTGTCTCAGTTTTCGGGTAGAAAAGGCAGTTGGGATATGGATTCTGCTGGACTTTATACTGTAAAGCATGAAGTTGTTAATGCCCGGAATAGATGCAAGTCTATAATTTGGGATACCATACTAATCAAAGATTTTAACTTAATCACTGGGACGAGTAAGTTTCCTGAGAAAATATGCTCTAAACAAGAATATATCCTTGGTACTGTTCCGATTGGTGGTATTGGCCCGTTTAAGAAAACGTGGAATTCGTGGTATATTGCTAATTCATTACCATTATCTATTGATCAAGATACCACTATTTCAGTATGGATAGAGGACAGTAGAGGCTGTGCATACAGCTATAATGCAATTATTGATGTGTTTTCAGAAACTAAGTTAAAGGGGATTGATACGGGTTTTTGTTTTAGTAATGGCGCCCCTTATATGTTGAATGAATTAATCGAAATCAGTCCTAAAAAATCTCAAATACTGCATTTTTCAATCATTGAAGGTTTAGGTTACCTTACGAGTAGTGAGGATAGTTCTTATACTTATACCACAAGCCATATAGAAAATACTCGATTTGCTGTGAGCGCTATCGATGAAAATTCCTGTAAGTATTATGATACTTTATCTTTAGATATAGTTCGCCCCTTGGCTACAGAAATGATTACGTCTAAGTCTTTGTGTAATAATGTTGGTTTAATAAACCTTGATGCCATTTCAGAAAAGAAGATAGACGGGGGTTATTGGTATGGAAATTCTATTATTGTAAGAAACAATCAATACTTTTTTCCAAATGGAGAAACTGGGGAACATTTATTTTTCTACGTTCACAACCATCTAGGCTGTGTATTTGAGGATTCTATTCGAATAGAACTAAGAAAAGCTCCTATTATTTCTTTCATCCAACCACGACAAATGAACCTATGTACCTCAAGTGCGGTTATTAAATTGTCGGCAAACCCTTCCGGTGGTTCTTGGGTAAATACCGATGGGAATGATGGTTCTATCAATCCTAGCCAAAGATATGAATCGCAAGCTGTTTCTACTGTTAAATATATATTTAGAGATCATTCAAATGCGTGTAAGGCAGAAGATTCCATTAAGATAATAATTAACCCTGCAGTGGAGTATTTTGTGCCATCAGATATTGCATTTTGCTCCAATAAGAGGAAAGCCTTTGATGTGAAAATAAAAAATAATGCATTAGCTTCCCAATTTTCTTCGGATGGAGATATTGAATTAGACCGAATAGGGGATGAAACCTTTGTTATTGCTGCAAGCAAGGCTAAAAATACAGTAGAATTAGCATCTATACGTTTAAAAATCAAAGCCCTCGAAGGGTGTGAGGACCAAAATATTACGATTCCTATACGGATTAAACCAGTACCTAAAGTTGGTTTTTTACCCAAGCATGAAGAGGGATGCAGTCCTTTTACTTTTGAAGCGAATACTCGCAGTGTAAATAATGTTCAGCCGGATTGGTTTGAATGGAGATTGAATGGTGAAATTGTTGGGAATAATAGCTCAGTAAAGCATCGAATTGTAGTGCCTTCGGGCTATACTATAGCATTAACTGCAGGTTTGGACGGGTGTCAGTCAGAAACTGTAGCTTCTCGCTTACAGGTATTGGAAACGGTTGAGCCTCTTATTCAATCTGACCCCTCGAGCAAAATCATCTCTCAGGATTATCCTTTTATTACGTTTTCGGACCGCTCTTTATCAAAAATTGAGTACACGCGTCTCTGGAACTTTCCTGGAGCAAAGGTTTCTAATTTAAGTGCCTTGAAGCCATGGGTAAACTACCCAGGCGATACAGGGGTATATAAGGTTTTGCTGCACTTAAAAACGTTGGAGGGCTGCGAAAGTAAAGATAGCATCTACATCTATCTATCACCAAAATATAATTTTTTTATTCCTTCTGCATTTTCACCAAATCATAAGGGTCCAGATAAGAATGAGAGGTTCAGACCTTTTGGCGATGAATTAATCAATTACCATTTAGAGGTGTATAATTCACTTAAAAATAAAGTTTTTGAAACCGAAGACTTTTATGAAGGCTGGGATGGAAAAACACCCCGAGGCGATGCCCAGGCTGGAGTTTATATATGGATGCTAAAGGGGAGGAATTCGCGTGGTGTTTTAATTGAACACCAAGGCTTAGTTACACTTTTAAGATAGCCTAGGCAGCGGTAAGGTTTCCTTTATTCTTTTCCCAAAGTTTAGATGCTTCGCCCAATTTAAGGTTAATGTCTTTTTGGCTTTCTCCAAAATTAAACATGTAGTCTTGAAGTAAACTTTCACAAATTCCGCGGAGACCTCTGGCACCAAGTTTATTTTCCAGCGCTTTATCTGCAATAAATTCTATTACTTTTTTATCAATGGTAAGCTTAACGCCCTCTAACTTAAAAAGCCTAGTATATTGCTTAACCAGCGCATTTTTGGGTTCTGTTAAGATACTTATTAGGGTTTGCTTATCCAATGCTTCAAGAGTTGCTAATACGGGCAGTCTTCCCAGTATTTCTGGAATTAATCCAAAGTTTTTTAAATCTTGAGGCGTAGCATATTGCAGCAGATCATTTTCGCTTAGGGTAAGGCGTCCCTTAGCTTTAAATCCTACTTCTTTCGTATTCAAGCGACGAGCAACCACTTTGTTTAAACCATCAAATGCACCTCCACAAATAAATAATATTTGACTGGTATCAATTTTAACATATTTAGCGTCGGGGTGTTTTCTTCCCCCTTCGGGAGCGACATGGGCAATGGTTCCTTCTAAAATCTTTAATAAGCCTTGTTGCACACCTTCACCACTTACATCTCGCGTAATGCTTGGGTTGTCAGTTTTGCGTGCAATTTTATCAATCTCATCTAAATATATAATTCCTCTCTGGGCTTTTTCTGGATCGTAGTTTGCTTCTTGCAGTAATCTGCTGAGAATACTCTCAACATCGTCACCTACATAGCCTGCCTCCGTTAAAACTGTTGCATCAGCAATGCAAAAGGGCACATCTAACATACGCGCCAAAGATTTAGCTAGCAATGTTTTTCCTGTTCCCGTCTCTCCAATCATTAGAATGTTGCTTTTTTCAAGTTCAACATCCTCAATTTGGCTTACATGGTTTAGCCGGGTATAGTGGTTATGGACAGCAACACTTAATAGTCTCTTGGCTTTTTCTTGACCAATTACATATTGATTTAAATGGGTATTAATAGATTTTGGTGTTGGAACATTTGATAGCGCTACTTCTGATGCTTTATTTTTACTGGCATCTTTGTTTTCTATTTGTACAATATCCCAGGCTCGCAGTGTACAATTGTCACATATATGCCCCTCTAAACCTTGAACCAGAATCGTTACATCTGATTCTACCTTTCCACAAAAATTACACTTGTTTGCCATGAATCCTTGCAAAATTAACGAATTAGATTCTGACTTATTGCGAAAATGGAAACAATTGCTAAATAAGGATACTATTTAAAACCATACCCCGCCTTAAGTAAGGCATTAAGAACAGAGTATGGCATTGATTCACTGAATATTTGAGTTGATGTTTAAAATCTTCTGTTTCTGTATCCATTAATGTTAAAGGATTGACTTTTAGGGTACTTAGCAATAAATTTCAATTGTTTTTTAAGTCCCTTATTGCTGGGAATATTGACTTTCCAAGTGATTTTACCAATTTTCTTATTGTATTCTGCGCCGGAAAGCTCGGTTACTTCAATGGTTATTTTTTCATTGATACTTACCGGAACTTGGTCAATCATTTCCAATTCTATAGCACCTCCATTATTGTTCTTTACAGATATTTCAAAATGGAAAGTATGATTGTAGTTGGAACTCAAGAAGCTCTTTTCTTTGGCATCTTTAAGTGTTCTATATTTTACAACTACATTTCTATCAATACCCAATGGGATTTGCATGGTGTCGTTGAGCTGGTATGTTTTGAATTGGGTGCTTCCATTGAGTTCCCCATGGTTGTATACATTGACTGGTCCACTCAGCAATCGCCATTTTTGCCATCCTACTACATTGGCAGTTAAGTAAGTGTCATCACAACTTCCTAAATTAACAATATGCTTAAAGCTGGGCTGTGTGCGAATGCTTTTAATTTCAACATGGGTAGTTCTGGTTTTTTTAGTTAAGGTAATGGGATAGTTTAATTCATAGGTCTCTGTTATTTCGTTATTCACCTCATTGGTAAAAGCATCTTTAAAGGTGTTTTTAGCTTGGTTTCTATTGCTAAGTTGATTGGACGATATGTCATACATATAAGCTGATTTTTTTCTTCCTTTAAAGCCTTGATTTACAATCCAGCTTTGGAACTGGTCTGGCGCAAGTTTTTTAACTGGCTGAGCAGTAGATAAGGTAACACTTATATCATCCCAATGATCTGTACTATTGTTGGAAATGGTCGCATTGGCCTCAAAGTTGCACGGCTTGTCCAGTCCATTAAATCTAAAGTTATAATTTGGAGACCATCCAGCATTGCGGATAAAGTATTTTAAAGAAATAGTACTAGTGGTTTTTTTATTTGACATAATCGTAAGTTCTACTGCTGATTTAGTTCTTTGAAAGTTCTGATAGTTGGAACTAAGTCTTTGGTTTATCATTTTTGATTGCTTCGTTAATCGATCAATCTTCACATCCTCAGCATTTATTAAATCTGCCAATTCTCTTAATTTTCGGCGATACACGTTAGCCACTTTTTCTAGTTCCAAGGCATTTAAACCTGCAGTACCTGAAACGGTTCTATTTTCATTAATCAATGAGTATTCGTTGGTGTATGCACTCCGATGTAATTTTATTAAACGCAGTGAATTATTGATACTTTCCACGGAATCTGTTTGCTTTTTAATGACGGAATGCATTGCAGCAGTCAGTTTTGCAGCCACCTTTGAAATACTCACTATCTTAACGTCAGTACTATTGGTTCCAGCAAAAATTTTATTTTGCTCAATGTGCTGCGGTAGACCAATAAATGTAATTCGCTGAATCCCTTTTTTTATTTGTCCGGTATGGGCCCGGGTCACAAATGCACCTTGCAAGTATATGGTTGCTTTACTTGGCTTGGCATTTACTAGGGATGGCGGTGTAGATGCATTAGCACCAATAGAAAGCCAAGCGGAAAAGACTAAAATTATACGTTTCATTATCCCTTTATCCGCCAGATGCGCAAAAGGTAAATGGTTTATATTATAAAAAGAGAATCGTCAGGAAAACAGCCCCAATGATAATTCTGTAAATACCAAAAACTCTAAATGAGTATTTTTTAACAATGTTTATGAAAAATTTGATGGCAAAGACAGCCACAACAAAACTGATAAGGTTGCCAATGGCTATATCTTTTAATTGGCTGGTATCTAATGAATCGTAATTTTTCAATAGTTTGTATCCAGCTGCAGCGCACAAGGTTGGAACGGCAAGAAAAAATGAAAATTCAGTTGCTTCGGTCTTTTTTAATTTGCAGAATAGTCCACCAATAATAGCAGAGGCGCTTCTGCTCACCCCAGGTATCATGGCAAAACATTGCGCAAATCCTATAATAAAGGCAGATTTGTAATCCAGTTCATCCACTGTTTTTTCTCCTCCAGGAAGCCAGGTATCTATAAACAATAGAACAATACCAATAGCAATAAGCATAAAGCCAACGATAGCAGGTTCTTGAAGCATCTTTTCTAAATAATCATCGAAAAGCAAGCCCAATACGGCGGCCGGAATAAATGCAACCAATAATTTGTAGTAGAAAGTAAGATCTGAAAAGTTAAAGAATTTCTTTGGATACAGAACCAATACCGAAAGGATGGCACCTAGCTGGATTCCAATAATGTAGGTGTCCGTTTCTTTAGGATCAATACCTAAAAGGTAGTTGGTCATCATTAAATGACCCGTAGAGCTTACCGGTAAGTATTCGGTAAGGCCTTCGATAAGACTAAATAAGAGGTTTTGCCACCAGAGCACGATTAATTTTTAGTGGGTTCTTTTTCCCTGTAAAAAATAGCATATCCACCAATAGCAAAGCCTATCAAAACTACAATTGGAGCCAAGGTTATTTTCCTAAAACTATAAATATCATTTCCAGGTTTGCTATACATAAGTATAAAGCCAATGCATAATACAAGGGCTGCAATTCCTGTAAGTATGTAATTTTTCTTTGAAAAAATCTCATCTTTTTTAGCAGAGCTTTGTGTTTTTTGGTTTGGTTTAGCCATTAATATAGATTTTCTAATTTAGTGCGAAGATACTTACGAGTGCTTAACCAAACACAAATAATTGCTAATAAAACACCAAACATGGCAATACTCCCAAAAATAAGAGCAGCCTTTACATAATCAAGAGAATTTAGATATAAGTTCCAATCAATAACTTTTGGCCAGGTTTGATTAACTACAAGAACCAAACCAAGCGTTAAACTGATGGACAGTATAAAGGCTATGACAGCAAAACCAACATATTTTGTAATAAATGGGCGTACAATAAAACTATTGGTGGCTCCCAGCAGTTGCATGCTCTTAATAATAAACCGCTTTGCAAATATGCTCAACCGCGTAGAAGACTGAATAAGACCAATGGCTACTACAATAAAAATAAAGCAAGCACCCAATAAAACTAATTGAGCAATGCGCACATTCTTTGTAACCGTTTTCACTAAATTTGGATTGTATACGACATCCTCAATTAATGGATTTGATCTAAGTTCTTTGGCTTTTTGGCTCATGATGGAACCCATATCTTCGGCAGCGTTAAAATATAATTCAATGCTTTTAGGCAAGGTTTCAGCACTCACAAAATCCAACATTTCCTTGTTCGATTCGTCCTGCATGAATTCCTCAAAGCCCTGCTCCTGGCTGATATAAACAGACTTCTTTATAACTGGGCTTTTTTCTTGGGCTTGAATAAATGCTGTAATATCCTCCTCCGTTGTTTGCTCAACAAAATAGATGTCCAAGTTTGTTTCCTCAACCATGTTCTTAACGAGGCTGTCAAAAGCTAGGATGGAGATTCCCCATATGGAAAGAATAAACATGACCAGAGATAAACTCATCACACTAGGCCATCCGCTCGGTTTCCTTCTTTTATGTTTTTCTGATTGATTCACAAAGGCAAAGGAATAAACCACCTGCCATTATTTTAAATTAGACTTTTGCCCAAATGTTTACAAGCAGAACTCAAATCAAATAGAGTGTCAATTTTTATGAACTTAATCTTTTCGTATTTTAAATTTTTCAATAAAATACCAGCGTGCATTTAGTTTCCATAAATAATAGGTGAAAACGCCTTTGTTTTTATTGTGCTTAAAGTATATTTCAACCTTTACCTTATCTCCAGATTGGGACATTGGGTAGCGCAAAATTTCGTATATTTCTACCCTTCGATAGTTCCATAAATGCCCGTGCATTTTTTTAAAGGATTTAGCAAAGGATTTATGCAGGCCATACCGATAAGTTTTAGAAAAAGCATCAACCATTACTTTTATTTGTGTAGAATCATTTTTTCTAAACTCCTCATGAAACATACTATCCGATAGGATAAAGGAATCAATGGAAGGCTGTTTCTTTTGGGTAATGAATTGCCACAAGGTATCATAACTGGCTTGATAGGATACAAATCCTCTTTGTCTGGCCGTACTATCATTGGATTTTGCTGGGGCCAGTCTCAGTAAAAACAGTGCAATTAGGCATACCTTTGCCGTATATTTAAACATTAGTCCGTCAAAAATAACGTAAATTTTGAACACAAATTCTAATAAACTGTCAGAATCTTCCAGTCCATACCTGCTGCAACATTCGGAAAACCCTGTGCATTGGCAAGAGTATAGCGATACTTTAATCAATCATCCTGAAAACAAGCAATTACTCATTATTAGCATTGGGTATTCCGCCTGCCATTGGTGTCACGTAATGGAGCATGAAAGTTTTGAGGACGCTGAAGTTGCTCAGCTAATGAATCACCATTTCATAAATATTAAAGTAGATCGCGAGGAGTACCCACAAGTGGATAAAGTATATATGCAAGCCTGTCGATTGATGACTGGCGGTGGAGGCTGGCCCTTAAATGTAATCTGTACCCCAGATGGCACTCCCGTACATGCAGGCACTTATTTTCCCAAAAATAATTGGATACAACTTCTCAATACCATTGCTAAACTTTGGAAAGAGAAGCCAAGTCAAGTAGAGGAGTTCAAGGCAAAACTTACGAGTGTGCTTATCGAAGATAATAAAAAAGAAAGTACAGATTTAAGTCTAGTAAAGGTGCTCGAATCGATAGATAAAAACACCGGTTTGTTGGATTATAATAATGGAGGTTTAATGGGCAGCCCCAAGTTTCCCATGCCCGTATTGCTTCAAAACTTGAATCTCTGGTCCGTGGTATTTGGGAATGAGAATTTGGAGCAGTTTGTAAACTTGAGCCTTCTCAAGATGATGAAAGGAGGCATGTGGGATTTGGTAGAAGGTGGCTTTGCCAGATATAGTGTGGATGAACACTGGTTTGTGCCTCATTTTGAAAAAATGTTGTATGATAATGCTCAACTTTTACCACTGTATTTTGCAGCTGGAGATCGCATTAATATTCCTCTACTAACTGATGTGGGACATCGCATTGTAGATTTTTGCAATGCTAATTTATTGCAAAGTAACGGATTATTTGCTGCTGCCTTGGATGCTGACACGGATGAAGGGGAGGGAGCCTATTACGCTCTCACTGAAAAGGAATATACGGCTATATTAAATACAGAGGAATTGGAATTTTGCTCCAAATATATGCGCTTCTCAAAAGAAGGTAATTGGGAAAATGGCTTGAACATCCCCGTTATTAACGAGCCCCCTCAACGCATCATTCAGGAGCTGGGCATGGAAACTCAAGACCTAGAAGATTTTCAGAAAAGTATATTTGAAAAATTTAGAACATTGCGAAAATCTAAAGAAAAGCCGGGCCTAGATTATAAGTGCCTGTGTGCTTGGAATGGACTCATGTTGACCGGCTTATCTAAGGCTTCTGGAATTTTCCCTACCTATTTAGGGCAAGCGAAACGCTTGGCAGATTCAATGAGTCAATTTTGCACTAGCAATGGCCTTTGTCATCAAATATCACACGAAAAAATAGGGCATTCTGCTTGCCTCGATGACTATGCTTTTTTTATTAAAGGATTATTGGATTTATTTGAAACAAGCCAGCAGGAGGAATATGCTACAAGAGCCCTGAAATTAACAAAGCAGGCCTTGGAAAACCATTTAAATGAGGATGGGGACTTACAGTTTCAAAATGTAAGTCAAATGCTATTTACTCCCGTTCCAGACTGGGAGGATAACGTGGTGCCCAGTGCTATAGGTACCATGTGTGCTAATTTGCAGATAATAAGTGTTCTTTTTGGTCTCCCTAATTATGAAGAAATAAGCGCGAGACATATTTCAAAAAACCATGCCGCTATTGTGAATCATACTTTTTGGCATTCACAATGGCTTAGTCTGTGGTTACAGCAGAAGGCAGGAAATCCTATTTTAGTCTGCTCAAATACCAAAGCGCATGGGCAGCTTATGGCTGAAATAGGAAAGTATTTGCCTGAAACAATGCTATGCATAAATTCTGATAGCACAGATTTACCTATTACACAAGGAAAGTCAGGAACTACGGAACAGTATTTTATCTGTTTAGACCAAACTTGCTTAGAACCACTAAAGGAACCTGGCCAAGTGTTGGAAGTATTAAGGGACTATTTTGGCTATTTATATACCAATGACGGGGCTTAAAAACGCTGAATAATCATACCTACGGGAAGCTTAGGCTCTATCCAAGTGCTTTTAGGTGGCATTGTTTCATGTTTATCTGCAATGGACTTTATTTCGTCCATCGTATTTGCAAAAAGGGTAAAAGCTAGGGTATATGTTCCATGGTCTACATCGCTTTGTATTTCCTGGAGTGGTATATCTCCTCGTAAATAGCTGATGCGTGTATCCAATCGAGTATCCTCTATTCCAAGTAAGGAATTAAAAATTTCAGCATCCAGAAATTGCACATCCAAACGGGAAGTATTAGAATTGTTTACAGATATTTGGTACCATTGCCTGTTATAATACATTCCTATTTTTCCTTTTGATGAGGGTATTAGAGGGGTATCGATGGATTCTATTGAATATGCGGATTGCTTATTGCTTATGAGTTTATCAATAAGCCTAGCATCTATATTTTTAACCACTCGGTGAAAAGATTTAATTTTTAATTGACTTTCGGGTATAATGTAAGCCATGAACAAAAGGTCTTCTACCGATTTGTTTTGGGTCGTAAATAGTCGCGTGCAATAGCTAGTAGTTGCTGCTATACGGTGATGTCCATCGGCAATGTATAATTTTTTAATAGAGTCAAATATTTTTTGCACCTGATTAATCTGTTTGGGTTCTACCAATTCGTATAAGATGTGGCGGCCTTGATCTTTCATAGTAAAATCAAACACTGGGCTTTTCTTATTTTGCTTAATCCAATTGGCTAAATCTAAGCGATCTTCACAAGCTAAAAGCACAGGTTCGGCAACGGCTCCAAGCGATTGGACATGATTCATCAAGCGCTCTTCTTTTTCAGCTAAGGTGTTTTCATGTTTTTTAATATCACCTTCCAAGTAATTAAGAAAAGAAATACCCGTAACTATTCCATCAAATGTATCCCCATCTGCAGATATCTGGGTGTAGATATACATGGAATTCTGAGGTACTTTATGAATGACACCTTGCTCCATCATTTGCCGAAAATAATTTTTGGCAAAAGGGTAGTGTACTTTGGCATTTTTCACCTCGTCATTAAAGTGTAAATGCGGTTTTACAATATGTAAATACGAAAAAGGATTATCTTCTAATTCTTTTAAAAGCTCACTATTGGATTCTATACCCGTGCATGTAGCAGCTACTTTTGAGGCGTATTCTGAAGCAGCTCTGAGTGCGGGAAACGGGTATATTTTAATCATTATTTATAAACAGCTAGTATTCGTTCAGCCAATTCAATGCCCACTCTTTTTTGTGCTTCGGCTGTGCTGGCTCCCACGTGCGGAGATAAACTCACATTTTCGGGTTTTAGAATATCAGTAAATATCGGCGGCTCAGATTCGAAAACATCTACACCTGCAGCGCGCAATGATTTGTTTTGTAAGGCCTTGAGCAAAGCTTTTTCATTTACCACTCCTCCTCGGGCACAGTTAATCAAAATAGCTCCTGGTTTCATCTGGCCTAACTCTTGTGCCCCAATGACTTCAGTGCTACCTGGGGTGTGTAAGGTAATAAAATCAGACTTGGACAAAACAGTTTCAAGTGTATGCCCCTTAAGGCTAATTTTAAAATTGTGTACTGCGTAATCTGGATGAAAGTTCAGAACTAAATCAAAATTACGTTCTTTATAATCATAAACCATTACTTTCATTCCAAGTCCTATGGCTATCCTAGCAGCTTCTTGACCAATTCTACCAAAACCCAAGATACCTATTGTTTTACCTGCTACTTCGGTCCCTTTACTAGCCATTTTCTTTAATTCTTTAAACCTGCTATCTCCTTCGTTTGGCATCACTCTATTGGTAATTTGAGTGGAACGTACCAATGAGAAAATGTGCGTAAAAACAAGTTCTGCTACCGAGCGAGAACTTGCGTTTGGCGTGTTAACTACTGGGATATTTAATTTGCCGGCATGCACTAAGTCTACATTGTCTAATCCAACCCCAGCACGAGCAACTACTTTTAGCTTTGTACCAGCATCAAGAACCTCTGCAGTTACTTTGGTGGCACTTCGAACAATGATTACATCGTAGGCTCCAATCTGGTCGGAGAGTTGGTCTTGTTCTATTTTGGTTGTTTCTACCGTAAAACCGGCGTCTTCCAACATGCTTTTTCCTAGGGCATCTATGCCGTCGTTTGCGAGTATTTTCATTATGCGTTAAATTTTTCGATTACGTTTACAAGCGCGTGCACACTATCTATATCCATTGCATTATAAATACTGGCGCGATATCCTCCTACACTTCGGTGACCTTTAATACCACTAATATTTGCTTTAGCACAAGCAATACTAAAGGCATCTTCTAAACTGAGGTGGTCTTCTTCAAAAACAAAACAAACATTCATTTTGCTTCTACTGTCCTTTCGAGCGGTTCCTCTAAAATATGGACTTTGGTCAATAGCATTGTATAAGAGGTTTGCTTTCTCTGTATTTCTGATTTCCATTCCTTTAATCCCTCCGTTGTCTTTCATCCACTCCAAATTATATTTGGATACTAAAATAGGAAAACATGGAGGAGTATTAAACATACTATCTTTAGAGGAAATAAGCTCATAATTTAGCATGCTCGGTAAGGGACGATCAGCTCGTTTTTTATACATTTCCTTGTTAATAATAACCAAGGTTACCCCCGCTGGTCCCATGTTTTTTTGAGCGCCTGCATAGATCATATCAAATTGACTTACATCTATGGCTCTGCTAAAAATATCAGAACTCATATCGCAAATGACAGGAACATCTGTTTTTGGAAATTCCTGAACCTGTGTTCCAAAAATGGTGTTATTACTGGTGATGTGAAAATAGTCATTGTCCGAAGCAATATCATAGTTGCTAGGAATATAGTTATAATTAGTCTCTTTACTACTGGCCACTACGTCAACTTGACCGTATAACTTAGCCTCTTTAATTGCCTTACTGGACCAGGTCCCAGAATCAGCATAAGCAGCCTTCGTATTTAAAAAATTATGCGCTAGTTGAAAAAATTGAGTAGATGCCCCTCCTTGTAAGAACATTACCTCGTGTGTATCAGGTACAGAAAGCAATTCTTTAATAAGTGCGGATGCTTCTTCCACTACTTTAACAAATTCTTTTCCTCGGTGCGATACTTCTAAAATACTCAAATTTGTATTTGCAAAGTTTTTTAAATCTGCAGCACTCTTATTCAAGGCATATTGCGATAGAATAGAAGGGCCTGCAGAAAAATTATGTATTTTTGTCATTCTCGATTATTAGTTGATGCAAGTTTAGAATGATATTTGTTGCTATCAAAATATAAAAGTCAAATGAAGTCCACATTATTACTATTATCCATTTTTTTATGCATTCGCTTGGCTCATGCTCAGGATAGTTCTCTGAATGAAAAGTCCGTTTTAGTTGATGAAGATGGAATGGTTATCAGTGAGTCTGAGTCAAACCCCCTGTTTAGTAGAGAAAACGTGATTAAAGGTTCTGAATTTATGGTCTTTTTACAAGGCTCTAATTTTGGGAGTGTTTTTTTGGCAGAAGCAGCTCCATTTGTTGGTCTAAAGGTTAAAGATATTCTTTGGTTTGGAGCAGGATTAAACGGAACGTATGTTTCATATCTTGAACAGTCAGCCATAGGAAATCAAAGCCTTTATGGCGTGCATGCTTTTGGACGCATAAATATTGCTCAAACTTATTTTTTGCAAGCTGAATTTAGACGTGTGAATGGCCCAGATTTCGGAAGCTTTGATGAGCGTCAATGGCTAGGCACAACAGTTCTTGGCTTTGGATACCTTTATGAAAGTTCTTGGCTTAGTATTGGGTATGCGTTAAATCCAGATTTTGTGAAGATAAACCCCATGGGCAATTTTGTGTATCGGTTTGGGCTTCTATTTTAGTTACTTAATCTATTGCATTTAGGGGTTACGGGCTAGTATACATTTTTACATTTACCTTTGATGACATGGAGGAAGAACTAGAAAAAGGCAAGGCTAAATTTGAGTTTATAAAAACCATCAAACGTTTTTTCCTTAAATTATTTTCATTGCTTTTGTTTGGTTTGATTGGCTGGCTTGTCTTTGTTTATTACTATACATACAGCGATGGTTGGAGAAGTGGAACCCTCACTAAATTTAGCAGAAAAGGCTATGTTTCAAAAACCTGGGAAGGTGAAATATATCAAAGAGGCATGGAACAAGGAAGCCTTAATGTGGTTAACAAGCCTTGGTTATTCTCAGTGGAAAGCAAAGAAAAATCTGCTATTGCATTGCTTGAAGCAAACCCTGGAAAAGAATATAGGGTGCATTACAAGCAACGTATTACTACTTTTTTTTGGCTTGGGGATACCGAATATTTTGTGGACAGCGTCGTTTTAGAATAGGCCATTAAACCTTTTATATATCTGTCCGTCTAATACATATATTGAATAAATCCATTCATAACATATCTGACCAGGAGTTAATCTCAGCTTTTAAAACGGATCCTGAGCGTAGCTTCAGAGTTATTTTGGGGAAGTACAAGGAACCCGTGTATTTTCAATGCAGAAGAATTCTAATTCTTCACGAGGACGCAGATGATGCCACTCAAAATACTTTTGTTAAGGTGTGGAATAACTTATCAAAATTTAAAGAAAATAGTGCATTTAGCACTTGGTTGTATCGCATTGCACACAACGAGTCTTTAACCTTATTAAAAAAGCGAAAGAAAAGCTTACTTGAAAGTGATGCATTCGATCATAGCGGTATAGAATCCACGCAGGACTTAATGGATTCGGATCGAATAGAAAAAATACTGGCTAAAGCAATAGAGGCATTACCAAACCAGCAGAGAATGGTTTTCCATTACAGGTATTATGACGATTTAAGTTTCAAAGAAATAAGTACCATCTTGGGAACAAGCCAAGGAGGATTGAAAGCGAATTATCATCATGCAGTAACAAAAATCAAGAAAAAATTAGGGTTGGATTAAACCTTTACCCATAGAATAAGTCAAAAAGATGAAGATGCGAAAAATACGAGAACCATACCAAGTTTCAGAAGATTATTTTGAAGACCTGGAACGGGTTGTTTTAAGTAAAACAGTACATAAAAAACCAATGGTGCCCTTGCGATGGTTATTAGCTACCGCTGCCTCTGTAGTTTTAGTCTGCGGATTTTGGTTTTTTGGGCTTAGAGATGAAGCGGAGCCGATAAGCCAGAATGTGCATGCTGGAGCTAATGACCATAGAACTGAACTAGCGGATATAAGACCTTTGATTAGCTCAGTAGACTTAACCTACGTATTAGCAGAGGAAAAGGGCGGGGAAGGAATACAAATTGAAGGAGCTATGATGAAAGAGCATATGAATATAGAAGATCAAGAAATAGAAGGCCTTATGGTAGAGGCTGGTTTGGTTTCCTTGGAGTTAGACGAAGATTTATTGGGAGATTTAGAGATATGAAGTATGTATTGATAGGACTATTTTTTATAAGTGTTGGAGCCCTGCAGGGACAGGGAAGAACTCATAAAAGGGAACAAAGAGACAGTATTAAAAAAGCCATGCTTATTGAACTTAAAGCTTACAGAGTAGGCTTGATCAAAACTGAGTTGGACTTAGATGAAAAAACATCGCTTGTATTTTTTGCGGTGTATGATCCATATTTTCAATCGACCAGTACCCTTAAAAAAGCCTTTGGAAAGAAATGGAGAGGCATATCTAAGTCTGAAATGTCAGAAATAGAAGCCTCGGAGTATCTAAACGACGTATTGACCTTGCGAAAAAAGGAAATAGAGCTCCTAGAGGATGTAAGCGAAAAGTTGAAAGGAATTATACCTATGAACAAAATAATTGAACTGTCGGCATTAGAAAAGCGGGTGAAAAGAAAATTATTAAAGAAAGCAAGGGAACTACGAAAAAGAGGTAAGAAATAGCAAGAACTCTTAATTAAACATTCTTTATATTTGTTTATAGTTATGAAAAGAATTCTTCTATTTACATGCTTATTAGCTTGCTCTATTTCTTACGCTCAACGAACAAAATTCAAGAAATTACCCAAAGCTATTTTAAAAGTTTCACCTCAGCATATAGTGCGTAATGGACTTAAATTTGGGGCTGAATTTTTTAATGAAACACATCGTTTTTCGAACGAAGTGATGTTCGAGATTATATCTAAAAATAATAATGTGTTTGATAATGAAGAGGGCCTAGGCAAGCTTAAAACTTCTGGTTTTCTAATAGATTATGGCTTTAAATATTATTTTGACGGTTTAAACGTGAAGAAAACGCTGGTCTCAGAAAAAATTGGGGGGTATTACACGGGATTTGGTGTACAAGCGGGTTCATATACAGAAACTCATGGCTTAATATATTATCCTAATCCTAGGAGCCCAAGCGGTGCGAAATATAGCCAATTAGATGTTACAAGTACCATGTATAGTATGGCAATTACGGGCGGTTTTATTAAGGAAATTGCAAACCGCGTATATCTTGATTTGTTTTTCGGCGTTGGAATGCAATCAGGTACAAACAAACTATCTGAAAGTGATGTTTCAATAGAAACAGTTGAAATTGCCGTTAATACTGGAGCGCTTACCCCTTTTGATCGAGGAATTATTCCAAGAATTGGTTTTAAACTCGGAGTTGGTATTTAAGAAATACTCAGCAATTCTTCGATGTGTTCAGAAGCTCCCTTCAGTTCAACTTGATTGGGATTTTGTTGCATGTAATCTCTAAGAACGTCGGCAGCATCCAAATCTAAGGATTTGGTTCCCTCAAAATTGTAAATCAATTTTTGATGATTGTGCATTTCATCCAATCTTTTCTTGAGTTTTCCTTTTGTAAAGTAGGATACCTGCTGCCCAAAATCAAATACCACGGTATCGCTGTTTTCCTCATAGAATACAATAGATACACTCAATGCCTGTTTGATAACAAAAACAAAACCGACTGCTAATCCAATTAATATTCCAACAAGTAGATTGGTTACTAAAATTGCAGTAACTGTAATAATAAAGGGAAGAAAAGCATCTATTCCCTTTGCCCATTGTTTCTTAAAAATTCCTATTTGAGCTAAATTGTATCCAGTAAAAACAAGGATTGCAGCTAAAGCGGCTTTGGGAATCATATTAATAATAGGGTAAAGGAGTAATAAGCTAAGTAAAAGCATAAACCCGTGAATAATGGCACTTTTCTTTGTTTGGGCGCCTGCATTTACATTGGCCGATGTCCGAACAATAACACTTGTAATTGGCAGTGCCCCAATTAAGCCAGCAATGGTATTTCCACTTCCCTGAGCAATTAATTCTCTATTTGCCGAAACGCTTCTGCCTAGAGGATCTAATTTTTCAGAGGCTTCTAAACAGAGCAAAGATTCTAAACTAGCAATAACAGCAATTTGAATGGCAACGAGCCATACTTGAGAATTCCCAAAGCCAGTAAAATCTGGAATGGTAAAATTATTTCGAATATCCGCCATACTACTTATTCCAGGCAGGCTTACCAGGTGTTTCCCCCCAACAGCATGACCCTCCCAAGTAATTCCAAGGATTTTGTTTAGAATGATACTAAAAATTACTACCACTAATGCGGCTGGTACAATAGAAAGTTTTGAGTCTTGTATCACTGGCTTTCTCCAAAGAATGAGGATAGCTAAACTAAGAATACCTATAATAATAGCACCTGCAGTGGTAAATCCTAGACTATTAAAGATTTCTGTAAATGTATTTTCCCCATTTTCCTGAATAAACCCTTCATCGCCAAAAGGATTCTTATCGTGCCCAAAAAGGTGAGGTATTTGCTTTAAAATAAGTATAATACCAATGGCAGCCATCATTCCTTTGATAACAGCATTGGGTATGTATTCGGCAATTTCACCCCATTTTAGAAAACCCAATACAAACTGTATGAGACCTGCAATAAAAACAGCCAAAAAGAATAATTCCGGCGTGCCTAGGTTTTCATTAGCTGCAATAACAACTGTAATTAGCCCAGCTGCTGGTCCAGAAACACTGAGGGGGGATTTCGAAACGGCACCTACAATAATACCACCAATGATTCCTGCAACAATTCCAGTAAGCACATTCATCTCCGAACCTTGAGCAATACCAAGGCATAAGGGGAGGGCTACTAAAAAAACAACGGTTGCGGAGAATAGATCTTTTCTAAGGCTTTTTAACATTGGGGCGAAATAACAAATAAAGCCTCAGAATATTGCATTCTGAGGCTTTATCTTTTGAAAAATTAACTTAAATTTTACTTTACTTCTTCAAAGTCAACGTCTTCTACTGCTCCATCTTCTGAATCACCTGCTTGTGCATTAGCTCCATTATCGGCTCCAGTTTCTGGTTGCGCTTGGCTTGCATCAGCTTGAGTGGCTTGTGCCATCTCTTCGCTAGCCGCTTGCCATGCTGTATTTAGTTCTTCAGATGCGGCATCCATTTCTTCAAAGTTTTTGCTATCTAAGGCGGCTTTTAATTTGTCTTTAGCCGTTTCAATAACCGTTTTCTTTTCTTCTGGAATTTTATCTCCGTATTCTTTCAATTGCTTCTCTGTACTAAAGACAAGGCCGTCGGCAGCATTTACTTTGTCTGCTTCCTCTTTCACTTTTTTATCTGATTCCGCATTTGCTTCAGCCTCTTGACGCATCTTATCAATTTCTTCTTGACTCAATCCGCTGCTCGCTTCAATTCTAATTTTTTGTTCTTTACCCGTAGCTTTGTCTTTTGCACTCACATTTAAAATACCATTTGCATCAATATCAAAGGTTACTTCAATTTGAGGCACACCTCTGGGAGCGGGTGGTAAACCATCAAGTATAAATTTACCAATGGTCTTGTTATCTTTTGCCATTGGGCGCTCTCCTTGCAACACGTGAATTTCAACCTGTGGCTGATTTTCTTGAGCAGTACTAAATGTTTCTTGTTTTTTAGTAGGGATAGTTGTGTTGCTTTCAATCATTTTGGTAAACACATTACCCATGGTCTCAATCCCAAGACTAAGGGGAGTAACATCCAATAAAAGAATGTCCTTAACTTCACCTGTTAAAACTCCACCCTGAATGGCTGCACCAATGGCAACAACCTCATCGGGATTTACCCCTTTACTTGGAGCCTTCCCAAAAAACTCAGTTACTAAGGATTGAATGGCTGGTATTCTAGTTGAACCTCCAACCAATATAACCTCATCAATATCATTCGAAGTCATATTAGCATCTTTCAATGCTTTTTTACAGGGCTCCAATGTTCTTTGAATCAATTCTGCTGCAAGTTGTTCGAATTTTGCTCGGCTTAATTTACGAACTAAATGCTTTGGAACATTATCTACTACTGTTACATAAGGAAGGTTAACATCTGCCTCTGAACTGCTACTTAATTCAATTTTAGCTTTTTCTGCAGCTTCTTTAAGACGTTGAAGTGCCATTGGATCTTTTCTTAGATCCATGCTTTCTTCTGCCATAAACTCTTCTGCCATCCAATCGATAAGTACTTGATCAAAATCATCACCTCCAAGGTGTGTATCACCGTTGGTTGATTTTACTTCAAATACGCCATCTCCTAATTCAAGAATTGAGATATCAAATGTACCTCCACCCAAATCATATACGGCAATTTTCATTTCCTTATCGGTTTTATCTAAACCATAAGCCAATGCTGCTGCGGTTGGTTCGTTAATAATACGCTCTACTTTTAATCCAGCTATCTCGCCAGCCTCTTTGGTGGCTTGTCTCTGTGAATCATTAAAGTAGGCTGGCACGGTTACAACCGCACGAGTTACTTCTGTTCCTAAAAAATCTTCGGCTGTTTTCTTCATTTTCTGAAGAACCATCGCACTAATTTCTTGAGGTGTATAGTTTCGGTCTCCAATTTTAACTCTTGGAGTACCACCTTCATTAATTACATTGTATGCGACTCTACCTGTCTCATTCTTTACATTATCAAAGGTTTCACCCATAAACCGCTTGATAGAGGCGATCGTGTTTTGTGGGTTGGTAATGGCTTGACGCTTGGCAGGATCTCCCACTTTGCGCTCTCCATTTCCACCATCTAAAAATGCTACAATTGAAGGTGTCGTTCTTCGACCCTCGCTGTTAGTAATCACTACGGGCTCATTTCCTTCCAGCACGCTCACGCAGCTGTTTGTTGTTCCCAAATCAATTCCTATAATTTTACTCATATTCAAATATTTATTATCAATTTGCTTGCCATGGGACAAATTCTGTCATATTGTCATCATGAGCTATGAAGTTTTTTGTAGTATGCAAAAAACGTCAGAAATTATGCCATTTGAAATGCCAAAATATCATTGAAAAAAGGCGTCTACCTAATTTTTATAAAACCTGCTTTTATTTCTTCCTTTTTAGCGTGTATCTGTAACGCATTCCAAAAATGTGCGTAGGTAATACGGGTGTTCTATTTACTTGTCTCTGAAAACGGTAAAACAAACCAAATTCTCCAAAGTGCTTGGCCTGGTAATTTGTTCCTATAGTAATCCTAAATTTATTAACTGAGGCTGGAACATCGAGGTCATTGAATAGCTCCGCTGAAACCTTTGGATCTAAGGGCCATTTTTTGATGGCATATAAGGTTGATGCCTTAAAACGAAGGGTGTGCTCTGTCTTATCTCCTTCGAATTCACTTACATTTCTTTCGTTTTTGCCTTGCAATCGAACCCGGTAGTAAAACTTAAATGCATCCAGCTTATGCTTATACCCTAAATCGGCATTTAAACGCACATGATTCTCATATCCAGTCTTTTTACCCTTGGTATCATTTTTAGATATGTACCTGCCACCCAGACCTAGGTGAATGTTTTTTGATATGTAATGTTTAAGATTGATTTCTGTGAAATATTGGTCTGTGGTTTTAAAGTTATCTTTTCTTCGCAATTGTTGCTCTAATCCAAAAACCCATTTCTTATTGGGCTTGTAACAAAACTGCGCACCGACCCATAATTCCTGATCCTCTAAATCCTCACTTTGAGCAGATAGGGAGGTCCCATGAATAAAAATTACAGTAGCTAATAGCGCATGTATTTTAGATCTGATCATTGATTACTGAGGTAGGTAATTTTAATCTCGGCAGAATCCTTTAAAAAATCAATATTTCCAACTTCAATTTCTTTAATTACTAATCCCGTACGTGTTTCTAAATCTTTTTTTAGCGTTTCATAATGCTGAGGTTTTATGTTTTCTATAATTTCGTATTGAATGGTCTTGATCGATACATGCTTAACAAGCCACAGACGTTCTATCACAAATAAGGCCAATACAATTATTAGGTTACTACCTATGATCTCCGCGTAACTCATTTTTTGGTTGGCAAGAGAATTAATAACGGCCACCCCAATAACCACAAAGAGATAGGTCATTTCTTTTATATCAATCGCATTGGTGCGGTAACGTATAATTCCAAAGATAGCAAAAAGGCCCAATGCCATTCCAATATCTAATTCATACTTTTTGAGGGTAAAACATAGAAAGAAAACAATAATGCCAATCATGTAGTAGGTAAAAAAGTAATCCTTCCGTTTTGTGCCGGTAAAATATAACCCTCTAATAATAATGGTTAGAAAGCCCAAATTAAGGGCAAATCGAAACATCATTTTGTAGAAGTCATCGTCGAATAAGGGTATGCCTAGAAATTCCATATTATGCTGTTAATTTTGTAATGGTTGAAATTTTTTGTTTGAAATAATTTTGTTTGAGTTCTGGATACGCACTTGCCAAACCGATGCAGTATTTACTTATACTGTATGGATAAATGGATTCTTTTCGCAGTGCCTTTACTATGGGTGATTGCCGGTTAAATTTTTCTTGTTTTAATTCTATTATTATTAAGTCGGGGTTTAAGATTTTCCCGTCGTAGCCTAAATGTAAATCAATAGTAACGCGCTCTTTTAGTGCCGTATTTACCAAGGTTATTCTCTTAAAACTATTCCTTAAGGTTTTTACTAAGTCTAGACCTTGCTTTGTGGTCCGCTCAATAAATTTCACAGATTCACTGGAGAGCTTGTTTTCATTAGCTACTCGTGGAATTCTGTTTTTTACTGTGTTTCCCTTGGCGTCTTTTTGTTTTATTTCTAAAAAAAACAGCTTTGATTCTACGTAATTTCGAATCCTAACTTTGGTTCGTCTTAAAATTTTATTATGATGATCTAAGTAAAATTTATGTTCTTTTGTATCGTAATAGTCAGATATATACGTCATTAATCGATTGCCATCAATTTCTAAAATACAATATTGAGAGTGTACCATCTGCAAAATCAAAGGCAATTGCTTCGCATGAAGAATGAACTTAGTATCCTTACGCTTCATCAAAGCGACTTGATCCATTTGATCGAGTGAAATGGGTTCAAATTTGTTTAGGATTGAAGGTGTCAAAATAGTAGAAGTAGAAATCTAGTTTTGATTGTTTTTCTAAAGTTTAGACGAAATTAAGCTCAATTTCCTTCGAAAGCTAAAGTCAGGCCATCAAGTACATACGAATGATGGTTATTTATACAGGATATAAGGAAATAAAATTATTGACCAGTAGCGGTACTCATGGTCATATCCTTATGGGCATTTAGCTTGGGACTCTTCACAAATAACATGAGAATTATCCCAAGGATAAAGTAACTCATAAGAACAAGTATGCTGTTCCTCATGCTCCCCGTAAAGTGTTCAATCAAACCAAAAGAAAGGGTTCCCAGCACAATGGCTAATTTTTCAGCAACCTCGTAAAAACTAAAGAAACTCGTATTATCTACATCGCCCGGGATAAGCTTGGCATAGGTTGATCGGCTAAGACTTTGCACTCCACCCATAACAATACCAACCACACAAGCCAAACCAAAAAACTGATTGGGTTTACCTGCCTGAACAAAATAGGCAATGACACAAGCAATGGCCCATATTATTAAGGAAACAATAAGGGCTTTTCTGTTTCCTTGTTTCTTGGCTAAATAGGCAAAAAAGTAGGCCCCGGCAATTCCAATAAGCTGAATCAGTAGTATCGTTTTTAATAAATCTCCAGATTCCAATTTTAATTGTTTAGAACCATATATGGCCGCCACATAAATAACGGTTTGAACACCCATGGTATACACAAAAAATGAAGAAAGAAAAAGTTTCAAAGTTTTCATTTGTTTAACCTGTTGGTATACCTTTCTCAATTCCTTATATCCCTTGCCTAGCATATTTGCTTTTATGGAACTGGTTTTAGGAACTTTTGGTAACTTTATTAAAGGCCAAAGTGACCAGGAGGCCCACCATACACCAACGGTTAAGAAACCAACACGAAAGGGGAGCGTATATAGAGGTTCAAGAGATGGAGCATCCATACCAAACCATTCACTTTTTTGTAAAAACAATAAATTAAGAATTAATAAGGTTACACTTCCAATATAACCAAGGGTAAAACCTCTGGCCGATAGTCGGTCAAATTTATCAGGCGAGGCAATGTCCGGAAGATAGGAATTGTAAAAAACTAAACTTCCAGCAAAGCCCACTGTGGCAAGCATAAAGCAAGACAGCCCAAAGAAGAGGTTGGTCCCGTAAAAAAAATACATGGCACTGCATGATAAAGAGCCAATGGCCACAAAAAACTTCATAAATGCCTTCTTCTGCCCACTAGCATCTGCAATACCACTTAAAATGGGAGCGAGCAATGCTACCAATAGAAAGCTAATACTTAGACTGTATTCGTAAAGTACAGAGGACGCCACTTCACCCCCGAAAAGAGTGGTTGTTTTAGGGGTGAATTTTTCGTAAAATATAGGAAATATAGCACTTGAAATACTGAGAGAGTATACAGAGTTGGCCCAATCATACATGCACCAGGCCGTTAGCGTGCTTTTCTTGTTCTTAACAATTGACATTTGGCTGCAATTTACATTGCCCAATCTTAAATGTCAGTTAATCATTGCTAAAAACGAGGTCTTTCTCAAAATCAACTCGAATATTTCCTCCTGGTTTTAGGGCTCCAGAAAGAATTTTTTTACTTAATTCATCAAGCAGACGCTTTTGCATGACGCGTTTTAAGGGCCTTGCACCAAATTGAGGATCGTAACCCAATTGAGCCAACCAGTCTAAAGCCGAGGTCGTCAATTCGAGTGTAATTTTACTTTCTTCCAATCGTTTTTTTATAAGTTCCAATTGAATTTCGGCAATTTTAGTAATGCTTTCGCGATTCAAGGGCTCGAACATGCTCACCTCATCAATTCTATTTAAGAATTCAGGACGGATGGTCTTTTTAAGAAGTTGGAATACTTCGTTTTTAGTTTTACTCAATACTTGATCCTTGTTTTTGTCATTCAGTTCCTCAAAATTGGATTGAATAAGTTCACTCCCAATATTGCTGGTCATTATTATAATGGTATTTCTAAAGTTCGCGGTTCGCCCTTTATTATCGGTTAATCGGCCATCGTCTAATACCTGAAGGAGTATATTAAACACATCGGGATGTGCTTTCTCAATTTCGTCCAATAATACCACAGAGTAGGGACGGCGCCTTACTGCTTCTGTAAGCTGTCCGCCTTCATCATAACCCACATACCCTGGAGGGGCTCCTAATAAACGACTCACCGTATGCTTTTCTTGATACTCACTCATATCTATGCGAACTAATGCTTCATCTGTATCAAATAGATATTCAGCCAAAGCCTTGGCTACTTCTGTTTTACCAACACCAGTGGTTCCTAAGAAAATAAAACTACCAATGGGTTTTTTGGGGTCTTGTAGGCCAGCTCGGCTTCTTCTAATGGCATTAGCAACAGCTTCTATGGGTTCTTCTTGTCCTACTATTCGTTCATGCAATACCTGTTCAAGGTGTAGCAATTTCTTTCTCTCGCTCTGCATCATCTTAGAAACGGGTATTCCAGTCCATTTACTAATGACTTCGGCAATGTCCTGAGCATCTACTTCTTGTTTAACTAAAATGTTTTTGCTTTCGCCCATCTTAACGGTTAGCGCATAGAGGTCTTCCTCTGCTTTTTTTATTGTACCATACCTGAGTTCAGCTACGCGGCCGTAATCCCCATCTCGTTCGGCTTGTTCAGCTTCTAATTTTAAGTTTTCTATGTCTTCTTTTTTTTGCTGAATAGATCCCAGGACTTGTTTTTCATTTTCCCATTGAGAACGAAAGGTTTTTTGATCCTCTTGCATATTCGCAATCTTTTTGTTGAGTTCATCCAATCTTTCCTGATCACTTTCTCTTTTGATGGCTTCACGCTCAATTTCCAATTGCATAATCTTCCGATTTAACTCATCCAATTCTTCGGGTACAGAATTCATTTCTAAACGCAATTTAGAAGCTGCCTCATCCATTAAGTCAATGGCTTTATCTGGCAAGAAACGATCACTTATATAGCGCTGACTCATTTCTACCGCACTAATAATAGCTTCGTCTTTGATGCGTACTTTGTGATGTGTTTCGTACTTATCTTTTATTCCTCTCAAGATACTTATGGCTTCTTCCGCATCCGGTTCATCCACTAATACCGTTTGAAACCTTCGTTCCAAAGCTTTGTCCTTTTCAATATACTTTTGATATTCGGCTAAGGTAGTGGCGCCAATAGCTCTTAGTTCTCCTCTTGCCAAAGCTGGTTTAAGTATGTTGGCTGCATCCATTGCGCCTTCACTTTTTCCGGCTCCAACTAAAGTGTGAATCTCATCTATGAAAAGCACCACCTCACCATTGCTATTGATTACTTCTTTTATTACTGATTTTAAGCGCTCCTCAAATTCACCTTTGTATTTGGCACCTGCAATGAGTGCTCCCATATCAAGGTTAAATACTGTTTTAGATTTTAGATTTTCTGGTATATCTCCCCGGATAATTCGATGAGCTAAGCCTTCGGCAATCGCAGTTTTACCTACGCCTGGTTCACCGATTAGAATGGGATTGTTTTTTGTTCTCCTGCTTAATATTTGGAGGATTCTGCGAATTTCGTCATCCCTGCCAATCACAGGATCTAATTTTCCATCTTTGGCGGCCTGATTTAAGTTTAATGCATATTTAGATAATGCATCAAAGGAGGCTTCACCAGTATCAGAGGTTATTTTATTTCCTTTTCTTAATGCTAAAATGACTTTTTCTACTTCTTTAATTCTAAATCCTGCATCTTTTAGAATGATACTTGCCGAACTTTTAGTATCAATAAGGCTCAATAATAAATGCTCATTGGATATGAACTCATCTGAAAATGAATTCATTTTTTTATCTGCCATGGCCAATACTCTAGAAGCCTCTGTTGCAAAATAAGGGGTGCCTCCTTCTACTTGACCAAAGTTATTTACTTCGGCTGTAGCTACTTGTATTACACGATTCAGATTAGCCGATAGTTTCCCAGCCAATAGGGTCATAAATTCATTATCGGTTTGTATAAGCGATTGCAATAGGTGTATAGGCTCTATACTCTGCTGTGAGGATGCTAGAACCGTATTCTGAGCCTGCTGCAAGGTTTCTTGAGCTTTTAAAGTGAATTTTTGCGGGTTCATTGATTACCCTGTAAACATCAAATGTGCCTCCATTTCTTTATCGAGGTAGTAAAGAAATGTCTTTTAAGTCAAAGTGACGGCTTTTTTAGATGTCATGAGTATATTTAAGGACAAAACGTCACATATCGCTTGGCTCACCAAATCCCTCGAGATCCTCTTTATTGGTACCATACTCCTCATCAAAGATACTTTTCTTGTCAGATTCATCAGATTTGTCTTCAGCCTCTTCTTTGTCTAAGGCGCTTAGCGTATTCTTCATAAGCATTGCAGCTAAGTCATCCATATCGGCTGTTTCTTCGTCCTCTATAATTGCTGAGGGCCTTTGTTTTGGTGCAGATCCTTTGGATTTTATTAGCTTTGGATAAGTTTCAGATGCCACAGTTTCGGCAAAACCTATCATTTCGCAGTGCAAAACCCAATCTTGAACTTCGTCAGCCACGTAAATGAACTTTTGATAGGGTTCGAAAACCGCATTTTTAAGAAGTGTTTTTTCTAGGTTAGATAGGAGTTTCTTTTTGCGCCAGGTATCGTCACTGAGAATAAACTCTCCTCCGAAACTGCCATCAAATCCTATGGCCGTTTGAATGGCATTATGAAACTCCAAAAAACTGTTGTTGGGTTTTATTTCAAACGTCCGTGAAACGTCTGCGTCATCCTCAAAAATTAACCTAAACTTGTAAACCATTCAGGATACAAAGAAAACGCTCAGAATGCGTAATTAAAATATAGGACTTGTAATTTGTTGAGGGAATTTATAAAACTGACATACTTATGATGCATGAAACTTAAAATGTCTTTTTCTTAATAATTATATGAATATCAATAAATTATAAATTGAATCAAGCAGATAATGCTCAGTATTTCATATGAAATTACTAATTTATGTGAAAGCTGTAACTGAGAATACATATTTTCGCAGCTTAATGAGAAGCATTATCTTAGTTACCTGCATTGTTTTTCACTGTTTAGTCAGTGGACTTCATGCACAAAATGGAGAAATAAAAGGTTTTGTTTATGATAGTAAAAATGGAGATCGGCTAGCAGGAGTTAAATTGACATTGGTCGGAAACGATCGAACAATTTTTACGGATAAAGATGGATTTTTTAGTTTTCCGAAACTGGCCTCTAAGAAATATGAAGTCTTGGTGGAGTATTTGGGGTACGATACTACTTCAATGGAGGCTTATATCTCCAGAAATAAGATAGTAAAACAAGATTTTTATTTAGAAAATCAATATTTAGATGCAGTAAAGATTGAAATTAAAAAGAGAGTCCAGATTGATGGAAGCCCAGTACGCATTGTAGATGGAAAGAAGATTTCAGAAATGCCATCGGTTGGTTCAGAGCCTGATTTAGTGCAGTATCTTCAAACCTTACCAGGTGTTGTTTTTAGTGGGGATCAAGGCGGACAGTTATATATCAGAGGAGGTTCTCCTGTTATGAACAAGATTATGTTGGACGGCTTGCCAATTTATAATCCGTTTCACTCCATTGGTCTTTTTTCGGTTTTTGATGTAGATCTCATTAAAGATGCAGAGGTATATACTTCTGGATTTGGTGCGGAACATGGAGGTAGAATAGGTGCGGTTATTGATGTGCATACCAGAGATGGAAATACCAATGAATTTGGAGGGAAAATATCGGCCAGTACATTTGCAAGTAAGGTTTTACTTGAAGGACCTTTAAAGAAATTTAGTAGAGGGCAGTCGAATTCGTCTTTCGCCATTTCTTATCGAAATTCATATTTGAGGAACTCATCTAAGGTTTTTTATCCCTTTATTAATGAACGAAAACTGCCTTATAACTTTGGAGACTTGTTTGCCAAGTTAACAGTGAATTCAAATAGTGGGGGATACTTTAAATTATTTGGTTTTAGGTTTGGCGATAATGTTAAATTTCCCGGCAGCACACAATATAACTGGAAAAATGTTGGTTTGGGAGGGAGATTCTTACTTGTGCCTCAATACAGCAAAACCCAAATGGATGGATTCTTTATGTATAGTAAGTATCAAATAAATCAGATAGAATTGGATAATTTGCCGCGCCGAAGTGGAATTGGTGGAATTAGTTTCGGGTTGAACTTTGCTTACAATTTAAAAAGGGACAAAATTAGATGGGGATTGGATGTAAATGGATTTCAAACCGATTTTAGTTTCTATAATCCAAATGATCGACGGGTAGAGCAAAAAGAAAGCACGACGGAACTCAATGGTTTTGCTAAGTATAATTTTAGAAGAAAACATTTTCTTGCTGAACTTGGCATTAGGGGGCAATACTATGCAAGTCTTGGTAATAGCTCCTTAGAACCCAGAATTAACTTTAGCTGGAGGCCAAAGGCCCGCATAAATATTTATGGAGCATTTGGCTATTACTCCCAAAACTTGCTCAGTGCTGTGAGTGATAGAGATGTTGTTAACTTATTTTATGGTTTTTTAAGCGGTCCTGATAACCTTCCTAATTCCTTTAACAATAAACCAGTCAATCACCGTTTACAGAAAAGTCGTCATTTAACGGGCGGTGTAGAATATTTAATTGGTAGAAAATTTGTGATTCGCTCAGAATTTTTTTATAAATTCTTTGATCAATTAACCAATATAAACAGAGATAAGCTGTTTGATGACGTGCCTGTCCACTTCGATAAGCCAGAGCGTCTTCGAGAAGATTTTATTATCGAAAATGGAAATGCATACGGAACAGATGTTGCATTAACCTACAATTCTAAGAAGCTTACTGGCTCCTTAAATTATAGTTTAACTTACGTAAATAGATTTGATGGAGTGCAAGAGTATCAACCTATATTTGATCGAAGACATAATGGAAATGTCATGTTAAATTATTCCTTGGGTAAGGGCGAATTTCCTATTAAGTTTGGTTTAAGGTGGAGTATAGGCAGCGGGTTCCCATTTACACAAACCCTTGGGTTTTATGAAAAATTTAATTTTGATAAAGGGATTGACGCTAATTATGCTAATTCTAACGGTGATTTAGGTATTATTTATGACGACCTGAACGGTGGTAGACTCCCATATTACCATAGGCTTGATTTCTCCGTAAGTAAAGATTTTGTTTTTAAGCAACGACGGAAGATTAATGTAAACTTTAGCATTACTAATATTTATGATCGCGAGAATATTTTTTACTTTGATCGCATCAATTTTACAAGAGAGAATCAACTGCCCTTTCTGCCCTCTATTGGTCTAAGTTATAAATTCTAAAACAATAACACTGTTTCTTAGAGGATAGGCCTTAGTTCAACTTTCTGGTAGTCAACCTTTATTTTAAAAACTCCCAAAGCGCTTCATTTCCTGAGCTAAAAATTTCAATAATTTGCTTGCGGGAGCCAATGTGTGATTCATTGCAAGAGTAGGAGAGTCCGTGTTGCTTTGCTAAGTTTTTACAGCTTAAAAGATGCGGTGTCTGGATAAATTGAGCTATTTCGGGCATTCTTTTAGGCCCATCGATGAGATTGAAAATATTACCTCCTCCATTATTCAGTACGATCACCTGAAGGTTTAATGGCTTTGGATTGCACCAAAAAGCATTCGAGTCATATAAGAAAGTCAGATCGCCCACTACGCAAGCTACATTCTCATTTGGTTTGGACAGGGCATAACCTACTGCGGTAGAGACACAGCCATCTATTCCACTAGTACCTCTGTTACAAAATAGGGTTGCCGTAGATTTTGGCAATAAACCTGCCAATCTAATTGGCGTTGAATTTCCAATGTGTAAGGCGTCAAAATGGCTAGAATAGACCGATTGAATGGCACGCAATTCAACACTTAATTTTTGCGATTCATATATTTTTTTTGTATCGCATTGGAGCGTACTTATCCAAGTTTTATTAAATGTTTTTTTATTTTTGTGTTTTGCCAAACATTTATAAATTTCACCATAGTTATTGAATTTAATTGTTTGTATATCAGTTTTAAATGGGTTTCCTACATACCAGTTTGCATGTAAATGATAATGCGTAACAGTAGAATTTTGTTGAATAAATTGTTTAAAACGTTTGTTTACGAAGTTCTTGCCCATCGTTATTAAAATATTAGGCACCGGTAGCTGATTTAAGGCTTGTGTATTGAGCTCCCAGCCTTTGAGATTATTAATAACACTATTTGATGTGGGCTCTGCAAGAATGGGGAAGTGAGCACTCAGTTCGTTTAAAGTTAAAGTTTTAGATTCGCTAGGCTTAAGCTCACCAATAAATAAAACAATGTTTGAATCCATGGGAATGGTAAGTTCAGGAGCCAAAGGTTCTGTTTCCAATACCTGATCAAAAGATATTGAATCTCCCTGCCATATGGACTCTATATCTTCATAAATAGGATCGGCCAGAGGGATATTTACATGAATAGGTCCTTTGTCATTGCTATTTAAATCAGCATGAACTTTATTTAAGAGCGTTTTTATTTCCTTCAAGGTATCGCCTTGGTGCATATTGCCACTTAAAGCGTGCGATGCTTTAATATGTTGGGCAAATACATCTTTTTGTCGAATGGTTTGACCATCCCATTGATCGATCAACTCTTTCGGTCTGTCTGCGGATAGTACAATAAGAGGAACTTGCGCATAAAAGGCTTCGCATATGGCTGGGTAATAGTTTAGCAGAGCCGTTCCTGAGGTACATATAATACCGGTTGGTGTTTCAGCAATATTAGCTCCAAGCCCTAAAAAAGCTGCGGAACGTTCGTCTGGATGACTTATTAGTTTAAAGCCACCTTGCTTTATAATAGAGGCCACAATGGGTGCATTTCTGCTTCCTGGGGAAACGATCCATTGCCGAATACCCATTTGATAAAACCCTTCGATAAGACTGTCAATATTTTTGCGAATTCCTGCCATTATAAAAATGGATTGCTTGTTTTTTCTACTCCTATGCTTGTTTCTGCCCCATGCCCAGAAAAAACCGTATACCCATCGGGTAGCGTAAATAACTCGGTTTTAATTCTACTGATAAGTAGCTCATGATTTCCAAAGGCTAAATCTGTTCGTCCAATGCTTCCATTAAACAACGTATCGCCGGCAATAATAGTTTTGCTTGCATGATGAATAAACACGACATGGCCTGGCGCGTGCCCTGGTACAAAGCGAATCTCCAAATCAGAATTACCAAAAGAAAACCCTTTGCCAACATTAAGTTCTTTAGGTTCTATAAAGCTTGGATTGTATGGCAACCCATACATCAGTGCAGTTTTATCGGCATTATTGTAAATCACTAAATCTTCTGAATGAAGGTAAATATTTACAGGGTATTTATCTGTAATGGACTTTATACCCATAATATGATCAATGTGCGCATGAGTCAGAAGGATGCATTTTAGAATGAGATTTTCTTCATTGATGAAATCAATAATCGCCTTGTCTTCCGTTTGGTTTGAATTGCCGGGATCAACCAAAACAGCTTCTTTAGAATCATCGTAAAGCAAGTATGTGTTTTCCATGAAAGGGTTGAGGCTCCATTTTTTTATTTTCATACTACGTGCAAAGTAAAACAGAAAGGGCCATCTAAGTTTAGTTTTTTGGAATACTCAATAAATTGTGGAACTCTTAAATAAAAACTATACGATCTTTGCATAAATGGTGGTTTTAGATAGTCCTACATATGCTCCTTATAAAGATAAGCTTCAGTCGAAGTATGACTATTTATTAAGCCTATTACACGATCGAGGAAAAAGCAAGCTTAAGAAGGTAACTAAGGCTTTTGAAATGGCTGCAAGTGCCCATGATGGTGTTAAGCGTAAGAGTGGAGAACCCTATTTGTTCCACCCTTTAGAGGTAGCTGTAATAGCGGTTGAAGTTTTAGGTTTAGGAAGCACCAGCGCTATTTGTGCCTTGTTGCATGATACGGTGGAGGATACGGAACTTACCTTGGAGGAGATTGAAACGGCCTTTGATCCTAAAATTAAGAATATTGTCGATGGGCTCACAAAAATATCAACGGTTTTTGATACGGTTGAGAAGAACATAAGTATTCAAGCTGAGAACTTTAAGAAAATGCTTCTTACGCTGGGGGAGGATCTTAGGGTCATTCTCATTAAATTATGTGATCGGCTTCATAACATGCGAACCATCCATGCCGTATCGCAAAAAACACGTTTAAAAATTGCATCGGAAACCTTATATATTTATGCTCCATTAGCCCATCGCTTGGGTCTAAATGTTGTAAAGTCAGAGCTTGAAGACTTATCTCTTGAGGTAACGGACCCACTTCTTTACATTGAGATTAAGACAAAATTAGAGGCACAGAAACAAGACCGTGAGGATTACCTCAAGAGGTTCATTAAGCCTTTAAATGAAGAGCTAAAAACATCAAAACTATCTGTATTTGATATCCAAAGTCGTACAAAAACAGTATTTAGTATCGCACAAAAAATGCGAAAACAGGGCATCCCATTCGAAGAGGTGTATGATTTGTTTGCCATTCGAGTGATACTTGACTCTCCCTTAAAGCAGGAGAAAAACGATTGTTGGAGGGTGTATGCAATTATATCGCAACAATACACTTCCAATCAAAGTCGTTTGCGCGATTGGCTTAGTAAGCCTAAGAGCAATGGATACGAGGCTTTGCATACAACAATTATTGGTCCGGACAATAAGTACATTGAAGTTCAAATACGCAGCAAAAGAATGGATGATGTAGCCGAGAGAGGTGTTGCTGCTCATTGGAGATATAAATCTCAAGAGGGAGAGGTAAAGCCTAATGCACAAGATATGGCCTTTGATCATTGGATGACTCAAGTAAAAGAAACGTTGAACAATAAAGACTTGAGCGCCATTGAATTAATCAATGAGTTTAGATTTGGAATATTGGCCGAGGACATCTTCATTTTCACACCAAAAGGAGAGGTGAAACGCTTGTCCAAGGAGAGCACGGCCCTTGATTTTGCGTTTGCTATTCATACGGATGTGGGATACATGACCATTGGAGCCAAGGTAAATGGAAAATTGGTTCCCATTGGCACAGAACTAAGCAATAGTGATATTGTGGAGATTCTTACCACTTCTAAAAACAGGGTAAATGCAGACTGGCTGAAGATGGTTAAAACTGGGAAGGCAAAAAATAAGATAAAGGAATATCTTAATTCTCAAAAAAATGCCTTCAGTTCAGAAGGAAAAGAAATATTACAACGAAAATTTAAGTCCGCTAAACGTGTATTCAACAATAAAAATGTAGCTCACTTTATAAAATTTCATGGGTTTACTGTTCCCAACGACTTTTATCATGCTTTGGCCATAGGTGCCGTTAAACAAGAAAAGTTAAAGGTGGCAGCTTTTTTTAAAGAAAATCCGATTGAGAAGATAAATAAACAGCCAAAAAAAGGAGAGAATAAGAATTCAATTTCAGCAAAGAAAAAACCAAGTAATGCCATTGTTGTGGGGGATGAATACGAGGTAGAATATGCCATGGCATCTTGTTGCAGCCCGGTTCCCGGAGATCAAATATTTGGTTTTATTACAGTAAACGACGGGATTAAAATTCACCGAAGTAATTGTTTAAATGCGACTAATTTAATGAGTGAGTATGGCTATAGAATTGTCAATTGTAATTGGCGAGACAAGAGCTATGATCAATCGTTCATCAGCGAATTGATGGTTAATGGAATTGACGATGTAGGTATTGTAAGCAGCATTACAAATATCATTTCGAAGGATTTGGGCGTAAATATGCGTAGCATCAATATTAGAGCTGGATCTGAGGGGACTTTTGAAGGGGTGGTAGAGGTTATGGTTAAAAATCTATTTACACTAGAAAAACTAATATCTACCATACAAAATAAACATCAGTATATACAAGTAAAACGCTCAGATCTAATTAATTAGAAGGGCTTTCCGTGAGATTTTCGAATCATCCATTTGGCTATAAATGGAAAGAGATGAGCTAACTGAATAAATATACTCATTACTCCCGTTCTCCCAAAAATGTACTGCACAAAGCGACCCAGTTTTATTCTTTGATTAAATTCCTTCTTCCACTGGCTAGGGTAATGTGCTTTATTTTTTATTTGAGAGGCTAATAAAGCACTGTGCATTGCCATACTCATTCCATTTCCGCACAAAGGGGCAATAAGCCCTGCAGCATCTCCAAGCATAAGGGCCTGCTTTTCATTTTTTGACTTATCTTGAAAACTTATTTGAGATATGGCTAAAGGCTGATCATAAATAAACTCAGATTGGGTAAAAACCTCTTTTATAAATGGGTTCTTGAATAGAAAGAGCTCCTCAGATTGATGAATCGTCCTATTTCTAAGATTTTCGCCTCTCATAAGATAACAAATGCAAAATGCATCATTTTCAATTTTACTCATTCCACAATATCCATTTTTAAAAGTGTGGAGAGATATTAGGTCCTTTTTCAATAATTGTGATTTAACATGATACTTTATACCGACCCAATTGGTTAATCTGCTTTGCTTATTTGAATAAAAGGGGCGTTCCAAATTATTATCTAGGAGGCTTCTTTTTCCCCATGCTCCAATAAGTTCTTTGGAAAGGTATATATTTTTTTTGGTTTTCACCTCGTACAGATCCTTTTCTTTACCGTAGGAGAGCACCGTATCTTTTACCCATTGGCAGCCTGCATTTAAGCTCGCTTTTTTTAATTCGCTATCCATGAGGTATCGGCTGATCCCAAAGCCCCCAAGCTCAAGGGGTAAGTTAATTGCTCTCCCTTTTGGCTTAGTTAATTGGAACTGGTTTATTCTTGGGAGGTCAAATGAATCTAAGGGCACCCCTATATCCTGCATGAAATTATAACTTTCCATACTCACATATTCTCCGCATACTTTATGTTTAGGGTATTCGTCTTTTTCAATAACTAATACTTTATAGCCCTTTCTACCCATGAGGTTTGAAAAAGTGCTACCTGCAACCCCACCACCAATGACGATATAATCAAATACTTGCGATGATAACATAACGGAACATGGGTTTTTTGATGATGGAATAATTCGTATATCCAGCCAATTCCAGCATATGCTTCCATTCGCTGAAGGAATGCGCCCTTTGCACTGAAAGGGGAGCATCATTTTTAAATAAGTAGGAGAAGGATGGCCAAAGCTGAATAGTATAAATTCCCAACCAGGCCCATATATTTCTCTGTAAATCGTTCATCACTAAAATAGCGGAATTCTGTGCTGCCCATTTCAAAAAGGCAATGTTTTCCTCTGGGTTCAAATGATGGTTAAAAAGGGCCGTATGTATAAGTACCTTTTCTTTGGGTAAACGTGACTTTTTATAATCATTTGTGTGGAATTTTAAATTTGGGTATTTCTCCGATGCGCATTGAGTAGCTACATCAGAAGAGTCAATTCCCTGGCCGTCCTTTATTTTAAATTTTTTGCAAAGTATAGCAAGGGTGTCGCCACCTCCAGATCCTACATCTATTATTTTGGTAATGGATTTCTTTTTGAAGGCTTGACTTACTCCAAATATACTTGCTTTATAGCCTCCAAGGTATCGGTTTACCCAATGAAGTTCCTTATAGTTTTTATAAAGATCTTTTACTGGAATATTTGGCATATCCATAAACTCTTGGTCATTGCTTCTATTTTTAAAGGAATTAAACACGCGAAGTTATCATACTTTCCAAACTTAAACCAGGCCCAAATGCTGCAGAGTAAATGGTTTCGTTTTGTTTGGCCTTATGGATGATTTCTTTTAAAACAAATAATACCGTTGGGCTGCTCATGTTTCCATAAGACTTTAATGTTTCATAAGATACCTGCATTTGCCCTTTTTCAAAACAAAGCTCTTTCTCTATATGATCCAGTATTTTTCGACCTCCGGGATGAAATCCAAAATGATCTATGTTATGTACGCCTATATTATTTTTACCGTCCTGAATAAATCTCTGAATGGGCTCTGTTAACAAATCTGGTATATAGCTGCTTAGTTGCATCAAAAATCCATTTTCAGTGATATTCCAAGACATGTCGTTCTGGCCTTTTAAGGCTAATTGGCTATAAAACCCTTTGATATCCAATGTGCTTTGATCTTCTGGCTCCGAACTGATAACGCAGGCTGCAGCGCCATCTGAAAAGAGGGAGCAAGCGGTTACTTGATCCCAATGCGTATCATTTCTAAAGTGCAATGTACATAGCTCAACACTTACTAAAAGCACCTTGGAATTTGGCTCTGAATTGGCAATGCTATTCGCCCATTTTAATCCATGAATAGCGGCGTAACACCCCATAAAATTGATGCTGCTTCGCACGGTATTCTCATTTAATCCAAGTGCCACAATTAGATCAATATCTAAACCAGGCGCATACATGCCAGTACAACTTACTGTGATAATATGTGTGATGTCATTAAGAGTCTTTCTATTTAAAATTTTTATCGCTTTTAAACTGAGGTCTACGGCCTCTTTGCGGTAGATATTCATCCGTTCTTGAACTCTCAATTGGCTGAATCCATTTGTAGATTCCTGAAAGTCTGGAAGGCAGCTATATCTATGATTAATGCCACTCTTTCCATAAATAAGTGCGAGTTTTCGATTAAACTCATTCTCCTGGCCATAGGATTTTGACATGAATTCAAGTAACTCAGTCTGTTTGTATTTGTGCGGCGGAAGGGCCGTTGCTATGTTGGATATATAACTCAATGATTCAATTTTAAAATTAATAATGAAACCACCATTAAATTCATGCATAAGGCGCTCAAAAGGATCGCTCTCATGGTGTTTTTATAGCTTGCTTCTGCTTTATTCTTTATGCACAACCACTGCCAATAAATAAAGTAACCAATGATAGGTAAAAGGAAAATTAATGAGTAAGCCCAATAGATGGAGAACAGTTCAAAGCTACTGCAATAGAGCAGTCCCAGAAAACCAGCAATAAATAGCATGCCACTAAAGATAAAGGTGCCTTGTATGCCTAAAGCCATACTTAGTGTTTTTACTCCATCTCTTTGGTCACTATCATGCTGATAAATTTGGGTTAGTGGATATGCTCCTCCAAAAAGAAGACTGCTTATTAGTGCCATTTTTAGATTATTTTCTTCGAATATATCGCCTCCAATGCTGGAAATAACCGCTTGATAAATTAGTGCACCTTGAAATATAAATACCGTTAAAAATCCCAAAACAGGGTGTTTTTTCAATCGAATTTGTCGCCAACTATACACTTTTGAAGCTATTATGTAAAGAAAAATCAATAGAAAAGTGCTTTTAGGGCAATACAGGGCGATGAGTAAAAGCCCCGTTAAATCAAAAATAACAGTAGTGTAAAAGAGGCTCTTAGAAGTGGGTAGAGGTGTTTTTATTAAGCCAATACTACCTGTATCTTTATCTTGATAGCTATTGTACGCATTGCTCGATGGGTATATGAATAAATGTAAGCCAATAAATAGAATGATAAGGGACGACGTACTACTATTTAGCAAAGAAGGTGGGGCGGAAAGCACAGCCAAAATGAAAACGGGCATGAGTAAAAAGGAAAATGGAAACCTGAGGTGCTGGAGAATACTATGCATTGTGTTTCTTCTTAAAGTACTTCATCCATTTTCTTCCATCACTAACATAGGTTTTGGAATGGGTTCTAATGCGTCTATCTCTTCCAATTACTTTACCGGTATTGTGATAATGAAAAGCGTCACTATATCTATCTTTTTTTAATAAATGACCATATTCATTTGCAATCCATTTCATGCCATGTTTTACCGCTGCGGTCCCGCGCAGATCTTTAATGAGTATACCTTCTTGAACAACTTTATAGCCCATAATTTGAAAGGGTCCCCAGCTGCTGGCCAAGTTCTTGATAGCTGATTCATTAGCATCCTTTAATGTTTCGATGGTAACTTTCTCATAGTGCGTTCTTTTTCCCGCTTTTAAGTTTATTAAGCGACGATAGACATGCTTTTCAAAGCGACTAGGTGATGGTCTTCTTCCCCCGCATTCAAGCATGCAAAGAGCCATGAAGTATTCTGGATTTAGTCCTAGAAGGTATGCTTCTTTATAAATTTCTTCTGAATAACTCTCAATAACTTCTTCAGCACCAATGGATTGGTTATTTTTTATAGGTTTTGGTGTGTTTCCCTTCCAAATTAAAAAAATGCTCAAACTTGACAAAAAGATAAGAAAGAAAAAAATAATTGCACGAGTACGATTGCTGTTTGATGCCATGTGATGCTTCACAAATGTAAGAACTAGATGATTGAAAAAAGCTATTAGCGAATAAAATAATCTATTTAAAAAAGATGACTTTAATGTGCAAACAGAAGGCGTATATTTGCATTTAGATGAAAAAAAATAGTTGGTTAATTACTCTAAGCATGGCGGGAATATTAATTTTTTCGGCATGTAAAAAAGACAACGTTGAAGGTGGTTCAATTACTGGTTCAGGTAGTGCAACTACCGAGGGCAAGAATAAAATGGAAATTGTTATGATGCAGGATTGGAGATGGGCTGACGAGTTGGATAGTGCAGAAAATGGCTCTCAATGGACATCTAATATGCTCGATTGCAATAAAGACGATGTTTATTCTTTTAAAGCTGCTGGTGTTGTTACTATTAATGAAGGGGCTGATGATTGTGATCCTGGAATAGGTCAAGTTTACAACAGTACTTGGAGTATGCAAAATGGTACCAGTAAATACATTAAGGTGCATGAAATTCAGTGGGAAATTTTATCTCAAACAAACGATGAAATGATTTTTGAAAGAACTTATAATCCAGGAAGCGAAGATCACGTCATTCGACAATATTGGAGAAAGAATTAAACGTTTAAAGCGATAAGGAAAAAGTCGAGCTGAAGGGTTCGACTTTTTTATGCTACATGGTTTTAGCTCTTTTACCAAAGAAAACAATCATTAACCCACCGGTTCCAAACATAATTAAACTATAAATAGCTGGGGCAACTGCAAAGGCCGTATTACTTAAAAGCACCGTTGCGATCATGATGGCCATTGTGCCATTTTGGATTCCTGATTCAATAGAGATAGAGACGGCTTGTTTAGGAGCTAATTTTAGAAGTTTAGCTGAAAAGTAGCCAAAAGCCATGGTAAAGATATTAAGAGCTAGGGTAATTAATCCTGCTTGTTTAAAATATGGGATAATGTGAGCTTTTTCTTTAAGAATAATTCCTAAAATAACCATTATTAAAACTACAGCAGATGCGCTGCGCACTGGTTTAGACATTTTAGAAGCAAATTCTGGCCTCTTCATTTTAATCGTCATACCTAAGCTTATTGGAATGATAACTATTGCAAATATTTGTGCAATAGTTGTGGCAATGGGTAATTGAATTATTTGGCCCACCTCTAAAAAATGCGTCAGCGCAAAGTTTACAATTACAGGAATGGTGAGGATGGTGAGCAAGCTACTCATGGCTGTGAGAGAAACAGAAAGAGCAGTGTCTCCTTTGGCTAAATGAGCTATAAGATTAGATGTTGGACCACCTGGACAGGCTGCAAGTATCATAACACCAATGGCTATTTCTGGGGATGTTGGATATATGTTAAGCAGGAGATATGCAATAAGAGGCAATACTAATATTTGGTTTACCAAGCCTAGAATAATGGCTTTGGGATGTTTGAGAATTCTTGTAAAATCATTTTTTACAAGAGATAAACCCATACCCAACATGATAATAAAAAGTGCAATGGCCAGTATAACAGTTGATGAACTATTCATTTAATGTCTCCAAAGTTAAGCAAAGTATTGAGGTATTAAAGCATGGCAAACAGAACGTCTGATATTAACCTAATTATAGTCTTTTTATGATTATATGGAATGCAGCAGGTTCTTAGCGGCTTCTTGAGCAGCTGCATCTGGGTTCCTTCCCTGCATCATTTCGGCTAAAATTTGAATTCGTTCTGCTTCAGTCTGACTTTTGATGTGGCTGATACTTGAATCAACCGTTGAGGATTTGGATACATGATAATGATGGTCTCCCTTGCTGGCCACCTGAGGCAAGTGGGTGATAGCAATCACTTGATGCTTCTGTCCCATTTCTTCCATAAGAATACCCATGCGTTGGGCTACTTCTCCACTTACTCCTGTATCTGCCTCATCAAAAATTAATGTAGGCAATTGAACCTTGTGAGCAAGTATACTTTTAATACAGAAAAATACGCGGCTTAATTCACCTCCAGATGCTGATTTTTCAATGGATCCCACGGCTCTACCAGCGTTGGCACTAAACATGAATTGTGCAGTGTCGCCTCCGTTTGAGTTTAGATTTTTGGCATCAAAATGGAATTGAATGCTGAATTTCGCATCCTTTATTTCCAGTCGCTTTAGCTCAAGTTGAACCAGATTTGAAAGTTTTTCTGCAGCTTTTTTCCTCGCAGTATGGAGTGATTTAGCCCATTTGATGCAATCTTCTTCTGCATGCAACATTTCAGCTTGTGCCTCTTGTATCAACTGGTCAATGTTTTGCGAATTGTAACTCTTTTCCTCCAAATCAACTTTTACTTGAACTAATTCTTCAATACTTCGTGCATCATGTTTTCTAAATAAAGACTGAATCTGAGTAAATCGATCGCTTAAACGGCTCAATTCTTCTGGATTTGCCTCCGTTTCATCAGCTGTTTTTTGAAGTAAATTTGAAATATCTCTTAATTCAATGAGATTGCTGTCTAATCGTTCCCAGGCCTCGTTTAAGGATGCATTAATGGAAGTAAAGTTTCGAAGTTCAGCTTTTATTTCTGATATTTTTGACAGAATAGATTGCTCATTACCATCAAGACTAAATGCCGATTGCCCAGCTATATTTGAAATCTCTTCGGCGTTGCCTAAAGTGTCAATATCTCCTTCTATATGACTATCTGATAATTCATTAGGATTAAATTCAATTAATTCCTGAAGTAAAAATTCTGTATAGTCTTGCTCTTTAGATAGGGAGGATTTTTGGTGTTTTAGCTGTTCTAATTTTAGTTTGGTTTCCTTTAGAAAAGAATAGGCTTTTTGGTAGTTGTTTAATCGTTTTATATTTTGGGCGTAATCATCTACGATACCTAATTTACTAGCAGAAGATTTAAAATCATAAGTACTATTTTGGGTATGTATTTCAATGAGATATTCTCCCAATTTCGAAAGTACTGAGAGTGTAGTTGGTGTGTCATTTACAAATGCTCTGCTCTTTCCTTCAGCCGTAATTTCTCTGCGAATACGCAATACTTTTTCGTAATCTAAATCGTGATTTTCAAAGAACATTTCTAAGCCCAGAGCGGCGATATCATACTCCGCTTCAATAATGGCTTTCCCATTGGATCCAACAGATTTAGGGTCTGCTCTATGTCCTAATGTTAAACCCAAAGCGTCGAGCATAATTGTTTTACCTGCACCCGTTTCGCCCGTTATTATATTTAAACCTGAACCAGGTTCAAATTTGGTTTCTTCAATAAGTGTAAAGTTTTTTATGTATAAAGATGTAAGCATTTACTTACCTAAAATAGAGTTCATCTCCCATAACTTATTATTAATATCTTTTTTATCAAAAATGGCCTTTTCGAAAGGAGTAAACTCAACTTCTTGGTTCACAATACCCACCGCATGGTTGGTGAATCCTCCAGTAATTCCCTTTACGGCATGTGCTCCAAGTCTAGATGCAAGTATTCTATCTTCGCTAGTGGGGCTTCCTCCTCGCTGTACATGTCCTAATACCGTAACTCTGCAATCTGCATCTGGGTGTAATACCTTAAATCGCTCTGCAATTTCATAGGCATTGCCCTCGCTCTCTCCTTCGGCTACGATGTAAATACTAAATTCTTTTTGGCGAGTCCTCTTAACATATTTTTCTATGATGGTCTCAAATTCATTATCTCTTTCAGGAAGGAATATTCCTTCGGCCCCACCTGCAATTCCAGCATGCAATGCAATGTGACCACTATGTCTCCCCATCACTTCAACAAAAAACACTCTATGATGACTATCGGCGGTATCTCTAATTTTATCAATTGCATCAACTGCGGTGTTAATACTCGTATGAAATCCAATGGTGTAATCGGTACCAGATAAATCGTTATCTATGGTGCCTGGGCAACCTACAATGGGTATGCCATGTTCTTTGTTTAAATACATAGCTCCGGTGTATGTTCCATTCCCACCAATTACGATGAGTCCTTCGATGCTATGTTTTGTTAAATTTTCAAATGCTTTTTTTCTACCAGCTTCTTCCATGAAGTCTGCACAACGAGCTGTTTTTAAAATAGTACCTCCATATTGAATAATATTGGCCACATCTTTTGATTCGAGAAGATGAATTTCATCATCAATCATACCCTGATACCCATTTCTTATACCAAACACTTCAAGTTTGTAATGAACCCCAGCTCTAACTACTGCACGTATACAAGCATTCATTCCGGGGGAATCTCCACCTGAAGTCATTATTCCTATTCTTTTCATCTTCTACATGCAAAAAAAGAGCATAGAACTGATATTAAAAACTATCCAATAAACAATTCAGAGGGGATTGCTACATATGATGTCAATTAAGGTTTTATGATTAAACTCTCAAGGATAGTTATTCTGCCAAGCGCTGGATAGAATATCGATATTATTAAAATACAAAATGATATAAGTGAAGCCAAGTATTACATTTGCATAGGCAGTTCAGTTCATCGCTTGCGTAAGTAAGAGGAAAGTCTGGGCAACACAGGGCACCATGCTTCTTAACGGGAAGGCGTTTTGTAGCAATGCAAAGCGACAGATAGTATCGCAGAAAGGTAAACCGCCGAACCACTTTGGTTAGGTAAGGGTGAAAAAGAGGTGTAAGAGACCCCTCGTTCGCAACGTGAGTTGTAAATTGAGAGAAACCTCATGGGTTGAAAAACCAAATAAACCGAGGGCAATGACGGCTCGTTAGTTGAAACCGTAAGGTGGAAGTCTCGGAGGGTAGGTTGATGGATTCTAAGAGTAATTTTAGAACTAGATAAATGATGAACATCTCAATGTGAATTGAGTTACAGAACCCGGCTTATGGACTGCCTTTTTTAATGTTAGTATCGCTTCGCGAAATTGTGTAAAACTTTAATTGGCCATTTGCTTGAAAAACAAAGCATGTAATTGTTAATATTGCATTTAAGAATGGCGAAACACATTGCAATTGCAGGGAATATAGGAGCAGGTAAAACAACACTTGCTAAATTGCTTTCTACTCACTTTGATTGGGAGGTTCAACTGGAAGACATGAACGATAACCCTTATATCTCTGATTTTTATGAGGATATGCAGCGGTGGAGTTTCAACTTGCAGGTTTATTTTCTAACTCAGCGATGGAATGGAATTAAAGCAATAAGGACAGGCAAGAGAACCGTAGTGCAAGATCGAAGTATTTATGAGGATGCTCATATTTTTGCGCCAAATCTACATGCTATGGGCTTGATGAGTACACGCGACTTTGAAAACTACACCGATCTTTTTGATTCTATTAGTGAGCAAGTTAAACAACCCGATTTACTTATTTACTTAAGAACAGGTATTCCTAAACTTGTCAATCAAATTCAAATGAGAGGGAGAGATTATGAGGATGCTATCCGTTTAGATTATTTAAAACGATTAAATGAACGTTACGAAGCTTGGATTAATACCTATGAAGGAGAGCTGCTTATTTTTAATACGGATGATTTAGAATTTGCAGATAACCCAGATGATCAAAATAAAATCATCTCACAGATTGACAGCGTAATGAACGGTCTTTTTAGCAAGAAAAAAGCATAAACCTCTTATTAATTCACTTATTTCCAAGAAAAGACTACTTCCTGAACAATTTCGGGATGCAGTGAACGTCCCACAGGACATGTTTTAGCTACGCGCTCAATAATGGTTTTTAAAGTAGCATCAGCCATAGGTATATCTATTTCGATGTTCACTTCAATCTTTGCTATTCGCCTAGGCTTTGATTCCATGGTTTTTGTAGTTTCTGCCTTACATGATTTTAAATTAAACTCATTTCTTTGGGCATAAATACCAATGGTTGTAATAATACAGTTGGTTAATGAAAGAGCACATAAATCAGTAGGAGAAAAGTTTAGGCCTTTTCCATGATTGTCAGTAGGAGCATCTGTTATTACAATCGAGCCGCTTTGAACATGAATATTTTCCGTTCTTAGTTCCTGTAAATATGTAGTCTTAGCTGTGGCCATTATTGTTTAGTCCAAACGGTTGTTTTTCCAATAAGGGAGATTCCTATATAGCCTCTTACTTTAATGGCTTTATCTCCTTTTTTAGTGATAGTGCAGCTATATGTTTTTCCTGTTTTTGGATCGTAAATAGTTCCTCCAGACCAATCTTTATCGCCGGCATCATAGCTAAACCCTCTGAGTATTTGCATTCCCATAATAGGTTTTTTTCTTTTCGCTTTATCCGGATTTTCATCATCCATTTTGGGTTTTCCATTCCTGTTGGGCTCTTTAAGCCAAACAATTTTACCGTAGTACTTTTTATTTTTTGCCTTAAAAATGCGAACTTTTGCTGTCCCTTCCTCGTTTAACCAAGTAGCAATGATATCTGTAGGTTTAGTTTGACTTAATTTAACCACGGAAAAAAGGAATCCAGGAATTAAAATGGCAAGAAGTATGCTTAATTTTTTCTTATTCATGCCCCAAAAGTACAATTAGCGAACCATATAATCCAAGATGAGTTTCTTAACCCTTTCTTCACTACTCCATAAAATTGGGTGTCCCTGGTCTGGAAAATCAATGCAGGTCAATTCTTTAGCTTCAGTAAAGTTGTTTTTAGCGTAGCTTACATTGCTGTAATAAACCAACTGATCTGCTGTTCCATGAAGGACTAATACGGTTCCTTTGTATTTTTTAATAAGAGGGGTAATGGATTTTAAGGCTTGTTTATGAGTTAGTTTTTCCATGCTTGGTAAATAAAGCAAGGTTGGAAATACCCATTTCCAGCCTGGCTTAATTATCGTTTTAGAAATTCCGTATACTTTTTCTTCACCAGGAGCTATTGCGCTGGCTACTAAAATCAAATTTCTTACTTTTCCATTGCTTATTGCTGCCATAGTTGCAGCAATTGGACCACCATAAGAATTTCCTAAAAGTGTAAACTCACGATGCTGTAGCCAAGGACTAAGAGCTTGCAGTAAAATTTTAGATTGGTTTATTACACTAGTATCCGCTTGGCCCCAATTACTGTATCCATATCCTGGTCTATCACATAAAACAATACAATACTTATTGGTAAATGAACTATCTTTAATGAAAGCATCATAATCCATGTTAGATCCTGGTGAGCCATGAATCATAAGAAAGTAGGGCAAGGTAGTGTCACCCACTCGAATAGCTCGTATGGTATTTGAATTCACGGAAAAATACTTTACCTGAGCCTTTATATTGTTTTTTTTATAGAATCGCCTGAGTTGTTTATCAGATCTGGTAAGTCTACTTGCCTTTTGGTTCACACATCCATTGCAAACTTGAAAGATTAGATAGAGAAGAAAAGAGATGAAACTAAGCTTTACAATATTCATCATGAGCAAAAATAACTCAAATCAGGGGGCTGTCAGCTAAATCCATTGTTAATTTTGGCTTTAAGAAGGTTAAATAGCACAATTATTGAACATCTTTTTAAAGGTATCGTGTATATCTAAAAGGAATCCCCCATTTTTGCATAACAATATTTTTTCATGTTAACACTAACTGATATAAGAGTAAACTCTGAAGAGCTAATCCAACGATTAGAGATTCGGGGCATTGAGGCAAAAGATTTTATACATAAGGCTTTGAATTTGGACTCCGAAGCCCGGAAACTGCGTTCAGGAATGGAATCCTTAAAAGCAGAATCCAATGCAATTGCCAAAACAGTTGGGGGCTTCATGAAGAACAAAGAATTTGAAAAAGCAGAGGAGGCTAAAAAAAGTACTGCTGAATTAAAACTCAAGGTAAAATCAGCAGAAGATGCCCTTGCTTTGATTGAAGAAAAACTTCAAGCAGTCCTTTACGATATTCCTAATGCGCCTCAATTAGATGTTCCTACTGGAACAAATGAAACTGATAATGTAACTATTTTAGAGTGGGGAGATATGCCCTTGCTCCACGAAGGTGCCAAGCCTCATTGGGATTTAGCTGCAGATTATGATATTGTAGACTTTGAATTAGGTGTTAAAATTACAGGTGCTGGATTTCCAGTTTATAAAGGAGCTGGCGCAAGATTACAAAGAGCTCTAATTAATTTCTTTTTGGATGAAGCCATGGAAGCGGGATATAAAGAAATCATTCCTCCCTTAATGGTCAATGAAGCCAGCGGTATAGGGACAGGTCAATTGCCGGATAAGGAAGGTCAAATGTATTATGTTCCAAAAGATGACCTATACCTCATACCAACTGCCGAGATTCCAATAACTAATATATATCGTGATGTAATTCTAAACGAATCTGAGTTGCCAATAAAAAATACTGGATACACTCCATGTTTTAGAAGAGAAGCGGGTAGTTATGGTTCACATGTTAGAGGGCTCAATCGCCTGCATCAATTTGATAAAGTGGAGATTGTACAAATTGTAAACCCAAAAGATAGCAAGCGGGTATTGGATGATATGAGTAATTATGTGCAAGGCCTACTAAAGAAACTTGGCTTAAAATACAGAGTGCTCCTTCTCTGTGGCGGCGACACAGGATTTGCAAGTGCAAAAACCTATGATATGGAGGTTTGGAGTGCAGCTCAAGAGCGTTGGCTAGAATGCTCATCTGTATCAAATTTTGAGACATTTCAAACGAATCGTTTAAAATGCAGGTACAAAACATCTGATGGGAAAAAAGTTTTAGCTCATTCCTTAAATGGGTCAGCCCTGGCATTGCCTCGTATTATGGCAGCCTTATTGGAAAATAATCAAACGGCAGATGGCATAAGTATCCCGGAAGTCTTACAACCTTACACACGATTTGATAAAATTTCATAATATGGATAAACAAAGCCCCTTTAATTGGAAACATACCCCAAGTTTGAATGATTTGCTGCAAGATGTTGTAGATCTTCAGCAATTGCCTGCTAATTTGGCAAGTTTATTAAAAGAATTACCCATTGAAGGATTAAAGTATACTTACCGAGAAGGTGGTTGGACGATAGGACAAATAGTACATCATTTGGCAGATTCTTGCATGAACAATTTTATTCGGACCAAGCTTGCTCTAGTAGAAGAAAACCCCACAATAAAACCTTGGAATCAAGATGATTGGGCTGCGGAATTAGATTATACCTTTAGCATAGAGTCATCCTACACCACCTTAATTGGATTAATCCAACGATGGTCTCTATTGTTACTTGAAATAATGAAAAGGCCAGAACTGCTACTTAAAACATTTCATCATCCTGAAATAAAGGAGAACATCCCTCTAAATACATTTATTCATTTTAATGCCTGGCATGTTAAAAGGCATATTAACCATATAAAACAAGCCATAGATAATCAGCCATAATATGGAATTAACCATCAGTCAATATAATACAATAAGGGATACATGTAAATCCATTTTTCAGCGAAAAAACAGAGATTACGGAGATTCATGGAGAGAATTTAGACCGAGTAGTTTAACCGATCAAATTTATATCAAGGCTCAAAGAATTAGGAATATTGAGTTGACCAGTAAAAATGAGGTCGGAGATTCTATTACTTCAGAGTTTAGAAGTATCATAAACTATGGTATCATTGCGCTTGTTCAATTAGATATATTTCCTTCGGAACGATTAATATCAGAAGACGAACTGATGGGCCTATATGATACGAAGTTTAAGCTGACTCAAGAGCTTATGGTTAAGAAAAATTCAGACTATGGTGAGATTTGGAGAGATATGAGGGCGACCAGCTTTACAGATATGATTTTAGTTAAATTGTTGAGAATAAAACAAATAGAGGACAATGAGGGAGCAACCGAAATTAGCGAAGGAGTAGATGCAAACTATCAGGATATAATTAACTACGCTATATTTGCTTTAATTAGACTGGAAAAATGGCCAGATTAACGACACAATTTTTGCGCATCACAGTTGGTGCCTTATTTATTTTTTCAGGAATTGTAAAACTGAATGATCCAAGTGGTTTTGCCATAAAATTAGACGAGTATTTTCATGTTTTCTCTGATGATGCAGCTGCAGAACAATCAGACATTGTAGTTCTTTTAAAGGATGATATGAAAGAGGTGGCTGAGACAAAATTGCCCCTTTATTCTTTTGATAATACGCGTGATTTATTCATAGAATCGTTCCTTTCTAAAAAAGGAAGTACTGGAAATGAATTAGCATTTGAACAAACTGTAATTGCCTCAATTGATGGTAAACAAATTTTAGAATACAAAGCCATTTGCCAAGATACTCTGTCAATACGAACATTTGGACTTGAAGTTTCAATCGATAACAGCCCTATTTATCAGCAGTCCTTTAACAGTCAAAAGCTTATTAAGAAGCCCCAAAAAGCAAAATTAGAGTTGAAAAAATACATTCACCAAAACTCGTTTTTAGTTGACTTTTTTTCACACCTCACAAAGTATAGTCTTTGGTTCAGTCTTATTTTTTGCGCGTTAGAAGTAATTTTAGGCTTTGCTCTAATCATAGGTTGGAGAGTCCAGATAGTCGCTTGGCTTATGTTTTTATTGGTTGTATTTTTTACATTCTTAACGGCTTATAGTTATTATGCAGGCTATTGCCCTAACCGTTTTGCCTTTATAGGATTTAGTGTATTGCTTCTCTATAGCATTTTTGTTTTTATCAAAAAATCCAGTGCTTTATTCTACAAATTACTTGTTTTACTCCTATGTTTAGTTGCATCCTTTATTGCCTTGTGCGCATTTACTGATTTGTGTTTTGCTTGTGAATTCAATAAACTTAAAATGAAGGTGACTGATTGTGGATGTTTCGGTGATTTTCTCAAGCTTAAACCCTGGGAGTCTTTCTATAAGGATATTGCGCTTACCTTATCTATAGCTATCATTCTAATCAATGCGGCAGTGATAAAACCGTGGTTTTCAAAAAAGTTTGGAAATCGACTTATGGCTATCTTATCCCTATTAACAATTGGTTTTGGGCTGTTCTGTTATTTTTACTTGCCACTTTGGGATTTTTTACCATACAAAAAAGGGAATGATGTAAAGCAGGTTATTGAGTATCTCCCGGATGGAGAAAGGGCTCAAGATAGCATGCTTATTACTTTTTCATTGCGAAAAGGAGATGATTCTGTTCGCGTGCCTTCTTCAAACATGGTTTCATATATGAATCAAGGCTATGAATTTGTACCCAATAGTAGAAAGGATAAGATTATTATTGAGGGTTATAAATCCCCAATTCATGACTTTACATTTACGCGGAACTCTGATGATGGGGATATTACAAATGCCATTTTAAATGGCACCGATTTTATGCTCATTTGGATTTGTTCAGATATTACAGAAACCTCGCTAAAGGATTTTAATACTATAGCACCTATACAAAAATGGGCTAAAGCTGAGGCTGTGAAATTTATTACCAGTACCTATACAGACCCGAATTTAGCCTCAAAATTGCTAAAAGAGAAAGGACTAGATGAGGAAGTATATCGATGCGATCAGAAAACACTCTTAACTATGGCCCGATATAATTCAACTTTGTATTTATTTAAGGGGCCAATGGTAATTAATAAATGGAGTGCTCTATCCTTACCAAGTACTAAGAAATTGACGAAGTTGTGTAAAGAGTAATGCTACGTTTCTTTAAACAACGAATTGGAAAGGCATTAGCCATACTTTTAGGGTTGGTGTTTCTCATATACTTTATGTTTATGGCTTTACCCAACCCAGACGATGTTTTGATGGGTCAACGAGGGAATGCAGATGTAAGAGCAGCTATTGTTAAAGACTTGGGTATGGACCAATCTAAACCAATGCAATTGGCTTTACTCGTAAACGACCTTTCACCAGTCTCATTCTATCACATAGAAAGCAGTAAGCTATCTGAAATTAGCGGATTTAACTTATTCAATGTGAGGGGAGTAGGTATAGTTATTAAGTGGCCCTATCTAAGAAAATCGTTTTTAACAAGAAATTATGTTTCGCACATATTATGGGAAGGGTTTAAAGGCACCTCAGTTCTTGCCCTTGCTGCGCTCTTCATTTCCATGATCATAGGAATTCCATTAGGAATTATAGCCTCTGTTAAAAGAGGAACTTGGATCGATTCATTTATTGTTGGAATAAGTACCATTGGAATTTCGGTGCCTTCTTTCTTCTCAGCCATGATATTTTCTTGGCTTTTTGGCTATGTTCTAAAGGTGTACACTGGATTGAACATGGTAGGGCATTTATTTGAGGTTGACCCCTTAGGAAATGGGCATGTCTTAACCTTAAAAAACTTGATATTACCAGCTCTAGCCCTTGGTATAAGGCCATTGGCTGTATTTGTCCAATTAACCAGAAATACGATGGTGGAGATTTTAGATTTGGATTATGTACGAACAGCTCAAGCCAAGGGACTTTCATTTAAAAAAGTGATTCTGAAACATGCATTTCCCAATGCCATTAATCCATTAGTTACAAGCGTGGGAGGATGGTTAAGCAGCCTTCTAGCAGGGGCTTTCTTTACGGAGTATATTTTTAATTGGAAAGGACTAGGTAAAATAGGAATTGAAGCCCTTCAGCAAAGTGATTTGCCTGTGATTATGGGAACTGTTTTATTCACAGCTGGGGTATTTTTTATTATTAATTTATTAACAGAGTATTTATACATTCGCCTAGATCCAAAAATTAGGTATGAATAAGGTATATGTGGTAGGTCTTCCGGCTAGTGGTAAAACATGGACAGGTCGATGGTTGGCAAATAAATTAGGTTGGGAGTTTGTTGATTTAGATTCCTTAATTGAAAAGAAAGCCAATGATACGATAAGTAATATATTTAATGTGAATGGAGAGGATTATTTCAGGGTTCTGGAATCAGAAGTCCTCAGAGAAACATCTCAAAAAGAAAATTGTGTGATTAGTACAGGAGGCGGTACAGCATCTCATACCGATAATATAGACTGGATGAATGCAGAAGGTTTAACCCTTTATTTGAACACAAATAAAGAGACCATAACGGAAAGAATTATACTAGAAAATGATAAAAGACCCATGTTTCAGAACTTAAAAGGAGCTGAAATAGCCGATTATCTTGAGGAATTGCACAACTCTAGAAAAATATTTTACAGTAAATCTAAAATAGTATACAACAAAACAGAAATTAGTGAAAGCCTACATTTTGCTGTTAATCAATTGGTTAGTGTTTATTCAAAGGTTTAGTCTTGCTGTTGTGTGGATACAGCGTTAATAATTATAATAACCGCAAAAGCCTATAGGGCTTGACATTGCTGAGGTTTTGAGTACATTTGTTTCATACTAAAATAAATAAATACATTATGAACAAATCAGATTTAATTGGACAGATAGCAGCTGACGCTGGTATCACAAAGGCACAAGCTCAATCGGCTTTAAACAGTTTCACTTCAGCTACTACTGGCGCTTTGAAAAAAGGTGACAAAGTAATTCTTGTTGGATTTGGAACATTCTCAATCAGCAACAGAGCTGCTAGAACTGGAAGAAACCCACAAACAGGTAAAGAAATCCAAATTGCTGCAAAAAATGTAGTAAAATTCAAAGCAGGTGCTGACTTATCAAAAACAGTAAATTAAGTAATAATTACTTAGGAAAAAGAACCTCTTATCGTATTGATGAGGGGTTTTTTTTTGGAAAAATTTAACTTCAGTTTGGTAAAACCCTTCTTCTGATTTTATGACTTACTTGTGTTTATTTTTATAGTTAATATCAATAATCTTTTATACCTTCAGTACTTGGAATTTTAATCCTTCGGCGTGAGCCATATCTAAAATTCAAAGAATATCTTTGCAAAGAATAAAGAAATGAAAAAAGCCTTACAAATTTTATTTACCTGCGCTATCTTATGTATAATTTATATTGCTCAGGGGAATTCAGGTGGTCCCAGTTGGGGATATACCAGCGCTCCTTCAAGTTCCAATTGTAGGGGCTGCCACAGCAGCTATAGCCTGCAAAATTCTGGCCCTTTGCATAAGAAAATAGATTTAAGAATGAACTCTTTTAAAGGAGGCGGATACTTGCCAGATTCATCGTACGAATTCTTATTGGTTTTTAAAGATACGCTTCATTCGAAAGCTGGTTTCCAAATGACTGTTTTAGATGAGAATAATGATCCAGCTGGTACGTTTGGGACCCTAGATATTAGAACTCAAGTGGGCTCGAAGTTTGTGAGTGGAAAAACAAGGAGTTTTATTGGACATACAAATTCGGGTAATAGCCATCAAGCTTCGGATTCTATTTCATGGAGGATAAAGTGGACTGCACCCTCTAAAAATATTGGAAAAATTACGTTTTATTTAAACGTTGTTTCTGCCAATAAGGCTTCGGGCAATAGAGGAGACTTTGTTTTTGCTAAAACGTTTACTGCAGAGCCTTCTAATCTTTTGCCACAAGCAACTATATCACTCAAAACATTAAAAGCCTGTAGAAGGTCTTCTTTGAGTTTTGAAGCAAGCAGCACTGGGTCGCCTACTATATATGATTGGTCCTTTCCCGGAGCAACTCCAAGTAGTAGCGCCCAAAGTAAACCCAATGTAGAATATTTAAATTCAGGGGCTAAAGTGGTATATTTAACGACAACTAATGCCTATGGTAAAGGAGGAACTGATACCTTTAATTTCAATGTTTTAAAAGGTCCATTTAGAGCCCTTATTGAACAATCTAAATCTGGATTTGCTCGTAAATGTAATCTTGAAGATCTTACTTTATCTGTACCTGTGCGCTCTAACGAAGATTATATTTGGTTACCTGATTCAGTTTTGCAAGATTCATTCGTGGTTACTAAGCCCGGTACTTACAGTGTAAGGTCTGTACTTAAAACAACAGGTTGTACAGCAGATGCCAGCCCCATTAGGATAATAAATTATGATTCTACTTATTTTAGTATCGACAAAATTAGTTCCGATACGCTGTGTGCTGGAGTAGATTCCATAAAGTTTAACTTAAAATCAAGTTCAATAATTAAAAGTAGTTTCGTTCTTGATGGCGCAGATACAGTGGGTCTAAATACAAATACCATTAGTTTAAAACCGGAGCTTTTTTCAGGAGCCAAAATATTTAAGGTCTTCGCTAGAGATAGTGTAAACTGTGCAATGAGTGCGAAAAATGTCACGTTCTTTTTTAAAGAACGTGAATCAGCTCCTCAATTATTAGTGTCTACCAAGAGAAATTTGCAGGGAGTGCAACTCAACTGGAATAGTATGCCAAGTGCATTGGCCTATGAGGTGAGTATTGATGGCAAAAGCTATTTCCCCTCCAATTCCGGGGGGAATGATACTTTTTATACTGTTACAGGGTTAAACCCTAATACTACATTTTCCTATGATGTAAGAGGTGTAACCTTTTCTCATTGCCTTAGTTCTAAAGCTGCGTCCGGCGTGGATTCCTCTTTGGCATGCGGTCCATTAAACTATGCCATTGTAAGTGACAGTTTGTATTGTGAGGGAGATACCGCAAAAATAGAAATTAGCGGGGTTTCCATACCGAATCACAGTCTATACGTAAATGGTTCTTTAGCATCAAACTCAATGAGCTTCACATTTTCTAAGTTAGAGTCTCAAAGCGCAGCTGTTTTTATTTCTGATTCAACAGGCTTTTGTTCTTCTGATACACAAATCATTGATATCTTTTATGATGCTATAGATAGGCATAGTATTGATACTACATACCGACCTGTATGCGCTGAAGCTAGCACATCTCAGGATATTCAGTTTTCTATAAATCCAAAAACATCTAAAAAATACAGCTGGTACGTTAATGGCTCCTTGCAAGTGAGTGGAACTTCCGCTGTACAATTAATTACTATTAAAAACAATGACCAAGTATTTGTAAGAGCGGATAATGGAGCTTGCCAAGCTAATACAGATACCGCTACTATATCTTATTTAGAAGCTCTTAATTGCAAAATAGCGGCGAGAAGGAAAGAAGATGGAATATATTCCATCGCATCCGAACAAAACGGAGTATTGCATAGCTGGTTTATTAATGGAATAGAGCAGTCAAGCATATTGGATAGTTTTGATTATGACTTTTCTAGTTTGGCTGGAACAACAGCAGATATCACTCATGTTATTGATTTAGGCTTGAACTGTAGTTGTATCGATTCAATCTCAGTCGATCTTAGCGTATTATCAGTGAATAAGCCAAATTCAACTCGATTTACAGTTTTTCCAAACCCTGCTAGTGATTTTATTAGAGTTTCATCGAACTCATTAGGTATTGATATTCCTTACCAAATTTTATCGAGTAACGGTCGCATGGTAAAAGAAGGATGCATCAATGGGAGGGAAAATAAAATCAAAGTGAATGGCTTAGCCATGGGACTTTATCAACTAGTACTTGGTGAAAACCGACAGGATGCTTTTAAAATAGTTGTAATGCATTAGCTCACTGGTGCACACGTGCAAAATTAGAATGAATACAGGCTTTTTAAGCATTTCTAAACGGACCTATGAATCATGACATAAATTTTTATCGTAAATTTGCAATTGTAATTCCAAATTATGCAAACAACAGAACTCACAAAAGCTACAGAAGTAGTGGATTTTTTACCACTTAATGGTACAGATCATATTGAATTTTATTGCGGCAATGCTAAGCAATCTGCCTATTATTACCAGCACGCATGGGGATATGAGTTAATAGCCTATGCTGGTCCTGAAACCGGAGTAAGAGAAAAAGCGAGTTATGCTCTTAAGCAAGGAAAAGTAATCTTAGTTTTATCAACGGCCATGAACTCGGATAATGAAATATCTAAACATGTTCTTAACCATGGAGATGGAGTAAAGTATTTAAGTCTTTGGGTGGATGACGCTACCAAGAGTTTTGAAGAAACGGTTAAAAGAGGAGCAGAGGCCGTTTTAGAGCCAACCAGGTTTGAAGACGAACATGGATATGTTGTTGTTTCTGCCATTAAAACATATGGCGAAACCGTTCATAAATTTATTGAACGAAGCAATTATAACGGGCCATTTATGCCTGGTTTCAAAAAAGTAGAAAATGCGATGAAAGTGAAACCAGTGGGACTAAAGCATATTGACCACTGCGTGGGCAATGTTGAGTTAGGAAAAATGAATCATTGGGTTAAATTCTATGAAGATGTAATGGGATTTAAACTGTTATTGACCTTTGACGACGAAGATATATCTACTGAATACAGCGCTCTTATGAGCAAAGTGGTTAGCAATGGGAATGGTTGGGTTAAATTTCCAATAAACGAGCCAGCCGAAGGCAAAAAGAAATCTCAAATTGAAGAGTATTTAGACTTTTATGGTACTGCAGGTGTTCAGCATATTGCTCTAGAAACACCTAATATTCTTGATACGGTGCGCGAGTTGCGCAATCGTGGTATCGAATTTTTACATGTACCAAGCAATTACTACGAAGATGTTTTGGATAGAGTCGGTGAGATAGAAGAAAATATTGATGATTTAAGAAAGTTGAATATTTTAATAGACAGAGATCAAGACGGCTATTTATTACAAATTTTTACAAAACCAGTAGAGGATAGACCCACGTTATTTTTTGAAATTATTCAACGTAAAGGTGCCAAAAGCTTTGGCAAAGGAAACTTCAAAGCTCTTTTTGAAAGCATTGAACGCGAACAAGAATTAAGAGGTAATCTTTAAATTTAATGAAGCGTACCAAAGCGCTTTGTTCTTTTGGTGCATAATTGTTGGCAATTTTGACTTGCTCGTAAGAAGTTATTTTGGCAATTTTGAACAATGATAGCCTTTGGCAAAATCTTTGTATTTTATGTGACAAAAATGCGCAACTCAGCTTTAATTATTTTTTTGGTAATTCCTTATATGGTTCTGGGCCAAAGTCTCGAGGAGTTAAAAGTAATTGCGGCTAAGGAGATTATTCGTGTTGATTTACTAGACGGGGTGCAGGATGAAAGCATACAAATGCAAACTCATGCGCAAACGCTAAGATCTCAAACAGCTTTTTTTAAGCAATTTCGAAAGATTAATAAAAACCTTCTAAGAGCAGAGAAATACGAACAAAATGTTCTTCCACAATGGCGCGAATGGGTTTTTGCACTTCAACATTTATCTGAGAATAATACAAGATACCTCTCATTCTACGAGCAATATTTTAATATGGTAGCTATTGTAACGGAATCTAGAGATGAACAAAAAGAAAAAGAATATCTTAAGAACCATGTCATGTTTGCTTTGGATGGCATACGCTACTACTTAGATAAACCATACGACAAAGAAGTGCTATTGCATGCTGCTACCATAAGACCTTATGATGTTTTAACTAAATATTTAGCCTACAACAGAGAACCTTACTTTTTAGAACTGTTAGAAACAGTAGCTATCAATGATCCCAATGCAATTAAGCAATATTTTGCATCCAATCATTTAATTAGTAGCACACTAAGAATGAGTCAAAATCCTGTGGTATTAGATCTATTTAAAATATTTAAAAGGTATGGTTCAGCGAGTTTTAGCTATGCAAATATTCACAGCATTCATAATAAAAGCCTGAGCCTTAATGAGAGTGATCAGTTGACAAAAAATAAAACAGAATGGTTCAAATTCTTGTCCCAGCTTAAAACCAAGAAAAATATTCTGGGTAATTATTCCGTAGATAAAGAATTAGAGAAGTATTCCCTCAAAGCTATTGTGAGAATAAACCTTTTACATGAGCGCTCCGACGCAATTCGATTTGCCGAATGTAACAATTATAATGCGCATGAATTGTATACCTTAATGGTTTATGCTCAGGATGAAATATTTACGAGTACTTATTTAGGCATGTTTAAGAGGCTTTTGGCAAAAAGAGAAGAAGAAAGCATGTATACACTCATAGAAAATATGGGATTCAACCACTTCAGGACTTTTGTTCAAATGGCAGCAGGATACAATACCCTGCAAGAGCTCCTGTCAACCATGACTGTCAATGAGCAAGACTTATTGATGGAGCGTGTCGTAGAAGGTCTTGACAAAACAGGAGGGAATCTTCAACCTGCTGTTGAAGTCGCTGATATATATGGGAGTCTTCAATCCGATACTCTAAAACAAATCTTATCCTCCAAAGTGAAAAGAGAATTAAAAAGGTGTGTGAGAGAAGATAATGATTATGGCATTCGCTTATACGGTTTACTTTACAAATTGGCAGGCTATGACCCTATTGAATTCGCCTCAGAATCGTATTCATTTGATGTACCTGATCTTTTGAGTGTAAATGGAAAGGAATTGTTTCCTGATGGAACCAACATACAGCAGCATATTTTTTATAATGATGAAGATGGAGAAGCTGCATTTAGCTTGTTTCTAGCTCACTTTCGGGGGGATGGAAATTGGAAAATTTCTACATATGAAAAATATACACTTATTGAATCTATCCAGGGCAGATCTATAAAAATGTATTTAAATAGCCCTAAATACGAACACAGTGCAAATGTAGTTAGCGCTATATTTGAAAAAAATACCAGGTATCCAGATGTGGTTGTGCACCGGGGTCATAGCTATTACTTGTATGCAACGGTAAAGCGATTGACCAACAATGCAAAAGTGGCTATTTTAGGTTCATGCGGAGGATACCATAACATGGCCAGCGTTCTCGAAAATGCTTCAGATGCTCAGATTGTGAGCAGTAAACAAATAGGTACGTGGACGGTAAACAATGTCTTAATAAAAGATATGGCTGATCAAATGCGAGAAGGAGATGGTGGAATTAATTGGCAACAATTGTGGGCTTCTCTCGATGTTAAACTTGCTAAAAATGATAAGTGGAGTGACTACGTGCCGCCATATAAGAACTTAGGGATGAAGTTTATTAAAGCTTTTGAAACGCTGTGATGAAATATTTAAGTACTCTTGGTTTTATTCTATTTTTATTTTCATGCAATTCGGATTTGAAAGAAAATGGATTAAGTGATGAAAATCCCATTGATACTGTGGGCATTACAGCATATGTTTCGTTCAACTCTCAATGCCCCAATTGTTTGCGATCCAAATCTGCACTCATTGAGGCCGCCTCAGCGTATCCCAGTTTTAAATGGAAAGCATTACTTATCGATGATCTTGATAGCAGTTCTTTACCCAGTGCTATTTTCGATAAATATCAAGCGGCTAAAGCCAAGAAAATAGCTAAGAGGCTCCACCTTAAAGTTACTCCTGAGGTTTTTTTGATGAGCCATGGAAAAAAAGTGTATCAAGGGGCCATTACAGACCAAAATAAGGCATTTGGGCAAGGCAAGTTGGTTGCCCAATCCAATTATTTAATGAACGCATGCAAAGCGCTAAGGGTTAATCCAGACACATCTTTACAGAGCACTAAAGCAATCGGTTGTTTTATTGAGTTCAACCTTTAGGAACCCATAGTTTTAAACTTTTGGATTTAACTAAAACTTCAGCTTTAGAAGAGGCCAAACCTATATAGTCACCATCCACATGCATGGGTTGCTCTCCTTCAAAATTAAGGACAAATGCCTCTCCCTTCACTCTGTAAATGTCCGTGCTTCGCTTGGCCATATTAGTAGCTATTTTAAAACCAACAATTGGAATTTTTAGAGTGGGAATCTTTTTAAATATTACCGCAGTCAAAGTGCCATCATCATCCCTTGTGTTCGGTGCTATTTTTATGTTGTTCCCCCATTGACTCCCATTCGCAAAATCAACCATAAAGGTTTCTCCATTCCAATTAGCATCCTTGTTTTGCAGTACCGTTTCAAATGCTCCAGTCTTTAAATTCTTTCCTATACTTTTTAAGTATCCTCTGAGACCTCTACCTTTCATATTTTTAAATTCCGCGCTAATCTTTGCAGAATAACCGACCCCAGCCATATTTAAAAAGTGGACTCCGTTAATGGTTCCCGTATCACGTATGGTCTCATGGTGCTCACCCAACGTTTGAACAGCCTGCCTCCAATCCAGTGGCAAATGATGATGACGAGCATATCCATTTCCACTACCAAAAGGGATTATACCCATTGCAGTAGGCGTATTAATTAATCTTCCTGATATAAGATTTAGGGTGCCATCTCCTCCACAAGCATAAACAGCCTGATAATTCTTCTGGACCATATCATTGGTCGCTTCCATAATATCCTTGGCATTATCAAGTCGCAAGCAATTGTAAGAAGTCTCTTTTTTTATAAATTGTTCAAATTTATCTTTCCTTTTCTTTCGCCTTGAGCTACCAGAACCAGAATGCAAAATGAAACCTATTTTGTTTTTTGTCACAATATCTAGTCTTTATTAAATGCGTATTGGATTATGTTAGCACCCATTTTCAGGGCTTCCATTCTTATATTTTCGGGGTCATTATATGTTTCTGCATCTTCCCATCCATTGCCTAAGTCACTTTCATAATCATAGAAGAGAATCAACCTTTCCTCATCAAATATACCTAAACCCTGAGGTGGATAACCTTCATGTTTATGAACCTTTGGAAGACCTTGATCAAAATTGAAACTTCCATGGTAAATCGCATGAGAAAAAGGAACTTCTCTCAGTATTTTATCTGGAAATAGGCGTTTTATTTCCCTTCGAATGTTTTTATCCATCCCATAGTTATCACAAATATGCAAAAACCCACCAGCGCTCAGATAGGTGCGAATATTTTGGATGTCTCTTGGATTAAAAATTACATTTCCATGCCCTGTCATAAACACATACGGATAAAGAAATATATCTTCGCTACTAGCCTCCACTATGGCTTCTTCAGATTTTATAGTGGTTCCAATGTTCTTATTGCAGAATCTAGCCAAGTTATGTAGGGCAGTTCTACTGCTGTACCAATCTCCACCACCATTATATTTTAAACGAGCTATACCAATAGAGTTAGAGGATTTGTTGCGTTGAGACATGATTATTCCAGCAATCATTAATGTAACAATACCAGCAAGTAGATATCTTCTTCGCATCTCAGCAAAATTACGAATTATTATCCTTTACATCTATCTTTTCTTGGCCCATTCATTATGAATAATTAAGCTAAGAAGAGTCTAGACAACAATTTTACAGATGATATTATGTACGATAAAACGTCCAAAACTAACCTTGATGCTTTAAAAAAAACATCTTTTTTGACTCTTTGATATTTCTCTGCTAAACAGTTTTGAATATTTTACTCACATACCCCTTAAAAGTCAGTTAAGTGTCGTTTTTTTGCATACCGAATAATGTTAGCTACAATTGCAAAACCAGCTTATCTTGTTTTACAAGATGGAACTGTATTTAAAGGAGAGGCCGTTGGAAAAATAGGGACAACTTCTGGAGAAATTGCCTTTAATACCAGTATGACAGGTTACCAAGAAGTTTTTACTGATCCCAGTTATTTTGGACAAATTATTGTTATGACGAATAATCATATTGGTAATTATGGAGCCAATGAAATGGACATGGAGAGTGATGGAATTAAAATCAACGGGCTCGTCTGTAAAAAGTTCTCAAATAAATTTAGTCGTAAAATGGAATCTACCAGCTTAGATTCCTATTTCATGGATAATGAATTGGTGGGTATTAGCGAAATAGACACCAGGCAATTGGTTAGACATATTCGCGAAAAAGGAGCCATGAATGGAGTTATCTCCTCAGAGATAGAAGATATAGACACCTTGAAAAAGATGGTCTCAGAATGTCCTGACATGAGTGGTTTGGAGTTGGCATCTAGAGTAAGCACCAAAGAATTTTACACCATGGGCGAAAATAGTGCACCCTTAAAAGTAGCATTGATGGATTATGGAACCAAAAAGAATATTGCCCAGTCATTGGTAAACAGAGGGTGTTTCGTAGGGCTTTTTCCTGCAGAAACAAAAGCCTCTGAAGTCTTGGCTTGGGGTGCTGATGGCATCATGCTTAGCAATGGCCCTGGAGATCCATCTGTAATGGACTACGCCATTGATAATATTAAAGAATTAGTGGCCAGCGGAACTCCCATTTTTGGCATTTGCTTGGGACATCAATTGTTATCTTTAGCAAGTGGGCTGAGTACATATAAAATGCATCATGGTCACAGAGGCAGTAACCATCCTGTAAAAAATGTAATTTCCGGTAGAAGTGAGATTACAGCGCAAAACCATGGTTTTGCCGTAAAATTTGATGAAGCGGCAGCTGCTGAGGTCGAATTAACACATATTAATTTGAATGATGATACCGTTGAAGGCATTCGTCTGAAAAATAAGCCTGCTTTTAGCGTACAACATCATCCAGAATCAAACCCAGGACCGCACGATAGCTGGTACCTTTTTGATGACTTTATCACTTTAATGAATAAAAATAAATAAATGAGCGCAATAACACACATTCACGCCAGACAAATTCTGGACTCAAGAGGAAATCCAACCGTCGAAGCAGAAGTATACACAGAAGATGGAGGCTTTGGAAGAGCCGCTGTTCCAAGTGGAGCCAGTACGGGTATTCATGAGGCCGTTGAGTTGAGAGACGGCGATCAGGACCAGTATTTAGGAAAAGGCGTTTTACAGGCCATAGATAATGTAAACAATATCATTTCCGAAGCCTTAGAAGGAGAAGAAGTAGCTGCTCAAAATGAAATTGATGGCATTTTAATAGAACTAGATGGAACTGAAAATAAATCCAATTTAGGCGCTAACGCTATGTTAGCAGTAAGTTTAGCTTGTGCTAGGGCTGCTGCAGACGATATGGGGATGCCATTGTATAGGTACATTGGAGGCGCCAATGCCAACACCCTGCCTATTCCAATGATGAATATATTGAACGGGGGTTCTCATGCAGATAACTCCATTGATTTTCAAGAATTTATGATTATGCCAGTGAATGCAGACTCCTTTAGTGAAGCACTTCAAATGGGCGTTTCTATTTTTCATCACTTAAAAGCTACTTTGAAAACCAAAGGATATAGCACTAATGTTGGAGACGAAGGAGGTTTTGCTCCAAACATCAAAAGCAATGAAGAAGCCATTGAAATTGTAATAGAGGCCATTGAAAAGGCAGGCTATAAAGCAGGTGAAGATGTGTACATAGCTATGGATGCTGCAAGTAGCGAGTTCTACGATAAAGAGAAGAAAAAATACATCTTTCATAAAAGCGACAACAGAGAATTAAGCTCCACTGAAATGGTTGATTATTGGGTTGAATGGACAAAAAAATACCCAATATTAAGTATAGAAGACGGTTTAGATGAAGATGACTGGGAGGGCTGGAAGGCATTAACAGATAAAATAGGAGAAAAGGTGCAATTAGTAGGAGATGATTTATTTGTAACTAATGTAAAACGTTTAAAAAGAGGGGTTGACGAAAATATTGCGAACTCTATTTTGGTTAAAGTAAATCAAATTGGAACCTTGTCTGAGACCTTAGATGCGATAGAAATGGCAAATAAAGCTAGTTTTACCAATGTGATAAGTCACAGAAGTGGAGAAACAGAGGACAACACTATAGCTGATATATGCGTGGCAATGAACAGTGGTTTAATAAAAACGGGTAGTGCTAGCCGAAGTGACCGAATGAGCAAATACAACCAGCTATTGCGGATTGAAGAAGAATTAGGTGATTCAGCAAAATATTTAGGTAAGGATTGGAAATTTTTGAAGTAATGGGAAAAACACAAGCAATGGCAAATACAGAAGAATTAAAAACAATCGCCACTCAGGTGCGTAGAGATATTGTGCGCATGGTACATGCAGTAAGTAGTGGTCATCCAGGTGGTTCACTTGGTTGTGCCGATTATTTTACAGCATTGTTTTTTAATATCATGAAACACGATCCTTCTAATTTTACAATGAAGGCGAAAGATCAGGATGTTTTTTATTTAAGTAACGGGCACATTAGCCCAGTATATTACTCAGTGCTTGCTAGAAATGGTTATTTCCCAGTTTCAGAATTAAGCTCTTTCAGAAAGTTAAATACTCGATTGCAAGGACATCCTGCCACTCATGAAGGCTTAGAAGGGATAAGAGTTGCCACTGGAAGCTTAGGACAAGGGTTTAGTGTCGCGGTGGGTCATGCTAAACAAAAGAAAATGGATGGAGATGATGGATTGGTCTATGTGGTAACTGGAGACGGCGAATTACAAGAAGGTCAAATTTGGGAAGCAGCCATGTTTGCCCCACATAATAAATTGGATAATATGATCGTGGCTGTTGATTTTAATAATGCACAAATTGATGGCTCAACAATGGATATTATGGGCTTTGACGAACTTGGCAACAAGTTTGCAGCATTTGGTTGGGAAGTGTTATACATGGACGGAAACGATATGGACGATATCCTTAAAACCAATGCAGAAGCTAAAGCTAAGCTAGGTAATGGAAAACCCATCGTTATCATAATGAAAACTGAAATGGGGCAAGGAGTTGATTATATGATGGGTTCGCATGCATGGCATGGGAAAGCGCCAAACGATGAACTCTTAGAGAAGGCATTGAACCAACTTCCCGAAACACATTTGGGAGACTATTAATGAAAAAAGGATTAATCTTACTTTTCGCCTGTTTTACTGTTTACAGTAGTCAGGCACAGATCACAAACGATTATAAAGGTCGTAAAACACGTCTACTATTCTTATTGGACGGAAGTGGAAGCATGGTGGCGGCTATGGACAAATCAACAAGATGGTCTATAGCAGTTGACTTAATGAGTCGAATGGTAGATTCACTAAGAAATGTAAATGATTTAGAAGTAGGATTAAGAGTATTTGGACATACTGTACCAATCACACGTAAAGATTGCTATGACACCAAATTAGAAGTGCCCTTTGGTCCTCATAATCACAAACTATTCAAAAATGCCTTGAGAAGGGTCATGCCCTTGGGATATACCTCAATAACGGAGTCTATATTAGCTAGTGCCGAGGATTTTCCTAAAGATGATAACGCACGAAATGTTCTGGTTATCATCACAGATGGAGTAGAGGAATGTGGTGGAGACCCTTGTGCAGTAAGTGCTGCCCTTCAAAAGAAAGGCATTATACTTAAACCCTTCATTGTGGGAATAGGGAGTGCTAGTGATGAGTTTAGAACCACTTACAGTTGTGCTGGAACCTTCTTTAATGCTCAAACGCGCGAAGAATTTGATAAAATTATGGGTCTAATAATTAGTTCAGCCCTTAACGCAACCACAGCTCAAATAAGCTTATTAGATAATCAGGGAAAACCACTAGAAACAAATGTTCCCGTTTCGGTATACTCCAACACCTCCGGCCAAATTGTAGAATCTTGGATTCATACCTTAAACGGAAAAAATAATCCAGATACCATTTTCTTAGACCCGGTATTAACCTATAATATTGAGGTTCATACGACACCTAAAATTATTAAAAGAAATGTGGCTTTAATTCCAGGTCGGCACAACACCATCGCCATAGACGCTGCACAAGGAGACATTTTTTTTAAAATAAAAGGAGTGACCCGTTATGGCCGGCTCCCTGTTCTGGTAAGTAAAGGCAAGCAAACCGATCGAATAACCATTCAAGACTTTAATACTAAGAAAAGATATTTAGTAGGGAACTATGATGTAGAAATACTTACCGTTCCACCTACAGTAATAAAAGGCATTAATGTGAAGCAAAACCGGACCACTACCGTAGAAATTGCCTCTCCAGGAAAATTGCAACTCACCAATAGTGCAGATATGGTTGCAAGTATTTTTACGATGAAACAAGGCTCTCAAACGTGGGTTGCAGATATTCCTCAAAATGCGGGAAGGTATGATTTAACCATGCAGCCAGGTAGGTATCAAATAATATACAGATCTAAGAATGAAACACGCATGATTTACAGTAAAACAAAAGACTTTAAAATAACATCACTCACCAGTACATACATAACCATTTAAATAATGAAAAACTTTGAAATAAGCGGAAACAAAGACACCCGAAGTGGATTTGGTCAAGGGCTCTTAGAAGCGGGCCAAAAGAATGATAATATCGTGGCTCTTTGTGCCGATTTGACCGGTTCTTTGCAGATGCAACATTTCCAAGGGGCATATCCCGACCGCTTTATACAAGCCGGTATCTCAGAAGCCAATATGATGAGTATGGCTGCTGGTCTTGCTACAGGTGGAAAGATCCCATTTACAGGAACCTTTGCCAATTTTAGTACAGGCAGGGTGTATGATCAAATACGGCAAAGCATTGCATACTCCCATAAGAATGTGAAGATTTGTGCATCGCATGCAGGTTTAACCTTGGGTGAAGATGGAGCAACGCATCAAATTCTTGAAGATTTAGGTTTAATGAAAATGTTGCCAGGTATGACCGTTATTAATCCTTGTGATTATAACCAAACAAAGGCAGCAACATTAGCTATTGCAGCATTTGATGGACCTTGTTACTTACGTTTTGGCCGCCCTAAATGGCCTGTATTTACTCCCGAAAATCAAACCTTTGAAATAGGTAAAGCTTTAATGCTTAACGAGGGAAAAGATGTGACCATATTTGCTACGGGGCACTTGGTATGGAAAGCCATCGAGGCTGGACATATATTGGCTGAGAAAGGCATTGATGTTGAAATCATAAACATACACACCATTAAACCTTTAGATAAGGAGGCTATTTTAAACTCCGCACGCAAAACCCGCTGTGTAGTTACGGCTGAAGAACACCAGATGAATGGTGGTCTAGGCGATTCAGTGGCACAGGTACTAGCTTTAAACTTACCCACTCCTATGGAAATGGTTGCCGTTAATGACTCTTTTGGAGAGAGCGGAACCCCAGCTCAATTAATGGCTAAATACCATATTGATACTCCAGATGTGGTTGCCGCTGTGGAAAGAGCAATGGCCCGAAAGGTCTAAAGTTATAGGGCCTTAAAGATCCTCAAAGCCTTGCAAATGATCTCCGCCAGTTAATTCCTGGTAAATTTCATCTCGTACATACACATCTTTTAGCGCATTTTGATATCGCTGTGACTCGGAGGTTTGACCCACGGCGTTAAATAGTTGCACAGCCACTCGGTAAAATTGATCATTAAAAGGTTGTAGCTCAATCGATTTCTTAATATCCAATAGCGCATCATTCATGCCATTATTGTTGGCTTTACAAATAGATCGCATGTAGTACGCCTGAGCTTCTTTAGGTCTTGTTACCAAAACATTATTCAATTTTTCTATGGCTTTGTCAAACATCTTGGCATTTTGATACCCTTGCGCCATTAAGTACATACAAACATGCATTTCAGGATAAATACTCAAGGCTTTATTTCCATATTTTTCCATGTTTGGAATATCACCCTTCATAGCACAAGCTTGAGCCATTTTATACAGAATCTCATTGCTATTCGTATCTGCCTTTAGTGCCCTTTTAAAGAAATATAAAGCACTATCTGGATTGCTCTTTGCAGGATTATTAGCGGATAAATATAAATTAGCCTGAATATCATTTTTATCCATTCGTTCAATAACAACGCCCACAGGTTTGCCATCTACCATGGGAGAGTAAATAGTGTTCTTAGGAGGATAATTTCCATTTAATAAGCGACTGCCATCCATGTATGCATTATAAAAAATAGCATACTTCCAATCCGAGGCTCCTCTATCATCAAATCGAGCAAAACCTACATGAACATTGGGGTAGTCTCGTAAATAATATTTCACAATATTGGGATCATAGGATACAATTGTAACCTTTTTATCCAGGTTTTGTTTAATCTTATTTTCGATGAGCCAATCCGTGCTTTGGCGCAATCCAGCCAAATAATAATCCATTTCATACTGGCCGTAAGCACCCGCCGTTCCTCCTACCGTTTCATTGAAATAAATATACTCCAAAGGATGGTTTTTTACAATAAAAGACGCCGGCAATAAGCTCAAAGCCACTGGTAGTATAAAGGTAAATTTACCAAGATTTGGCATTTTAGATTTTAAGAATTTCTCCAACATATGCCAACCTATCAAGGCCGTTGCCACACACATGGGTAAAACAAAGAGAATATGTCTAAGACCTCCATATACATTGGATTTTTGAATGTATATATAAACAACAGGGAAAATAGCTGCAAAGAGCACCAAGAAAACTGGTAAGCTCATTTTCCTTGTAAGAGCCGATAGAATTATAAAAACAAATACACCCACAATACTAACTAAGGGAAGTGTAATCCAAACATATTTAATGAGGTAATACCTTGGGAGCAAATCAGAATCCCATAATTGACCTTCAAATAATTGGCGGATGCTGCCAGAGTAACTGCTGAACTCCGTTAGAGCCGCAATGGGATTACTTAAAGGAGCACTCCAGCCCCAAGGCCATAGTACTATTCCAATAAAATAGGAGAGGAATACAACCAAAAAAACGGTACTTATAGGCTTTATAAGACCAGCCCACTTAAGTTTAATAAACTGAGACCACCCAATATCTTCAATGTATTTAAGGGCTGCATAAAATACGGAAATGGCAACAACAAGTACGCCACCAATACGAATACTTATGGCCAAAGCGCAACCCACCACCAAACCAATTAAATGGCTGGTACGCATGTTTCTTATGTTTGAAAAAGCCATTAAAGTATAATAAATGGCAATGGTATAGCCAGCAGCAAAAGGAATATCCTTGGGGTTATTGAAGGACTCTCCCAATAAGCGAGGAGTAAAGAATAGAACAATAAGCGCTAAACAGGCATATGCATAACTTCCCGTTATACGTTTTACAATAAGCGCAGCAAAAAGCATAACCAGGAGGCCAAATAAGGCATTTACCTTATGCCTAAATCCATAGATATCTTCTACTCCAAAAGTATTAATTAAAGCAGAGCAGATTGTATCAAAAGAGGAACCATATAAATGCATCTTTCGAGCCTCATCTGGTATGGTAGCCAAATCTGAGCCCAAAATTTTGGCTTTTGAGATGTAATTGGCAGCAAATCGATTGCTCTTTAAAGCCACCGTATCTACCTCATTATTGCCGGTGTAATAGTTTAGAATAAGCTGACTATACTCATGCTGGACTATTTCATCACCAGTAATACCCGCTTTATTACTAAGGGCAGGCATGGCAAAAGTTAAGATCAAGGCTAAGGCATAAAAAGCCAATAGAAAGGGCTGCCCCTTAACGCTAGCTTTTGCATAATTTGCCCAAGCAGAGAAATTGCTTTTAAGGCCGTTTAAGGGATTTGATTTGGGAGAGCCTATTTTTCCATGCTCCAAAAAAAGTGTTTTACTTGAATTTCGCCGAAACCAGTAATTATAATCAATTTTACTTTTTAATGAATGGCTTCTTTGAGACAAAAGTTTAAATTGAGCAGATGAACAAATGATTCCACTCATGCTTTCCTCTGGTATACTTATTCCGGAAAAAAGCTCATACATCCTGTTTCGCTTGCCTTTAGGCACAATGTAAATGCATTCTGAATCCTTGAGATGGACAGAGGTGTACTTTAGCCCTTTAGCAGAACCCATTTGAATAAATACCTGATCATCTGAATTTAAATGATTCTCTGATAGCCAACCAGCTATTGTTTGCGCATCTTCTTTAAAAGGGGAATATGTATATAAAGCCATTGTTATAATTAGATAGTATTAGCAATATTACTATGTATAATTATATATTGTATACTTACGATTGATTAATTCTAATCAATTGTACTATGATTCTAATTTAGCTTGGTTATTTGTTCTTCCTTACGTGCCATAGATACATGGATAGACAAAAAAAGAATGGAGCCTTGAGGGCCCTAAAAAGTGTAACTAAACTTTTGCAGAAGACTAGTCTCTTAAAATATCTCTGCTAATTACAACGCGCTGAACTTCACTAGTACCCTCATAAATTTGGGTGATTTTAGCATCTCTCATTAAGCGTTCTACATGGTATTCTTTAACAAATCCATAACCTCCATGAATTTGCACAGCCTCTACGGTTGTTTTCATTGCTGTTTCGCTTGAAAACAATTTAGCCATACTGCTTGCACGACTATAATCACTCCCTGCATCTTTAAGCCAAGCAGCTTTTAAACAAAGTAGGCGAGAGGTCTCTATTTCCGTAGCCATATCGGCTAATTTAAACGCAATGGCTTGATGATTTTTTATTTCAGTACCAAAAGCTTTTCTCTCTTTCGAATACTGTTTTGCCAATTCATAGGCTCCACTAGCTATCCCTAAAGCCTGCGCCGCTATTCCTATGCGTCCACCAGCAAGCGTTTTCATGGCAAACTTAAATCCAAATCCATCCTCACCAATTCTATTTTCCTTCGGAACTTTCACATCTGTAAACATAATACTATGCGTATCGCTGCCTCTAATACCTAATTTTTCTTCCTTTTTTCCAACAGTAAACCCTTCCCAGCTTTTATCTACAATAAATGCATTAATTCCTTTATGACCTTTATCTACATCTGTTTGAGCGATGACTAAAAAGTAATCGGCACTGTTTCCATTGGTTATCCAGTTTTTAGTCCCGTTAAGTAAGTAATAATCGCCTTTGTCTTCAGCTGTCGTTTGTTGGCTTGTGGCATCACTTCCTGCTTCTGGCTCGCTTAGGCAAAAAGCGCCTAATTTTTGACCGCTAGCAAGAGGCGCTAAGTATTTTTCCTTCTGAAATTCATTGGCAAAGGTCTCTAAACCCCAACAAACCAGACTATTATTAACACTTACCACAACAGAAGCACTCGCATCTACTTTACTTAATTCTTCCATGGCCAAAACATAACTAATAGTATCCATACCACTGCCACCGTATTTTGGATCAACCATCATACCCATAAAACCTAATTCACCCAACTTTTTAATTTGCTCAGTGGGGAATTTTTCATCTCTATCACGATCTATCACACCTGGCAATAGCTCAGTCTGAGCAAAATCACGTGCTGCCTGCTGCACTGCTAAGTGCTCTTCAGTTAATTCAAAGTTCATTAAATACAAAAATAATAAAATTAAGTGTATTAACACTATGGTACACATTCATGAATTCCCCTGTATCATAAGTTTTATTTTACCTGATGATTATTTACTGTGTAAATTCAGTGCTATTTATCCACTAACTAGCTGGTCAGGTATAATTTCTTTGCCAACTAGTCTTAAATAAACGTTAATAAGTGTAGAAACGTCCTTTTTGCAATAGGTAGCTATTTTTTCTAAGTCTTCCTCTACCCAATAGACATCGCCTACCATACTACCATCAATTACATCTTTAGGAGTAGGAATGCCAAAGATAGCTGCCATTAAATCCAATGAAGTAAAGTTCTTATAATCCCCAAATTTCCATAGCTCCATGGTGTCTAAATGTTTAATCTCCCAAGGCTTTTTTCCCGCCATTTGCAAGGGGGCAGGGAGGGGTATCCCATGGACCAGCATTCTTCTGGCAATGTATGGAAAATCAAACTCCTTCCCATTATGACCGCATAAATAGTGCTGTGCGCCACTAAAGTTCTTTTGAACCAAAGCAGCAAACTCATTTAAAATAACTTTTTCATCATGCCCATGTATAGACTTTAACTTAATTGCATTTTTGCCCTCGGTATCCTTGTAAATAACACCTACGCAAATCGCTACAATTTTACCAAATTCTGCATAAATAGAGGCCCTTTCGTAGACATCATTGGCTGTTTGCTCATCCTTAGCAATAAATTTAGCTTTCTTTTCCCAAAGAGCTTTCCAGCGTTCGTCTAACTCTTCAAAATCCCTGCTTTGTCTTACGGTTTCAATGTCTAAAAATAGAATATTGTTTAATTCGGCCATGAAATCAAAGATATATTTTGATAAAATATTTTCCAAAAAATCCTCAGATTTAATATAATTTAGCCGGATGCAAGCAGCCAATACAGATTATCCTCATAAAATTCGTTCCGAATCAGAGTATAATGATACCTATCAAAGAAGTGTGAAAGACCCTGAAGGCTTTTGGGCTGAAATTGCAGGCAATTTTCATTGGCAAAGAAAATGGGATTCTGTGCTTGACTTTAATTTCGAAGAACCACGCATCGAATGGTTTAAAGGAGCAAAATTAAATATTACAGAAAATTGCATCGATCGCTGGGCACTATCTCATCCTGATAAAGCAGCCATACAATGGGAACCAAATAATCCCAGCGAGAGCCATAGAACAATTACCTATGCTCAATTATTGCAGGAAGTGAGTAATTGGGCTAAAGTGCTTAAATCTAAAGGAATAGGAAAAGGAGATCGGGTTTGCTTATACATGCCCATGATACCAGAACTAGCTTTTGCTGTTTTAGCCTGTGCAAGAATTGGAGCCATTCATTCTGTTATTTTTGGTGGATTTTCTCCAGCTAGTATTGCAGATCGAGTCAAAGACGCTTCGGCCAAGGCCATTGTTACAGCAGATTCTGTTATGCGGGGAGCAAAAAAAATAGCGCTAAAAAATATTATAGATACTTCACTAGAAGACTGTACTGTGGAGACTGTGATTGTTTTCAATAGAAACAACGATGCCGTGAAAATGAAAGAAGGCAGGGATTTTTGGTATTCAGAATTAGCAGAAAAGGTAGATTTAACATCTATAGAGCCCGCAGAAATAATGGACTCTGAAGCCCCATTGTTTATTCTATATACCAGTGGAAGTACAGGAAAACCCAAAGGGGTGGTTCATACCTGCGGTGGATATATGGTTTACACCAACTACTCCTTCTTAAATGTGTTTCAATACGAGTTTAATGATGTTTACTTCTGTACCGCAGATATTGGTTGGATTACTGGACACTCTTATATTCTTTATGGCCCCTTATCTGCAGGCGCTACTACCTTAATGTTCGAGGGAATACCAAATTATCCAAGCCCCTCAAGGTTCTGGGAAATCACAGATAAATTTAAGGTGAATCAATTATATACCGCACCAACAGCTATACGAAGTCTAATGTCCTGCGGTTTAGATCAGTTCGAGAAAACAGATTTAAGTAGCCTTAAGGTACTAGGAACGGTGGGAGAACCCATAAACAAAGAAGCTTGGGACTGGTATTTTAAATACGTAGGGAAGAAGCAGTGCCCAATTGTAGACACTTGGTGGCAAACCGAGACTGGAGGAATACTTATATCGAACCTTGCTGGGATTACAAAACACAAACCAACATACGCTACTAAACCCTTACCGGGAATACGTCCAGCTTTAATGGACGAAAAAGGGCTGATACATTCTTTATCTCAGGCAAACCTGAGCACACCCAATACCCAAAAGTTGCAAGGAAATTTAGTAGTCGAATTCCCATGGCCGGGCATGATTCGAACGGTTTGGGGTGATCATAAAAGGTGTAAACAAACCTATTTTAGCGCATATTCCGGTAAATATTTTACTGGGGATGGCTGTTTTAAAGATACAGATCAAGATTACCGCATAACAGGAAGAGTCGATGATGTTCTTAATGTTAGTGGTCATAGAATAGGTACAGCAGAAGTGGAAAATGCAATAAATGCCTGCGAAAATGTAATAGAAAGTGCAGTCATTGGATATCCGCATCCCATCAAGGGAGAAGGCATTTATGCCTATATTATTTGTCAAGGCGAGGTAAGTCAAAAGGCTGTAAATGATAAAATTAAAGATGTTATTGGACCTATTGCTAAGTGTGATAAAGTACAGTTGGTTTCTGGCTTACCAAAAACACGGAGCGGTAAAATTATGCGACGTATTTTACGGAAAATTGCATCAGGAGAACAATCTTGGGGAGATGCAAGCACCTTACTAAATCCCGAAATTGTGGACGAAATATGGAAGAATAGAGAGGTTTAAATTTTAACTATTAAAGCAAACCTATTTCGGTTAAACGCTGTATCAAGAATTCATTAGCCGTGCAATCTTCATGTTTTTTAGGATTATTCACGGTGCAACAACTATCGAGGCAATTTAAGGGCACCTCAGGTCTGGGATGTAAGAAAAAAGGTATACTAAACCGAGGGCTACTCCATTTTTCTCTAGGTGGATTTATTACTCTATGTGTTGTGCTTTTTAGTCGATTATTGGTTAAACGCTCCAACATATCTCCTACATTCACAATAATGTGATCCTCCACTTCTGTTACTCCAATCCATTCATTATTCTTATTTAATACTTCTAGGCCATCGGCACTTGCACCAACTAAGAGCGTAATTAAGTTAATATCTTCATGCTCACCAGCCCGTATAGCATCTTTTGGTTCTTCTGTAATAGCAGGATAGTGTATTGGCCTTAAAATACTATTTCCATTATGTATTTTAGCATCAAAATAATGTTCGTCTAGTTGAAGAAAAAGAGCAATAGCTTGCAATACTTTAGCCCCCGCCAATTCTAGAGCGGCGTATATTTCTTTGCCTGCGGTATTAAACCGGGGCAATTCATCCACTATCTTATTAGGGGGATAAAAATCAGATAGAATATCTGAATCATCCACATACTGGCCAAAGTGCCAAAACTCCTTTAAATCTCCAGCATTTCTGTCTTTTGCATGTTCTTTTCCAAACCCCGTATAACCTCTTTGCCCTCCACCTTGGCTATCATCGTATTTTAACTTTGTTTTAAGAGGTAGGGCATAAAATGCTTCCACCTGTCCATACATTTCCTCTAATAGAGCTTTAGCAATTCCATGGTTGCTTATTGCTACAAAGCCAATTTCTTCATATGCTTTTCCTAGGTTTTGGACAAAGGCCAATTTGCTTTCTTGATTTCCATGTGTAAAATCAGATAAATCTAACTTTGGAATTTCTTGAATGGATGCTGCTGACATGTACTGCAAGTTTACAAATTATTGTTTAAATCATTCACACCAAAGTGATATGATCTTTAAGTATAATACAAATGGATTAATCTATTTAAAATATCCGTTAATTATATCTTTAGATACTTGGTTTTTTTTACCTGATATTTTTAGGGATAAAACCTCTAACGCACCGTTTTTACAAGGCCAATAAAGCTTATTCTCGAAAACAAAAAAATCAGATCCACTTATTACGGGGCTTTCTGATTTAAGAGTTGCCGTAAGCTTTACCTTCCCAAATTTTAAAGAATGGCACCAGGCTCCAGGAAAAGGGTTTAGCCCTCTTACCTTATTGTGTGTCTCTTCAACACTCAAATCTTTTTTTATTTCGCAATATTCTTTAAAAATTTTAGGTGCATGTTTTTCTTGGCCAGTTAAATCCTGCTTTATTAGCGAGTAAGAACCCATCTTTATGAGCTGAATTGAGCGCTCTACAAGCCTTGAGCCTTTGATCATTAAGCGTTCATAAAGTTCGCCAACTGTTTCATTTTCTCCGATACTAACCTTCTTCTGAAGCAATATATCTCCGGTATCAATTTCATGCTTTAAAAAGAAAGTAGTTAATCCAGTTTCTTTCTCCCCATTTATTATTGCATGATTTATTGGAGCAGCTCCGCGGTAATTTGGTAGCAAAGATGCATGAAGATTAAAAGTACCAATCTTTGGCAAGCTCCAAACTCTCTTAGGAAGCATTCTAAAAGCTATGATAACAGCCAAATCTAAATTAAATGCTTGCAATTCATCTTGAAATTCTTGTGCTTTTAAATTTTTTGGTTGAAGTACGGGGATGCCTGCTTCCAAGGCCACTTCTTTTACTGAAGAGTGCTGGAGTTTTAGACCTCTGCCCTTTGGTTTGTCGGGCGCAGTAACCACGCAAACCACTTTATGGCCATTATCAAGCATCGTTTTTAACGAAAAACTTGCAAATTCTGGTGTGCCGAAGAAACATATTCGCATTATATTGCGTCTATACTATTAAGTATTGTGCAAAAATGCACAAAATAAACCAATTTGAAGCATCTACAACTCATATTATTCACTTTCCTTATCCTTCTACTAAGTTCTGCAGTAGCAGCTTCAGAGAGCCGTAGTTTTATTCCCAATGAAGGGCAATGGGACAATCCATCTTATTTTATGGCTCAAATAAATAATGGGCGTGTTTGGGTGGTGGATGATGGACTGGTTTTTAATCGATGGTCTGGGGAATTAGCTGAGCACATGCATTCTCGATCTAATGAACCCTTCGATGGAGAGGGACATGCACTTAAACTTGAATTTAAAGGAGCTCACTTTAATCAAGTAAAAAAACTAGACAAAACAGATTTCTATTTAAATTATTTTATCGGATCAAATCCGAGTTCTTGGAAGTCCAAAATATATGGCTATAAGGTCATTTTATTCGAAAATATTTACCCTCATGTAGATTTGCGATTAACAATCACCGAAACGGGTTTCAAGTATGATATAATTGCCGATGATGTTTCTTACCTTGAACAGGTTAAATTAGTGTACCATGGGGCAGATGGTTTGCACTTGGAGCAGAATATCCTTAAAATAGAAACCGCTTTAGGCACCTTGGTTGAGAATATTCCGGCTGCCTGGTTAGAAGGTTCAAATGAAACAAAGGAGTCTCTTAGAGTTCTTTACAAGCTAGAAGATTCAACAGTGACTTTTAATCTGCCCAAAGGTTTAAAAAGGAATCATAAAGTAGTTATTGACCCCATAGTTGTTTTCTCTACATTTAGTGGTTCGACAGCAGATAACTTTGGTTGTACCGCTACCTATGATGATGACGGGCATGCCTTAAGCGGGGGTACCGTATTTAGTGTAGGAGGTAAATTCCCTACGACTATGGGTGCATTTCAAATATCTTTTCAAGGAGGTGTAGAGCCTTCAGATGGCTCTGAAACAACCTATGGTGGAGCTAGAGATGTAGGAGTGCTTAAATTTAGTCCAGATGGTTCTCGACTACTCTACGCTACTTATTTGGGCGGCGACAACAATGAGCAACCACATTCCATGGTTACAGACAAAGATGGAAGCTTATATATTATGGGAAGCACAGCAAGTGCTGATTTTCCTGTGAGTAATGCATATGATCCCACTCACAATGGAAGCTATGACTTTTTTGTAAGCCATTTGTCCGCTGATGGCACAACGCTATTGGGGAGTACATATTTTGGCGGGAGTACTATTGATGCGCTCTTAGCTTTTAGAGATGGAGTGGTTAATGTAAATGATTATGATTTACTCTATAATTATGCAGATGAATTTAGAGGAGAAATCATTCTTCATGGGAATAATGTTTTGGTATGTGGAACCACATACAGTTTAGATTTCCCTCGAACCGTAAATGGAGACTTATTTTCAGGTAAACAAGATGCTACTGTATTTTCTTTATCAAAAACGCTTACGAATTTAAACTGGACTCGACTAATAGGAGGCTTGGGAGCAGATGCCTTTTACGGTTTGGCCATTGGTCAAAACAATGATTTATTTGTATCTGGAGGCAGCAGTTCTTCAGCGCTAAACAATAAGTATCCGGCTTTCACCAATGCTTATCAAGGAGGTTTAACAGATGGCCTTATTTTTAAACTGGATGTAACCGATGGATCGATTCTTAACGCTAGACATCACGGGACTCCTGGTTATGATCAAGCATACTTTGTCCAAACAGACAATAGTGGTAGGCCTTATACTTATGGGCAAACAAGCGGGTTTATGCCCGTCGTTGGATCAGCCCTAGATTACGGTCAAAAGGGACAATATATTACACGTTTTGATACCTCTTTATCAAAGATAGAAATCAATACAAATATTGGAGGAGATTCTGATATTCCTAATTTAAGTCCTTCTGCTTTTTTGGTCGACCAATGTGAGCGAATATTTATTAGTGGATGGGGTGGAGCAACCAATAGTTCAGGTCTTAGTTCTAAAACAAATAGAAACAGAGGATTTACTAATGGATTACCAATTACTTCAGATGCGTTTCAACAACAAACGGATGGCAGTGATTTTTATGTGGCTGTATTTTCGCAAGAAATGAATTCATTGCTTTACGGTACATTTTTCGGAGGTGTTTCTGCCAATGGTAAGGTTTCCCAAGAGCACGTAGATGGAGGAACCAGCCGTTTTGATAAAAAGGGAGTCATTTACCAAGCAGTTTGTGGAGGCTGTGGAGGCAATTTCAATAATGGGCTATTTCCTACCACTGTTGGTGCGTACAGTCGAACCATGAGTAGTAATAATTGTAACAATGCCGTCTTTAAAATTGACTTTGAAAATTTAAATAGAAAACCATTTATGGCTGATACTTTTATAAAGGTGATAGCCACCAACCAAATTACGCTTGATTTGGACATAAAAGATCCAGATTATTTCGACCAAATACAAGTTCAGTACAGATATGTGAATAGAGGTGGAGCAATTCTGGCTGACACACCGCGCATTTTGATAACTAAGGATCTTTCGTTTCCGCCAAACGGAATTATAAGACCCAATAAATTGAATCTTATTTGGAATACGACTTGCGCCAATATTTCATTGGACACTGCTATTATAGAAGTAACCATCATAGATTTTGGATGCCCAACGCAAGATACTCACGTGGCTTTACTTAAGTTTTTGGTTGAGCCTCCTCCTCTTGTTATCCCGCCAGAGTCGGTCTGTTTGAATTTTGATAGAGCTACGAATGAACTGGCCATAAGTTGGGACCCGACAAGCCCAAACCTTCAGTATTTTAAACAATTAGAATTGCGAATGGACAAGCCGGACGGAACGACCGAAACACTTTTTATTGCTACTGATGCGGATGGAGGTTCTTATTCCTTGGTAATGCCTACCAATCCTTTCACAGAGGATTACTGCTTTTACCTCGTGGGTATTAATATTTGTGATAAAGAGACTTTTCCAACTGAAAAGTTCTGTACAATTCGAGAATTAAATAAACCTATAGAAGGCGTTTCAATGAAACGTGTTACGGTTGAAGAAGATAAGCGGGTGCGTGTGGAATGGTTCAGTTCGAATGAACCCGATTTTAAGGAATTCGAGATTTACCGAAGTTCTAGGGATGTACACAGCTCTTTTTCTCTTTTTAAAAGAACTACGGATACCTTTTTAATAGATTCTTCGTTTAATGTAGATGAATCGAGCTATTGTTATGCAGTAGTGGTAACAGATATATGCGGACATGCTTCTGAGAAATCATTGAAGCAGTGTAATATTGTACTCCGCGGAAATGAAAAAGGAAATCCCGATTTTTTATTTAACTTGAATTGGCAAGCTTATATCAATTGGGAGCAAGGGGTCAATGATTATCAGTTGGAGTACAGGAATGATATTGAAAAATGGAGAAAAGGTTCCAATACATTGAGTTTACTTACGCAAAATATCACCGATAATTATGATTGGGGAGGCTATTATTTCAGAGTTACTGCAACCAAAAAATCAGTTCAAGTAAACCCATATCAAAGTGAAAGTAACTGGATTTACTTGATACATCAGCCAGAAATGTGGGTTCCAAGTGGAATGTCGCCTAATGGAGATGGAACCAATGATTTATGGGGCGTCACTCCATTGTACGCCAAAACCTATCACATGCGTGTATTTAACCGATGGGGTCAAAAGGTGTGGGAAACTCAAAATAGAAAGGAGCAATGGAATGGTCAAACCAAAGGAGATAAATCTGAGGATCGGGTCTATGCTTGGTATATAACATTCACGGGCTGGGATGATAAAGAATATAAAATGACTGGAACGGTCACCCTAATACATTAGTTGTTAACGTTCATTTTTATTTTCGGAAATTTTAAACTAATTTTATTCTATGCAAATATTCAAGATCACTTTTTTTAACTTTTTGCTCATTTTCACTTCTATTTCAAATGCACAGATTTGTAAGGGTAGATACCAGAATACTATCTTTACGGAAACGACAAAAAGTACTGTAAAGTATGGAAGATCTGTAAATAGCGCCAGTGAATATCAGGATTTATATATGGATATTTATGAAGGGAAGGGAGATACCGGAAGCCTTAGGCCGCTAGTTATCTTTTGTTTTGGAGGTTCTTTTGTTTCTGGCAGTAAAGAGTCTACAACTTTGGTTTATATGGCCAGAGAAATGGCGAAAAGAGGCTATGTAGCCGCTTGCATTGATTACAGACTGGTGTCAAATACCGCTTTCTTACTCGTGGAGCAAAGCATGATTAAAACAGTATTTCGTGCGATTCAAGACGGAAAAGCAGCAGTGAGGTTTTTCAGGAAGGATGCCAAAACTTCAAATGTATATAAGATCGACAAAGACCAAATTTTTATGGGGGGAACTTCGGCAGGTGGTATCCTATCTGTTAATTTAGCATACCTAGATGATATTAATAAATTATCACCAGATTGGAAAAAATGGATTTTAGATATAGGAGGCTTAGAGGGAAATAGCGGAAATCCCGGCTATTGCTCATTCGTAAACGGAGTTTTTAGTTTTGCCGGCGGCATTGCAGATACTTCTTTTATTGATCGAAATGATCCTCCTTTTTATGCGAGCCATTCTCTTTTGGATCAGACAGTTCCCTTTGGCATAGGTAGGCCTCTTGCGGGATTAGCACCAATTAATTTATTTGGAAGTGGCCCCTTGATTAGAAATTTAAACAGTAAAGGGATTTACACTCAATTTGATAGCTTTGGAGGGCCTGAACATCCGCCACATGTAAACCAAGCAACGCTTGTTTCTACGAAGGATCATTTGGCTGAATTTTTATATGCTATTTTGGACTGTAATCCATCCAACAAAAAAAATACATACCAACAGGATTGTAGTACGTTTTCATTGTCTCTAAAACACAAATTTGAATTAAAAGATATTGTATTAGAGGTGTTCCCAAACCCAACAAATGGTACAGTTAATATCAAAAGCAACCAAACAATTAAAGGAGTCGCTCTTTTAGATTACGCGGGTAGAGTGATTTATAAAACTAATGTAATGGGGGAGGAAATGAAGTTAAACCTCAGTCATTTTTCTAAAGGAATATATTCCCTCAGAGCTCAGTATTTAGATGGCCAGCGGGCTAGTTCAAAATTAGTAATGAACTAAATTAAGCGTTTGTACCTAGCATCATTGGCATTATGAGCATAGTGATATCTTCATTATCCTCATTCTGCGAGGGAAGAATTAAACCAGCTCTGTTGGGCTCACTTAATTTAAGGACCACTTCATCGCTATCCACAGCACTGATGACATCTTTTAGGAATCGGGCATTAAACCCTATTTCTAAATCATCTCCATTGAAGTTGCAAGACAAGGTTTCTTTTCCCTCATTAGCCATTTCTATGTCTTCTGCTCGCATATCTAACTCATTGCCAGTTATTTTAAGTCTTATTTGCTGGGTGGCCTTATTTGCGAATAAACTAACCCTATTGATTGAATCATAGAAATTACCTCTATCAATACTTAAGTCTTTTTCATTTTCCGAAGGGATTACTTGTTCATAGTTTGGATAGTTGGCAGCAATTAATCTACAACTCAACTCAGTATCTCCATAACTAAAGTAAATGGTATTCTTATTAAACTCAACAGATACTTCACTATCATCTTCTGGCAACGACTTGGAAAGTAGATTCATCGGCTTTTTAGGTATAATAATACTCGCTTCAAATCCAGGCTTTACATCTGTCCGGGTAAAGCGAACCAAGCGATTGGAATCTGTAGCTACAAAAATCAGTCTATCTTCCTTAAAATCCAGGTTTATGCCATTTAAATTTACTCTGAGTTCATCTGAACTTGTTGCAAAAGCTGTTTTTGTAATAGCACGACTCAAAATATTTGCTGGAATTTTAATAGCATTATCCACCATTTTTTCCTGCATTTTAGGGTAGTCATCGGAACTAGTACCAGCAATTTTATAATCACTATTATCACGTATTACTTCGACTCTAAAATTGGTTGGATCTACTTTAAAAGTCAAAGGCTGATCTGGAAGACTTCTAAGCACATCTTGCAACATTTTTCCTGGTATAGCAAATTTAATATCTTCACTGGCCTCAACAGAAAGGCTACTAACCATGCTGGTTTCCATATCTGTACTATATATGGTTAAGGTGTTATCTTTTATGTCGAACAAAAAGTTTTCTAAGACAGGAAGTGCAGGCTTATTGGAAATTAAGCCACCCATTTCGATTAATCGGTTTAGTAGTTCTCTTGACGGAATTATAAAATTCATATGATACTCTTATTTAAACCTCAAAGAAACAACAAATTCGAGCTTCCCAAAAATAACTAATTCACATATTACACCAAACTATGAACAAAAGGCAGTATAAATAATCAAGTTACTTAAAGCTTTTAGATTATTATATTTCCTTTTTCTTAGGCACAATAACAAATAAGTCTTCATCCTCTTTTTTCATAAAATAGGTTTCACGAGCAAATACCTCTAAGGCTGACTGATTCCCCAAAATAGATTTCTGAGTATACTGTAAATCTTGGATTTTTGCCTTGTGTTTTACAATGCTTTTTTTGAGTTCGTTGACTTGCTTATTTAATTTAACTCGAAAGAACACATTGTTTGAGTCTATGAAAAGCATCCATATAACTAGGAATGTCGTAAAGAGATAGTATCTGTATTTCTCTAGGAGCTCTAATAAATTCACCTTTCAAATCTAAGAATTGGAACCTTACTGTGCTCAACATAAATAAGAGGTGTATACTATAACAGAATACAAGGAATGGCCTTAAATTTGTGCGTGTTTCGATCCTTAGGTATATGCGCAATATTCGTAGTTCTATTTGCTTGTACAGGCAACAAAACAACAACGAATGATAAAATTAAATGGCAACAAAATACCTATGCAAGGCTCTTTAAAATAGGTAGTAAAGGGAAAAATCAAGTACTCTTTATCTATCATCCCCTAATAAAAAATAAAATCATTCAAAAGTTTTATAGAGGATCTCAGGTCGAATCTGGAAAGCACTGGCAAAAAATAGACTCTTGTCAATCCTTAGCTGTTTCAAGTTGTGTAATAGCCAGGTTTGTTGAATTACTTGGAGAGGCGCATAAGATAATAGCAGTGGATAATTTAGATTATTACAGTTCTGAGTTCTTTCAAAAAAACAAAAATCATGTCACTGAATTTATTAAGTCAAACGCAATTCAATTTGAGAAATTAGCTTCTTTGCATTGTGATGTTCTCATCCAAGATGGAATGTTCAAGAATCTTAATTCTAAAATGCTTCAAAAAATAGCTCTTCCTACGCTTTTTTTCCAAAATCATCTTGAATCGCACCCATTAGGTTCTGCGGAGTGGATTAAAGTAATAGCTTTTATGCTGGGCACTATAGAGAATAGCTTTGATAGGGAATTGAATAGGTATGTAGAAACTCGAAAGGAGGTTGCTAAAAAAGACCCCATAAATGTCTTGGTAAATGCTCCTTATCGAGGCGTTTGGTACATACCTAAAGAGAATACTCCTTTAGGCGCACTAATGCGTGATGCAGGCGCTAAAATATCCCCTTACATTCCAGGAACTGGTAGCGCATCATTAACCATGGAGCAAGTGTTCTCGAAAAGTGGCCGTGTGAAGTTTTGGTTTAACCCGAATTTGCATCGTTCGAAGGCTTCTATTTCTGCTGAGGAGCCCAGGATGAATGATTTTAAGGCGTTTGAAAATGTACAGATATTCAATAACACAAAACAAATGGTAAAGAGTGGTGCCAATAATTATTATGAGTCGTTCAACACAGAGCCCTCTTTGATTTTAAAAGATATCATCGCTATCATTCATAAAGACCGGAAGAATTTACTTTTCTTTGAAGCTATTGAATAAGAAAATAAGAAATATAAGTTTTTTGGTTGCCGCAATTATCGTATTAATTTTTGCAGAGCTCCTCCTTAGGCCAACCAATGTTTCCTTGACGCTTTTTAGATGGCCGAGGCTTTTAACAGCTGTATTGGTTGGTTCTACCCTGAGTATTTCAGGCTTATACATACAAGGCATATTTAGAAATCCTCTCGCAGGACCATATATTATTGGTGTTATTCCGGGGGCATATTTCGCGGTAGCTCTATTTATTTTCATTGTTCCATATCACCTGGAAGATCCCTTACTAATGGAAATTGGTATTAAAGGGTTTGCTATTTTGGGCGGTATATCTGTAATGATTTTACAATTGCTTTTGATGAAGAGGTTTTCTTCTATAAGTATTTTATTGCTTTTTGGGGTGGTATTGAGCTATTTTTTGAGCGGAGGCAGCGAAGCCCTTGTTTCTATTAGCAATGCAGATTCTATTAAATCATTTGTTCAGTGGGGCTTTGGCAATTTTGATCAAGTTTTTGGAGTAGATCTTTGGATTTTGTTTTTTCTATTGTTGGTGAATATCATCTCTTTTTGGAGATACAGTAGCGCAATGGATGTATACGGCATAGGGGATAGCCTTGCCACAAATACGGGCCTTCATGTGCTAAGGTTTAGAACAAGTATTTTATTTATTGCGGGTGCATCTGCTGGAATTATAACGGCTTATTGCGGACCTATTGGTTTTGTAGGCATGGTAGCTCCTCAGTTTGCGAGACTTTTAAGTAAATCACAGTCGATGAAGAGTTTGTGGCTTTATTCCATGCTATCGGGCATTATGTTTTGTTTATTGGCTGATGTGATGAGCCATTACGCCTTTGATCATATTCAATTAAGCTTGAACGCTATGGCAGCCTTAATTTGCTCGCCCATTGTGGCCATTTCTCTTTTTAGAAATAAGAATCTATTTTAATCTAAGGCTTCCTGCCTAACAATAGCATCTATTTGGTAATCGATAACCGGATCAAACTCAACTTTTAGGTTATGTCCATATAGAGCCCCAAACGATTGCCATAGAATAGCTTCCATTCCACCCCTATATTTTTTCATGATATTCCAGGTTGTGCTTCCAGTTTCTCTGTGAATGAGTTTCATGAGAATTTTTCCTTGATCCCGCGTTAAGTTTTTTAAATTATCAGTAAAGAGCTCTTTTATGTTTTTTTCACAGGCCTTGATATATTTTTTCTTAGCTCTACGCTTTTTTAAGGTGTTTAAATGATCCTCCATAGTTTTTAGCTTATACGAGCTAAGTTTAGCATACGGCATTGCTACTCTCACATTTCTCTTAAGTCTTTTATAAGCGGCAATCTGCTTTTTATTCATGCTCGTGGTAATATTTACCTGTTCGTGCTCAACAATTCTAATCGTATCAGACACTGTTGTATCATCAGAAACAACTGATTGGGCGCTAGCCGAAATAGCCAATAGACCAGTAAAAAGAATAAAAGTACATTCAAGACTCATATGGGTATTATTCCAAATGTTGTGCCGTTTTTTTTGTTTGCTTTTTACCACTCCCAAAAATGAACCAGGCAATACCTCCCAATATTAGTAAGAGCGAAATCATTTGCGCTTGTGAGAAAACAATTCCAAAAGCTTTGTAAACACTATCACCATGCTCTCTAATAAATTCTATGATGAAACGTTCTATACCAGCAAATAACATGTAAAAAGCAAATAAATTTCCCCTTTTTACCACTCGCTTTCGCAAAACTAACCAAATGATAAGAAACAAGCCAATAGCCATTAAAGCTTCATATATAGGAGTGGGCCAAACGGGGTTAATCAATTCATAGCAAAAATCTCCAGTACAGCCATCAATCTTCTTCATTCCTTCATGGGTATAGCCTTCCATCCCCAAGACATTATTTGGGTATGAATAAGACCACAACCAATCGGGAAGTGCAAAAGGCTTAGGCGAGGGATTGGGTACACCCCAGTCTCCATCTCCACTAAAATGACAGCCAAAACGACCCAATCCATAAGCTAGCATCATAGGTGCAGCGCCCGAGTCTAAAACACTTAAAATATTGAGTCCTTTTTTACGGCAATAGACAAGAACACCGGTTGCTCCGCAAATTAGACCGCCATAATAAGTCCAACCACCCGTCGAAAATAGGTTGCCCATTACATAATCGATGCTAAAGGCATTAAAGTTTTCCAATATATGAAAGACTTTGGCACCTAAAAATCCAGATATAAGAGCAATTGTTGTAATGGTTCCCATATAAACAGATGCATCTGTTTCTATGGTACTTTTTTGGGGTTCAGCCAATCTTTGCTTTTTATCTAAATAGAATGAGTACCCTAGAATAAGAGCCATTATTAAAATACCCCAAAACCAAGAACCGTCCAATGAAAAAATCAACTCTTGTGGATTAGCTCCATTCTGACTTTCTATTAGAAGAAAAATAATCTTATACCCAAAGATAAATCCAAAGAAAACTTGGGATATATAGTAAGGTACTCCTAAGGGTTTGCCTATAGTTTGTATGATGCTAACAGGCTTTAGTTTTCCTTGAAAAGTAAGTCGTTTAAGCTCAGTCTGCATGGCCCAAAAAGCTCCACCGATTGATAATGCTACAAAAAAGCCAAACGTGTTGATTACCTTTAAAAAACCAGGAGCTGAGCCAAAAATATCTTGAATAAAATGATAGATAGTAGGAAACATTCGTAAAGCAAAGTAACAACAATAAGAGAGATATTTAGAAATGATTTTCTATGAATTACGCTGAATTCATGATGCCATTTCTTTTTGCTATACATTCTTGATACTCTTCTTCGGCTATACTATCATAAACGATAGCACCTCCGACGCAGTAATGCATTTTATTATTATGCACTTGCAAGCTTCGAATAACTACATTTAAATCAAAATCTCCATCTTCAATGTATCCAATAGAGCCACTATAGATGCCTCGCTTAAAAGATTCGTATTCTTCAATATGTTGCATCACCTCTATTTTTGGAGCTCCGGTCATACTGCCCATCGGAAAAGTAGCTTCAAGCGTTTTTTCAAAGCTAATTTCACTTTGTAGTTCTCCTGTAACACTTGATACCAGGTGATGTACATGTGAAAATGTTTTTAGAGAGCATAGTTCTGAGACTTTAACACTATTTGGCTTGCAAATTCTACTAAGATCATTTCTAACAAGGTCTACAATCATTGTGTTTTCTGCTCTTTCTTTGGGAGCATTTAGAAAAGACTCTAAGCGCTTTTTAGACTCAGGGTTCTGCCGTTTTAATGTGCCTTTTATAGGTTGAGAAAGAAGGGTGCTACTCTTCTTTTTTAGAAAGCGTTCTGGACTAAAACAAAGTAAGAAGCTATTATTTATCTTTACAAAAGCAGCAAATGGGCTTTGCGTACGCTCATTTACCTCCATGAAAAGCGAATAGATATCGAGCTCATTGCATATTGAGGCGCTAAAGTGTATACAGTAATTCAGTTCATAGTAAGCCCCATTCTTAATGTCCTCTTTAATTTTGGCAATGGTGTTTAGGTATTCTTCTTTACTTAAATTGGCCTCCCAGTTCTCAATAACTTCCGTTTGTTTAAATGGGAAATCATCTGCCTTATTTAAATCAAAAGTGGAAGTGATATTTCCTTCATGATCCGCTTTGAATGAATGCTCAGGTTCAAAAAAGAAAAAATCTGGAAAAGAGGTGAACCCTAGATTTTCAGAGGGCAGCTGATGAAACTCCTTTTTGAGATCATAGGAACATATGCCTAAGTGCAACCCACTTTTTGGAACAGATTTAGCCGTAGTAAAAGTCTTTTTAGCACCAAACCCTGAAATAATTTCATAGGTTCCATGCACATCCTTATTTCCATTAGAACAGCATATAATGCTAGTGCTATAGCCCTTGGACTTTTGTATTAGCTTGGAAAGTACAGTTTGATTGAGCATCTATATGTTGCAAAACTAAGTCCATTTGTTCATATCATTTTAGTATATTTACTCTTAAGCTGCTAATTTTGTTTAATTGAATTCTAAGCGAATTACTCTATTTGTTGAGGTTCTTCTGCCTTTACCCATTCCAAGACTTTACACTTATCGTGTTCCTCTTGAAATGAATGATATCATAAAAGAAAGGATTCGAGTAGTCGTGCAATTTGGTGCGCGTAAAATTTATTCAGGACTAATTATTAATATAAAGGAAACGCCTCCTAAAAATTATACTGCTAATTATATCCTGGACGTTTTGGATGAAAATGAACTGATTGATATAAATCAGCAAAAATTTTGGTTTTGGATGAGCGAATACTACATGTGTCACCCTGGCGAAGTAATGGCAGCAGCATTACCAGCGGGATTTCGATTGAAAAGTGAGAGTATTGTATTTTTAGCTTCTGACTTTAAAAGTATTTTAGAATTAGAGGATTATTCTGAAATAGAAGCTGACATTATTGCCTTACTAGGGGATATGAAGCCGCAAAAGATTAGCGATATTCAAAAGAAGCTAAATAAACCCCAGTTGGTAAAACATTTAAAGTCCTTATACTCTAGAGGAATTCTCCTGTTTGAAGAAGAGGTAAAAGAAAACTATACTCCAAAAATAGAAAAATGGTATAGAATACCTGACCATGTCGCTGAGGATGACTTGAGTAAAGAAATGGATAAGCTGCAGAAAAAGGCAGCAAAACAATTTGAAGCTCTTTTATTAATTTTGGGTTCGGATGGTTCTCGCATGATGCAAAAGCATTTGTATCATAAGCATGGAGTCACGGGAGCAACCTTAAAGTCATTAATTAAAAAGGGATGGTTAATCAAGGAGGAAATAAAAGTAGACCGTGTGCAATTTGCCATAGATGAAGTAGGAGATTATAAATTAAACCAGGAGCAGAGCCAAGCGGTGCTATCAATAAAAGATTCGTTTAAAAACGCCAAGCCTGCTTTACTAAATGGTGTGACGGGTTCAGGGAAAACGTATGTGTACGTTGAACTAATTAAAGAGTGTATTAAGAAAAAACAACAAGCACTGTTCCTTTTACCAGAAGTGGCTATTACTGAAGTTATTGTTGCCAGAATATCTAAATATTTTAAGCGCTATGCCGTTTGGTACAACTACTATAGCCAGCAAGAAAGGACTGAAATCTATTCCAAACTAAAAGCGGGTGAAATAGACGTATTAATTGGAGCGCGATCGGCTCTTTTTGCTCCTTTTAAAAACTTGGGGTTAATTGTTGTGGATGAGGAACATGAAAATTCGTATAAACAATTTGAAAAAAGACCTCATTATAATGGGAGAGATGCTTCCTTGTACCTTGCAAAGCTTTGTAATGCGAATATTATATTGGGTAGTGCTACGCCATCATTTGAGAGCTTATATGCGGTAAAACAAAATACAATGCTTGAGGTTCGACTAGAAAATCGATTCACGGCTCTTAAATCCTTAAATATTGAACTGGTCAAGCCTCCAGAAGGAAACAAGAATAAAACATCTATATTCAGCGCTCCTTTGCTTAAAAGTATAGATTATTCACTTAAGAACAATCAACAAGTCATACTCTTTCAAAATAAAAAAGGATATGTGCCTTATTTATCCTGTGATATATGTGGCTATACGGATCAATGCAAAAATTGTGATATTTCGCTAACCTACTATAAATTTAATAATCTTCAGCGCTGTTCTTATTGTTCAACAAAATATGAGTTAACTAAAATATGCAAGGCATGTGGATCTCATAACCTATCAATGAGAGGCTATGGAACAGAACGCATTGCCGAGGAATGTGAGATAATTTTCCCAAAAGCAACAATTCAGAGATTTGACAATGAAAGCATCCGTAAGAAAGGCGATTTCGATCGAATCATATCCAACTTTCACAACCAAAAAATTGATATCCTAGTTGGTACGCAATTGTTAAGTAAAGGAATCGATTTTACCAATGTTGGAACAGTTGGCGTAGCAGATGCCGACGCTCTTCTAAAGTTTCCCGATTTCAGAAGTCACGAGCGCGCATATCAACTGTTAAAGCAAGTAGGTGGAAGAGCAGGGGACTCACAAATTGATGGTCATTTTGTATTGCAAACGCAACAACCCAACCATCCCGTATTTCAACATTTATTAAACAACTCTTACCATCAGTTATATGAAAATGAAATATCTGTAAGAAATGAGTTTAAGTATCCTCCATTTTCTAAGATGCTAATCATTAGTATCAAGCATAAAGATTTCAAGCAATCTAAGAGCGGCGCTTCATTGGCTTTTCAAATCATTGCAGAACGCCTAAAACACAGAATTGAAGAGCCCTATACACCCATGATAGGGAGGGTTCGTAATATGTATATTCACTGTATAAATATTAAGATGAGCCGAATGTCTGACAATCATCCTAAGATTAAGGAATTCATTAGCCATTCATTGATTCAGATGCAAACCCAAGTTAAGGGAATCCGCGTGGATATTGATGTAGACCCCACCTAGACAATAGACATAAATATAGCTAAATGTGAAAAATTTGGCGCAAAAAAAAGGCTATCGTTAGATAGCCTTTTTTTTTGAACATTTGATATTATTCTATTATCTCATGCTACCTCTTGGTCCAGGAGCACTGGGTGCACTCGCAGATCCACTAAGTTTAAATTCTACTTTGTTTGGATTAGGACTGCTGCATGTGTTATCTACAACAAGTCTGTCTCTACTAATTCCTTTTTCTACTAAAGCTTCAACAATAGCTTCTGTTCTACAAGCGCTCGCACTGTATTTAGATTTACCACTGTATTTTTTGCCTTTTTCTGAATTTTCCATACCACATATTACTAATTTTTGGTTTGGACATTGCTTTAACTTATCTAAAATGATTGCAATAGCCATTTCATATTCTGGGCGTATAGTACAGGAACCATTCGCGAAGTATAAGCCTGGGAAGGAAACGTCATCACAATTACAACAGTTCTTAATACGTCTACCTTTCGCGTCAATTAAAGCATTTAAAGGACTGTTAGGGTCGAGATCAATTCCATCAGGAATTCCGTCACCGTCAGAGTCTACAGCTACACCATTTTCGTCAATAGCCACACCACTTGGAGTAAATTTATCTTTATCTAAGTAATCTGGAACACCATCACCGTCAGAATCAACAGGAGTACCATTACCATAAACCATTACACCGGCTTCTGTACTGTCATCCACATCAAAAAAGTCACTTACACCATCACCATCTACATCAGAGGATAAGGTATCCAATAAATTTTCTACAGCTGCTATTTTATCGTAGATTGATGCTACTGGACTTAACCAGTCGTAATGTTGTTCATTTTTATTACCCAATTTCCAAGCACCATATACATTCAACATAGAATACATGTCGAAAAATCTGTTTTGCTGTATTTGAGTATTGTAAAGATCGATATCATCATTTCTTAAATAAGTTTGACGGTAATCTAAACCAATATCAAAATTGCGTCCTAAGTTATGCTTAATGCCTAAACCGAAGGGTATTATTAAATTTCTTGTTTCACCTGTTTCAACTACATCTTTTCCTAAGTTAGGATTAGCTGTACCTCTACCTAGGTAGCTAGACAAGTAATAATCTCCTAAATAAAGACGTTGGTCGTTAAACATTGCTTCTGATCTGAAAGAACCCCAACCGATACCCACAAAAAGGTTTAGTTGAGTTTTTCTTAAAGGTCTTAAGAAACTGATGTTACCTAATGTAGCAACCAATTGAGCACTAAAGTCACTAAAGTTACTTTTAAAGTTAAAGTTATCTTTATACAAGGTCGGAGCTTGTAAATCACGAGCACCTTTCAATTGACCCATGTTGTATTCTGCTCGAATACCAAAGGTTTGTGAAATAGAATATTTTGCCAAAGCTCTTACATTCCAACCTGGCTGAATTTTGTCTGCATCTCCAAAAAAGAAAGATGAACCTACTCCAAGACCTAAAGACCATTTCTTAGCTCTTCGATCTACGAATAGGGAGGTAACGGAATGTTGACCGCTATCTGATTTTAAATTTTTCTTTCCTTCAGGGAATTTTGCTTTTGCAGTAGGGTGATACGAACTACCAAGCTTATCTCCATAAGTTTGGCCAGTTAGAGCAGAAGCTCCAAGCATTACGCCACTTAACACTAATGTTTTTAAAACGGTTTTCATTTTGATCATTATTTTCTCAACTGCAATATTACATCATAATTGCCAAGAATAAAATATTTAGATGGTAAATATTGACGTTTTTTTTCAATCTACAATGCAGTTATCCACATGTTATGTGAATTAAGTCATCGCCTCCATACGTTGTATTTGCTATATCTTTCGAGTTTTTAAACAATAATTGTTCAAAAAGGTAGGTCTTTCGCTCCCATTTATTTTTATGATCAAAATACCGTTTTTTTATTTTCATTACAGCAGCTATTTTCGATTGAATTTCAGGATTGTTCATTCTATTTTTACCGAATTCTTTAGAAGCCATTTTCAAGTCGTCAAGATAATTGTTTGATATTGAGCTTAATGCCTTTAGATTTGGTATATTCAAAGTGTTCAACTTTTCAATATCATCCAATAATTTTGAATGTTGCTCTTCCCAAATAACTTCTATTGGATTTTCTCCAGAGATGATCGAAGTGAGCTCTTCTAAAAACAAACCATCCTCAGAAAAGAGGGCACTCTCCAAGCCTGCATATCTGCTTACTTTCATCCAATCTTTTTCTAGAATATAAATATATGTTTTTCGTAGTTTGAGAATGGGCGCAGGAACTTCTTCAAATATTTTCTGAATTTGCATCCAATACACATATTCGGAAGGCCCTGCTAAATATGCGATATTCGGAAGTATTGTTTCTTGATAAAGTGGCCTAAGAGATACATTTGGGCTAAAGCGTTCAGGATGTTTTTCGATTTCTTCTTTTATAGAAGCAATACTCCAGTTCATTAAAGTATTCTGAGTGGTGTAGTTCTGATTTTTAAAATCCAGCCTATCTCTAATTCCATTCTTCGTAATATAGAAGAAGTTTGTCTTTCTTGAAGATATGATACTCTTAACACCGTATTTCTTAATTAAGTCCGATTGGTCGTCGATTAATTTGTTAAACCCTTGGTTTAAAATATCCTTTATCATGGAAGGCTTAAAGAGTTCTTTAAATCGTTTATCATTTCCATCAATGACCAACACACCCTGATCTCCATATAACTGGTCAATCAAAAACCGAGTGGCATCAGCTAAGGTCGAAAAGTTCTCATAGGCTTGTTTAAATAAACGCTGATATTCTTTGTTTATGCCGTTGCGCCCCTGAACGAGAGCATCCATTAAATCCACCAGGCCTTTTGTAGGACAATCTCCACTTATACCGCCATGCTCATGTTTCCACGGCACGTTCTCTCCGAATAGATTTATATGATCTATTTCTTCCATGTCATGATCCTCAGTGGCCATCCAGAATATAGGAATAAATGTATTTTTTGGAAATTGTTCTTTTAATTTTTTGGCAAGTTCAATGGCACTAAGAATTTTATTGTGGACATACATAGGGCCTAAAAAAATATGTATTTGCTGCCCTGTGGTAACAGTAAATGTATTTTCACTACTTAATAACTTAATGCTACCTTTCGCTTTTGACACTCCAATATTTGAATACTGATCATTGAGAACACTTACAAGAACAGCCCTTTTCTCGGCAGTAAATGATTGGGCCTTTCTCTCAATACTTAAACGATACTCTGGATTTGGAATAAAGCCATTAGCAACCAATTCTTTTTCTTGAAAAGTAAATTTAGGAAAATATTCTTTGGGTGTTCCTGTGTAAACAATATTTTCTGGCATTTTCTATTAAATTATATCACCGTAAATATCATAGGGGGAGGCTTCGGTAATGGTTACATCGGCAAAATCGCCGAGACGCACATAATTATCTTTGGCTTTTACCAAAACTTCATTATCCACTTCTGGGCTGTCATACTCTGTCCTTCCTACAAAATACTCTCCCTCTAATCGATCAAATAAGACTTTCATTTTTTTGCCCACTAAGGACATATTAAACTCATGACTCACATCCATTTGAGACTCCATTATAGTATTCATTCGGAGCTCCTTTATAGCTTCTGGTACATTGTCAACCAATGAACCGGCATGTGTATTTTCTTCATGCGAGTAGGTAAAAACACCTAATCTATGAAACTTGTATTCTTTAATAAAATTATGAAGTATTTCAAAATCCTCTTCTGTTTCATTTGGATGACCAACTAAGAGAGTAGTGCGCAGAGCTATTCCTGGAACCCCTTGTTTTATTTGATTTAATACATCTTCACTTCTTTGTTGCGAAATGCCTCTACGCATTTGCTTAAGCATGTTGTTGCTGTGATGTTGAATAGGTATATCTAAGTACTTACAAATATTGGGTTTACTGGCCATTATAGGCAGAACATCCATTGGAAACTTGGAAGGGTAGGCATAGTGCAAACGAATCCATTCTAAGCCTTCAATATCTGAAATGCGATCGAGAAGTTCGGCTAATTTTCGCTCGCCGTATATATCAATGCCATAAAAAGTACTATCCTGAGCAATTAGCATCACTTCTTTTATTCCCTGTGATACTAAATGGGATATTTCCTTTACCAATTGCTCTATGGGTTTGCTCACATGTTTGCCTCTCATTAAGGGAATTGCGCAGAATGAGCATGGCCGATCACAGCCCTCAGATATTTTAACATATGCATAATGTTTTGGGGTAGTAAGCAAACGCTCTCCCAGCAAATCGTGCTTATAATCGCCACCAAATCTACCTAATAATTGAGGTAATTCTAGGGTGCCAAACCAATCATCCACATCTGTTATTTCAGATTTCAATTCATCTCTATAACGTTCAGACAGACAACCTGTTACTATCAGTTTGTCAATTTCTTTATTTTGCTTCTTTTCGGCATATTGTAGAATAGTATTAATGCTTTCCTCTTTAGCATTATCAATAAAACCACAGGTATTTACAATAATAACATTTGCATCCTTATCACTGCTTTTATCCAATTCAATATCATTCGCCTGTAATTGACCCATTAAAACTTCAGAATCAACAACATTCTTAGAACAACCCAAGGTAACTACATGTACTTTATCTGATTTTCCTGATTTTGTCTTCATTTACTTATTAAATATAGATTCCAAAAATACGTTTTTATCAAATAGTATTAAATCGTCCTCGCACTCACCAACACCAATATACTTAACAGGAATTTGCAAATCTGAACTAACCCCAATAACAACGCCTCCTTTGGCTGTTCCATCGAGTTTTGAAATAGCAAGGGCATTTACATTAGTAGCAGATGCAAAAACTTTGGCTTGTTCAAATGCATTTTGTCCAGTTGTTGCGTCCAAGACCAATAATGTTTCGTGCGGGGCATCTTCCTTAAATTTTTGGACCACTCGTCTCATTTTACCGAGTTCGTTCATTAATCCTACCTTATTGTGTAGTCGACCTGCAGTGTCAATAATAACTACATCTGCATTATTCTCTACGCCATATTTCACCGCATCAAACGCCACAGCACTAGGGTCCGTATTCATGCCTTTGCTAACAATTTCAACTCCTGCTCGTTCTTTCCAAATAGAAAGTTGGTCTACTGCAGCAGCTCTAAAAGTATCTCCAGCTCCTAAAACAACTTTTTTACCTGCCTGTCCATATTTGTAGGCTATTTTACCAATGGTTGTTGTTTTACCTACTCCATTTACGCCCACAACAAAAATAACATAAGGCACCTTTGTGTTATTGGATGTGAAATCGCTATCCATATCTTCGGGTATAGCTGGCATTAGTTCCGAGCAAATTTTAATTAAAAAAATACGCAGATCCTCTTCAGAAATGTATTTATCTTTTGAAACTTTGCTTTCCAGCGCTTCTATAATTTTAACGGTAGTTTCTACTCCAACATCACTGGTAATTAGAATCTCCTCTAATTCGTCTAAGTAATCGGGATCCACCGTCTTTTTACCAAGTAGAGTAGAACTTAACTTGTTCCAAATACCTGATCTGGTTTTTTCAAGACCTTCCGCAACCTGCGCTTTTTCTTCAGTTGCTGTTTTTTTTTGTTTAAAATTAAAAAATCCCATGGCAAAAAAAATGCTCCGCCCTAAAACAGGTGGAGCATTCAAATATCTAATGTCTTATTTTATTTTGCAAAAAAATCTTTGGTTTTACCTGCAATCATAAATTCTTCTTTGAAAGTATAAGCTCCATTTTTGGGAGACTTCACTACTTTAATTGCCTTAACTATTTCTACGCCGCCTTCTTTTTTTAGCGTTGCTACTACCTTCTTTGCCATTATTTAATTTCTTTATGTAATGTTATTTTACGCATGTAAGGGTTGTATTTTTTTAACTCAACTCTTTCGGGCGTGTTTTTCTTATTTTTAGTGGTGATGTACCTGCTCATTCCTGGGATATTTGTCCCTTTTTGCTCGGTACACTCAAGTATAACCTGAACTCTATTTCCTTTTCTTGCCATACTCCTTTAGATTTTTCCTTCTTTAAATAAATTGTTTAGGCATGCTGTAATGCCCTTTTTATTTATCGTTCTTATCGTACTTGCAGCCACCTTGAGAGTAATGTATTCTCCTGTTTCGGGAATAAAAAACTTTTTGGTTTGCAGGTTCGGGTAAAACCGACGCTTTGTTTTGTGGTTAGAGTGAGACACTCTATTGCCTTTGAGGGCTTTCTTACCAGTTAAATCACAAACTTTAGACATTGTATTAAATTTTGGGCTGCAAAGATAAGAACATTTTTTACATTACACAATGGATTTTAAGAGATATTTTAAGTGTACAATTTTAAGTCCAAAACACTGTTTTTTTGCGGTTGTTTCAAGACTAGAAGCTTTAATCAATCCCTTTGTGGCATTAGCATTTACCTCTGATTAACTAAAGCGTGAATTGTTCCCTGATTTTACTGCGCTAGTTGACCGGTTTATGATAATTTATATTACTAAAAAATGTCTGTAAACACAAATACTCCGCAAGAGCAGTTGCAGATTTTTAGTAGGCGAAAAGCTGTAAGTTGTTTAAAATCATACAATTATTTTCATTCAACAAAGGCCTTTTCTTCAAACAAAAAAAATTAAGATTAGTGGTGTATACGATCAAAGTGATTTTGGGGGCTAGTGTTGTTTAACTTGTGTAAATGATCTTTTTGTTAAGCAAACGGCACGTTCATTAGGAGCACTCTTGTATTTGCAAGATTTGACTTTGCAATCACTGATGTAATTCGTAAATTTGCCTTTAACGTAAATTATGCCTTTTTACCACAAACAGGGAGATTTTCCCCAAAAACGCCACACTCAATTCCGAAAGCCAAATGGCGAATTATATCACGAAGAGCTTGTAAGTACTGAAGGCTTTAGCAGTATTCATTCTTTAATTTATCATTCGCATCCTCCAACTTTGGTCAGTAAGATTGAAAAATCCATTCCATATGGTCCTGTTGCAGCCTTAGAGGAAAACATGCAGAGTAGAAGCTTTTTAACCTTTGATGTACCGGCTGAAGATGATTATATTAAAAGCAGAAAAGTAATGCTTTTTAACAATGATTTGCATATTGGTGTTTGTGCTCCCAAAAAAAGTATGGTCGATTACTTCTTTAAAAACACGGATGGAGATGAGGTTTTATTTATTCATAAGGGAAGTGGCAAGCTTCTTACTATTTATGGAGAAATAGCTTTTAAGTATGGGGATTACCTTGTTATTCCAAGAGGAACAATATACCAGTTGAGGTTTGACTCGGACGAAAATCGGATTTTGTTTACGGAAAGTCCTTCTCCAATATACCCACCCAAGCGCTATCAAAACCAAAGCGGTCAATTAATGGAACATTCTCCTTTCTGTGAAAGAGATATAAAACTTCCTAGTAATTTAGAAACACATGATGCCCAAGGTTCATTTAAAATAATGATAAAAAAGCAAAATCAGCTTTGGCCATACACTTATGCAACTCATCCTTTTGACGCAATAGGCTGGGACGGGTACGTTTATCCCTATGGTTTTTCAATTCATAACTTTGAACCTATTACTGGAAGAGTGCATCAGCCCCCTCCAGTTCACCAGACTTTTGAAGCTAAAAATTTTGTTATTTGTAGCTTTTGCCCTCGTTTATATGACTATCATCCTGAATCCATTCCTGCACCATACAACCATAGCAATGTAGATAGTGATGAAATTCTTTACTATGTAGATGGAGATTTCATGAGCAGAAAACATGTAGAGCAAGGCATGATTACACTTCATCCCAAAGGAATTCCACATGGTCCTCATCCAGGCACTGCAGAAAAAAGCATAGGTCAGAAAGCTACGGGAGAGTTGGCTGTTATGATTGATCCTTTTCACCCCTTAAAATTAACGCAAGACGCATTAAATACTGAAGATCCAAACTATTGGAAAAGTTGGGTTGAATAGCCTTAATAATACACTTACATTTTAACAAAGATTTTAATGAGAAAAATTTTATTTTATATAGCACTAATTGGCTTGAGTTTTGCACAGGCCCAAACAGTATCTAAAAGAACATATAATAAGCTCTATAAAAAGACAGAAAGAAAGCTTAGAAAGCAGTGTAAAAAAGCAAGAAAGCAGGGACAAGTAAAAGAATACAATCCAGCAGAATGGTGGATTCAACAATATTTAAATACAATGGATCCTGCCCTTGGAAGGCCAACTCCAGAGGTTATGATTGATTATTTAATCAACAAACCAATTACTGGTAAAAATGCTTCGGTATTGCCTGGAACTGTAACACATCCTTGGGAAGAACGAGGGCCAAATAATGTTGGAGGGCGAACCAGAGCTTTGGCTTGGGACCCTATTATAAATAATAAGGTATGGGCTGGAAGCGTAACTGGAGGATTGTGGTTCAATACAAATATAACCAGCTCCGAAAGTAGTTGGATTCAAGTAAGTAGTTTATGGTCTAATCTAAATGTAACGGCTATTGCCTTTGACCCCAATGACAAGGGAACCATGTATGTTGGAACGGGAGAAGGATATGGTGTAACCGCTTCAACTTCAAGAGGAAGTGGAATATGGAAATCAATAGATAGCGGACAAACCTTTACCCAGTTAAAAAATAGTTCAGATTTTTACTATATCAATGATATCGTAATTAGAGATCGCAATGGCTCATCTGAAATCTATGTGGCTGTAGATGCACAATACTTTCAGGGAGCATGGCATGGGCTATCATCCTATGGTCTAAAGAAAAGCTCGAATGGAGGTATTTCCTGGTCCACCGTTGGACCTAAGTTGGGCAATACTCGATTAGCAATTGCAGATTTAGAGATTGGCCCAGATAATAGAATATGGGCAGGTAGTCGAAGATTTCCATACAATGGTGCGGACCGAGGGGGAGGCCGAGTAGTATACTCTGATGACGGTTCAAATTGGACCACCTCTTATACACATGATAATAAATTGGGGCGTGTAAGTATTGCTTTAGCTCAAAGTGACAGCAATTATGCATATGCGCTAATAGAAGTTTCTGGAAAGCTCGATGATATCATCCGAACCAGAAACCACGGAACAACGTGGTTTACAAGATCTGAGCCAGAAGATGCAGACAATGGAATTCCAGATGAAGACTTTACCCGAGGACAAGCCTGGTATGACTTAGTGATTGCAGTAGATCCAAATAATGAGAACATTCTTATTGCGGGAGGTATTGATTTATTCAGATCGACCGATGGTGCGGGAACTTGGACTCAAATATCCAAATGGTCCAACAATAATAATTTACGAAATCTTTCTTGCCCTTTTGTGCATGCAGATCAACACGCGATCATATTTAAAGATAATTCTTCTAATACGTGTCTTTTTGGTAACGATGGCGGCGTATTTTATTCAGCCAATGTTTCTCTTGCAGGATCCTCTTCTTCAGCCATATTGAGTAGGAATAAAAACTATAATACAACACAGTTTTATTGGGGAGATATTGCCAATACAAAAAATAGCAACAATTTAATTGCTGGAGCACAGGACAATGGAACCCAAAAGTTTACCACTTCAGGGGTTAATTCTACGCAGACTGTTAAGAGTGGTGACGGGGCCTACTGTTTTATTGATAAAACAAATTCCAACAAACAAATAGCATCTTACGTGTACAATAGTTATGAATACACGTTAAATAATTGGGCTAATAGATTTACTCTAATTAACGATAGAGATGCCGCGAATGGCTCTTTTATAAATTGTGCCGAATGGGATGATAATGGCTCTGGTTTAATTACAAATAAAGATAATGGTAAATTATACCGGATTAAACTAACAGACACCAAGGGGGCACTAGAGACAGTTGATTATGCAGATGGTGATGTTGCAACAGTGATAAAAGCCTTTGAAGGTGCAAATGGAAAGTCCAGGGTATGGATTGGGAACAACAAGGGTAGGGTATTCGTAACAGAGAATTTTTGGCAAACAAACCCTACATTTCTTGACAAAACTGGTACCATAAATACGGGTGCTATTAGTGATATTTTCAATTGGAATAGCAGCGATACGGTTTTTGTAACCTTATCGAACTATGGAGTAAACAATATATATTACAGCAATGATGGAGGGTCCTCATGGACCGCAAAAGATGGAAATCTTCCAAACGTTCCCGTATGGTCATTAGTTCTGAACCCAAATAAGCCTTATGAAGCAGTCATTGGCACCGAATCTGGAATATTTGCCACTAGTAATATTTTTGCAAGCTCTCCCAACTGGCAAGAATACACCGAAGGCATGGGAAATGTAAAAATTGCAACACTTAAGGTAAGAGATACAGATGATGAAATTTTAGCGGTCACTCATGGGAGAGGTATATTTACATCTGGTGCATTTGAATCCCAGAAACCTGAGGTGGATTTTTCTGCAAATGCAACAGTGGCTTGTACAAATGAGATAATTACTCTTACAGATGCATCATTTTACGACCCCACATCTTGGGCATGGTCATTTGAACCCTATGGAAATGTAACTTACATAGGAGGCACAGACTCAACCAGCCAAAACCCCAAGGTGCAACTGAATAGTGGAACATACAGCATTAGCCTCCAAGCTAGTAATTCTTTGGGAGCCAATACAAGGAAAAGGACATCATACCTAACTATTAAGGATATTCCAGCTACACCCACGATACGTTTATCATGGGATACCTTGTATGCCTCTTATTCTGGAGCCGGAACCATTCACTGGTTTTTGAATAATGTTGAAGTAGGTACTGGAGATTCCTTAAAATTAGAGAGTAATGGCTATTATACAGCTTATTTAAAAAATCCGGATTGTATAAGTGATAGCGCTTCTGGAGTTCAATTTAATGCATTAAGCCTTGATTTAGCTAAAGAATTAGGATTATCTATTTATCCAAACCCAGCGGAAGATATCATTAATGTGGATGCTTATTTTGAGATTTCAGAAATTTCATTCATTGACTTGAAAGGTAAGGTTATCCTTAAAAAAACATTTAATGAACAACTTAAGGCACGAGTAACATTGCCTGCGGCATTAAATACGCAGACTTTAATTGTTCAGGTTTTAGGATCAAATGGAGAATCGTACCGAAAAGTAATGGTAGTAAAATAATTAGATGCGAATTAAATTAGGAGGTGTGCCAGAGCATTTTAATTATCTCTGGAAATGGTCTTATACGCAAGAACTCTTTAGAAAAGCAGGACATTATTTAGAATGGACTGACTTTAAAGGGGGTACAGGGGCCATGATTGAAAGTTTGGAAAACGATGATATAGATGTGGCTATTATGCTTACGGAGGGAGCTATCGCTGCCATTGATAAAGGACATGATTTTAAAATTCGACTCCCATTTGTTATTTCTCCCTTAATATGGGGTGTATTTTCAAGTACAAATAGGTTAGAACCACTGCCCAATGGATACAAAAATGCAAAATTTGCAGTAAGTAGATTGTTCTCTGGAAGCCATTTAATGTCCCAATTTTTGGCAAGTAAATATGGGTCTCGTTTGACGCCCAAAAACTTTGTTGTCTCTGAAAACCTAAAAGGAGCAATTGCAGCGCTTGAATCTGGTAAAGCAGACTTTTTCCTTTGGGAGAAATACATGACTCTTAACTTGGTTGAAGAACGAATTTTCAACTATAATGGTCAAGTAACAGCCCCTTGGCCTGCATTTGTATTTGTGAGCAAGACAAATAAACAAACCATTGAAAAGGAAAGCTTAAAAGAATTGGTAGATAGCGCTATTAAGAATTTTCTTTCCTGGAACAGAACAGAGGCTATTTCAGAAATAAGCCAACACTTTGGCCTCAGAAAGGAAGACACTAAAAGTTGGTTTGATGAGGTAAGATATTACGATGGGAACAAATACTGGGTTGATCGCATTTTAGCCGCTCAATACATTATGCAGGCAAATGACATGTGCGACACAATTCATCCTTTGGAAGAACTGTGTGAACTATAAAGTATAAATTAGATAAGGTTGCCGGTCTCGCTTAAATTTTTCGAGAGAAGCAGTCCATTTTTTGCGAATAACAGCGCTTGTTTTACCCGCTATAATATCATTTCTTAAATCTGAATTACCACTTAATTTATCAAAAAATTCATCCTTAAAGAAGGTGTTTTTATCTGGACATTCTTTGTACAACATTATTAACCATTCGAGATAGACTTTTTTATGTAAAACCATATAAAATCTGGCAAAATCGTGCAATAGGTAACCACGGCATTGTTTCCCTTTGAAGGGAGGATTAAATGCTTTTCCTTTAATATCCTGTGGCGTAAAGTAATAGGTCCCCATTTTAAGCCATGGTGCACCAAAACACTCAAAAGGCATGCTTGTACCACGTCCCATACTCATCACAGTTCCCTCAAAAAGCCCCAACGATGGATAAAGAACAATGCTCTCAAAAGTAGGAAGGTTAGGAGAGGGCGCTATAGGAAGACCGAAGGACATAGATTTAGAATACTGATCGCATCTAATGACTGTGAGCGGGCAACTATCTTTGGTTCCTAGCCAACCCTCTCCATTAATCATAAAAGCCAGTTCGCCTAGTGTCATTCCATGAACGAGGGGTATTGGATGCATACCAACCATGCTTCTATATTTATCATCTAAAATTGGTCCATCCGTATAATGGCCATTGGGGTTTGGTCGATCCAAAACAATAAGTCTCGTTTGAGTTTCAGCACAGGCTTGCATGATGTAATGCATGCTAGATAAATAGGTATAAAATCGCACGCCTACATCTTGCAAATCAAAAATCACAACATCAATATCTTCTAACTGCTCTGGCTTAGGCTTTTTATTCGACCCATAAAGAGATAAAATCGGGAGTGCTGTTTTTGGATCTTTCCCGTTTACTACATGCTGCCCATTGGCTGCATCCCCTCTAAATCCATGTTCTAAAGCAAATATCGTTGTTACATTTAATCCTGCTCCTAAAAGACTATCAACCAAATGAACCCTGCCAATCCGTGAAGTTTTATTTGCAACTACTGCAATTCTTTGAGAATCTAGCAATGAAAAATAAACATCCGTTCGTTCTGCACCTACCTTAATTTTTCCATAATTAAAGTGCCTTCTAGGGGAATTTTGTTTAGAAATACTCACTTCCTTATCCTTTTTTAAAGCATCTATTTCAGCAGGTAAAAATTGTACGCTGAAAATGCTGATAATGAAAAATAGGGATTTATATTTGAGGTGAAAATTCATGCAGTGGTATCTAATACTCGCCAACAAATTTAGTGCAAATAAAGCAAAAAGCTTTTCTAAGTCAATAACTAAACTGGCCATCATAACTGTGTCACTTTCAGTGGCAATAATGTTGCTTAGCATATCTATTGTAACCGAATTTCAAAATGCTATAAAGTCAAAAATTACAGGTTTAAGCGGAGATATTTTGATAGAAAGCATGGCCAATGTTCAGAATGGAGAACAGGAAATTTTAAGTGATTCTATTTCTCAGCAACTCCAATTTGTAAAAAAAATGGAGAATGTAAAGATCGCTAGCTTTGCATTAAATAAACCCTGCATAGTTAAGGGGGAAGAGGAAATAGAAGGATTGATTGCAAGAGCGGTAGATGAAGAATACCCATTTCAATTTATCAAAAAATTTATTTCGGAAGGACGGATACCAAACTTTAAGGAGAACAGCAATGAAGTTATTATTAGCTCAGTTACAGCTTCCAAAGTAAATCTTAAAGTAGGTGATAAAATGGTCATGATGTTTTTTAAAAATGACGAATCAGGCACACGACCGAAAGCAATAAACCCAAGAATCGTTGGTATTTTTAATACAGGCATCAGCGAATATGATAATCATACATTGTATACGAGTAAGGCAGCACTTCGCAGGGTTCTCATTCCTAATGAGTCCTTTTCGCAAATGGAAGTGTTTTTAAAGGATGGAGCTATTTCAGACCATGAAGTTTCGTCTATTCAAGAAACAGTAAACCCTTCATTGTTTCAGGTGAGGTCTGCGAAGGAATACAATTGGCAAATTTTTGAATGGTTGAAAATATTGGATACGAATGTTTGGGTAATTATTGCCATTATGGTTCTTGTAGCTGCAATAACCATGTGCACTACAGTTTTAATTTTAATCACGGAAAAAACCAATACCATTGGGATGCTAAAAGCTATGGGGGCAACCAATGGAGAAGTGCGAAGACTTTTTCTTCTTCAGGCCTCAAGAATTGCCATATTTGGGCTGCTCTTTGGAAACCTATTGGCCTTTATTTTGGGTTACGTACAAACCAAAACGAAATTCATTAAGTTGGATGCTGAAACGTATTATCTAGATCATGTAGTTTTACATTTTAAATTAAATCATGTGATTTTGATTAATGTATTTTCTATTGTTTTAGTAATCCTTATCATGATGATTCCAGTGTCCGTTATTTCTAAATTAAATCCTATAAAGAGCATTCGATTTAATTGAAATGCCTATATTTGCAACCTATTAGATAAAGTATTTATGACTTCAAAAATCGACTCTTTAGCACGAATAATTTCACTACTATTAATAGTTTCGGGAATAGCTTTACTTATTTGGGATGCCGCGAAAGGGTGTACTTGTCATTGCTATGAGATATTTGCTTTATTACTTGCCGGGTCGGTTATATTATTTGTAATTTGGGTTAAAGATATGATTGGAAGTGATAACAAAGAAAGCAAACGTATTTACGATGAAATCAGTAAATCTGGTGGTTATAAAGGTTCGTCAGAATCAAAAAAATAATAATCGCTGTTTCCTCAGAAGCTAAAATCTTAGAGATCTTGTTTAAAAACTAAAAAGAGTATTCCACGCCTATTTAGAATTTACGAAAGTCCTGTATATTGCTTAAATATCATTGATTTACCCTTCGGATTAAAGACTTTTGAAAAGAATAAATTATTCTGGTTCCGTTTTGAAAAAGAAACAGCACTTCTTTAGAAACGAAAACGTATAATCAACAATTATAACTCCCCACATTAGGGGTATTATATTTTGGATTAATTAATAAATTTTCGAGGTAAAGTATAGTGAGATAATTGGATTGGAAAGGCAAAGAAATTAGAAGACTAAACACTCTTCGTTTTGTTTAGCAAAAAAGGCTGCAATTAAGCAGCCTTTTTTGAGGATTTTTATTTCTTGCTAGACATCTATATTCGCAAACTTCGCATGCGTTTCAATAAACTCTCTTCTTGGTGCAACTTCATCGCCCATTAACATACTAAAAACACGATCAGCTTCAACGGCATGGTCTAGTGTCACTTGCTTTAATGTTCTTCTTGTAGGGTCCATGGTTGTTTCCCAGAGCTGCTCGGCGTTCATTTCACCCAATCCTTTATAACGCTGTATATTTACGCTTTCCTCTTTTCCTTTTCCTGCAATTTCTTTAACTGCAATATCTCTATCTTCATCAGACCAACAATACTTTACCTTACTTCCCTTTTTAACGAGATAAAGAGGAGGAGTAGCGATGTATAAATATCCATTTTCAATAAGCTTTTTCATATGGCGGAAAAACAAGGTAAGAATTAACGTTCTAATGTGGGAACCATCCACATCTGCATCGGTCATAATAACCACCTTATGATACCGGAGTTTTTCAAGGTTTAATTCTTTCACTCCCTCCTCATTGTGAGCAATATGAACTCCAAGAGCTGTGAACATATTTCGAATTTCTTCATTATCGTAAATTTTGTGCTCCAAGGCTTTCTCTACATTCAATATTTTACCACGAAGGGGTAAAATTGCTTGAAACTCTCTATCTCGTCCTTGTTTTGCAGTTCCTCCTGCCGAGTCACCCTCCACTAAGAATACTTCGCAAACTGTAGGGTCTGTTTTGGAACAATCGCTCAACTTTCCTGGCAATCCCATGCTGCTCATTGCTCCTTTCCTTTGAACAATATCTCTAGCCTTTCTGGCAGCGGCTCTTGCCTGAGCTGCTAATATGACTTTATCTACAATCATTTTAGCCTGCTTTGGATTTTCCTGTAAGTAATTATCTAACATTTCACCAACAGTGGTGTCAACGGCACCCATAACCTCGCTATTACCCAATTTAGTTTTGGTTTGCCCTTCAAATTGTGGTTCTGCTACTTTCACAGATAGAACGCAGGTCAACCCTTCTCTAAAATCTTCTCCAGAAACTTCTACTTTTGCTTTTTCAAGCATTTTATTCTTTTCCGCATAGCTTTTAAGCGTTCTAGTTAAAGCTCTTCTAAAGCCAGATATATGAGTTCCACCTTCAATAGTATTAATATTATTTACATAGGAGTGGATATTTTCGGCGTATCCAGAATTATACTGAAATGCAATCTCTACAGGAGTTCCTGACTTTTCACTTTCTACATAAATAGGCTCTGGTAAAAAGGACTCTCGGGTACCATCAATATATTTAACAAATTCTTTTAGTCCCCCTTCGCTGTAAAATTCTTCTTTAATATTATTCCCATCCTCATCTTGCTCTCGCTCATCTTCTAGGCTAATTCGAATTCCTTTATTTAAATAACTCAATTCACGCATTCTGTTTTCCAAAATGCTAAACGTAAAATCAGTAACAATAAAGATACTGTCATCTGGTTGAAACTCAACAACCGTTCCTCTTTTATCCGTAGTTCCAATCTCTTTTACCGGGTATTGAGGAATTCCAATTTTATATTCCTGCTGATACAATTTGCCCTCTCTATGAACATTTACCTTCAAATCTTTGGACAATGCGTTTACACAACTTACGCCCACACCGTGTAATCCACCAGAGACCTTGTACGTATCTTTATCAAACTTACCACCGGCATGCAGTACGGTCATTACTACTTCTAATGCACTCCTATTTTCCTTTGCGTGATGACCCACGGGAATTCCTCGTCCGTCATCCGTTACACGAATTCCATTGCTTGTGGTTATAACCACTTCAATGTTTTTACAGTGTCCTGCCAGCGCCTCATCTATACTATTGTCAACTACTTCATAAACCAGGTGATGGAGACCTTTTTGGCTAATATCTCCAATATACATGGCCGGCCTTTTTCTCACCGCTTCTAAACCTTCCAGAACCTGTATATTATCCGCTCCGTAGTTACTTTTATTTTCTGCCATTTATGTTCTCTATTTACCTTGTAAATATAGGTAAAACGGCGAGGCTATAACCCTTGTTTTTTTGGTGTTTGTCCACATTTTATCCTTAGAAAAAATATGATTGAGTATGCTTATAGTATTGAGTTTGTACTATAATTTAGCCGATTATTCATGAAAAATCAGGTCAATTATAATTCTGCGCTTTATACACTAATTACGGTGTTCTTCTTTTGGGGCTTTATTGCTGCCGGGAATAGTGTTTTCATTCCTTTTTGCAAGGGGTATTTTAGTTTGGATCAATTTCAAAGTCAATTGGTGGATTTCGCCTTTTATATGGCTTACTATCTTGGTGCGCTTATACTATTAATCTATGGAACATTAGCAAAAAAAGACTTAGTGGGCACTTGGGGCTATAAAAAAAGTATCATTTATGGCTTGCTCTTCTCTGCCTTGGGCGCTTTAGTAATGATATTAGCAGTAAATGGTCAAACATTTGCCGGAATGCTGGCAGGGCTATTTATTGTGGCTTTAGGTTTCTCCCTTCAACAGACAGGTGCTCAACCTTTTGTGATTTCTTTGGGTAAGCCAGAAACCGGTAATGCACGTGTAAACTTAGGAGGCGGAATTAATTCTTTGGGTACTACCATTGGCCCCTTAGTAGTTGCTTTAGCCTTATTTGGATCCGTTAGTGCGGTTTGTGATGAACAGATTAGTGCTTTACCCCTGAATAAAGTAATCATTCTTTATACCTGTGTAGGTTTATTATTTGTAGGAGCGGCTCTGCTTTTTGCTTTTTCTAAAAAAGTACCTGCTGGAATTAATACTGAGAAACCTGAAAGAGCAGTTAAGGCTTTAAGAAGTCTATTGATTCTGACAGGCCTTTTGATTATGGCCTTTGTTCCTGTTTTTTCTAGTTACCAAGGAAAAACAATTGATAAGATAGAAGCTATCAAATCTACTTTTGCCAAAGAGAGCAAACAAATTTCAGGTTTAGAGTGCCAGCTTTTAGCGAGCTCGGAAGAAGAGAAGGTGATTGTTAATGAAAGAATTGCCAGCATTAAGGGCACTATAAGTTTACAGCAAATAGAAATAGACAAACTCACCAAACCATTAGAACGTAAACGATTGATGTGGTTAATTTTAGCTTTGGCTGTGGTGGTAGTTGGCTTACCAATAGTAAACCAAATTGCACAAAAGAAGAAAGAAGGTTGGGGAGCTATGCAATATCCACAATTGGTTTTAGGCATGTTAGCCATTTTTGTATATGTTGGTGTTGAAGTAGCCATTGGAAGTAACTTAGGTGAATTATTAAAGCAACCCGAATTTGGGAGTTATACTTCATCAGAAATTGCCCCATTTATTGCGATGTACTGGGGGAGTTTAATGATTGGAAGATGGACTGGCGCAGTTGCCGCTTTTGATTTAAGTCCTAAGAAAAAAGTCCTCTTTAAATTTCTTACTCCATTAATCGCATTTGCTATTGTACTTTTATTTACTCGTTTAGCTGGGCATAATATTCAGCATCTTCTATGGTACGTTCTATGCGTAGTGCTTCAAATGCTTACAGCTTATTTTTCTAAAGATAAGCCTGCCAAGACCCTTTTGTATTTTGGAATTTTTGGAATCTTGGCCATGATAGTTGGAATGATAACCACGGGTTTGCCGGCCATATATGCATTCATGTGTGGTGGATTGGCTTGCTCCATTATGTGGCCTTCTATTTTTACATTGTCTATAGCGGGTTTAGGGAAGTTTACTTCACAAGGGGCGGCTTTTTTAATTATGATGATTTTAGGTGGAGGTATTATCCCTCCCATTCAAGGTAAACTGGCGGATGTATTGGGAATACATCAGTCATTCTTAATTCCAGTAATATGCTTTCTATATTTAGCGGTATTTGCTCTTTTGGTTAAGAGAATACTTCAGAAACAAGGAGTTGACTTAGATTCTGCATCAGAAGTGGCTCACTAAAAATAAGTGGAGTAACTGAAGCTTTTCTTAATTTTTGGAGGCAATTAAGAGCTTCAATCAGAAATATAAACCTAAGTATTTTATAATTGACTTTTTTGTTGGTTTTGCTTCTATGCTTGTTTTCGCCCGAATATTCACGAAAGGAATTTCATCCGTTTATCATCTTATTTCTACTGGCTAATTTTATTCTATACTATTGCCTTTCATATTCTCTTTGAGCATTGATAGACTTAAAATGTATACCAATAAAGGGCATCCCTATTAATTATGATGATTGCAGGTGGAGCTGCTTTCCCTATTCTTCAAGGAGCCCTAGCCGATCAGCTAGGTATTCAATTTAGTTATTGGCTTCCCTTTCTTGGCTTTATTTATTTGGCTTATTTTGTCATTGCAGTATAGAGCACTCCTGAAGCAAGGAATCAACTTTGATAGAGATATAAAAAATTAGATATAAATTCCATTATATCAAACTTTTAAATTAAATGTTAATAGTTATATAGTTGTACCTTTCAACTTTGGCCTGAAAGTTGTAGTTGATAGGCAAAGTTATCATTTAAATTGTATTTGCTTTTTTCAGATCGATACAACTGCGATGATATTTTATAATTGAAATCAATATAAATTAACCAAAAAACTATGACTAATCTAACTCAAACTAGAAAATCCATTATGATTCGAACAGCTATTCTTTTAACACTTTTTTTTACTTTTTGGGCCAGCTTATTTTTTTGGGCCTATCATATATAGATTTTTTTATGCAAAAATGGACTATTGAGTCCTTTTGCGGAATCATTTAAATCAAGTACAATGCATTCAAAGGCATGTGCAAGTTTTCGCTTGGGCATCCTTTGTGTAGCATTTGTTTCAACTGTGCAGGTATTATACCTTTACAGAATGAATATGATTGCAACCTATTGCAAAGGCCTAATGGCATGGGTCGAAATTACTGTTTTAACAGAAAATAGGGCGGGCCTTCATTGTATTTCAAATTGATTATGAAACGCCTTATTATCCTACTCTGTTCTTTCTCTTCCATTGTTTTTTCGCAACCCTTAGATAAGAAGTTTACTGCTTTTATCAATCCTTTCATTGGTACTGGGGGCCACGGACATACTTTTCCTGGAGCAACACGGCCTTTCTCGATGATACAACTAAGCCCAGATACACGAATTGATGGCTCTTGGGATGGTTGTAGTGGATATCACTTTAGCGACTCTCTTATTTATGGATTTAGCCACACCCATTTGAGTGGAACCGGGGTTAGTGATTATGGAGATATTGCATTTATGCCAAAATTGGTCGCTAAACCCTCTGAGATTCCAAGTCTTTCTATGGATTTCACCACGGTATTTTCACATAAGAATGAAAAAGCCAGCGCTGGATATTATTCTGTTAATCTAGAAAATGGGGTAAAAGTAGAACTCTCCAGTACACAAAGGGTAGGGATTCAAAAATACACAGCCAAAAGCAAGGGTTTCTTATGGATTAAACTAGACCTAAAGCATCGAGATTTTCTCCTACATGGACGCATTAACCTAATTAATAAACGTTCTTTGAATGGTTTAAGGGTGAGTAAAGCCTGGGCTGAGAATCAAAAGGTCTATTATCATACAGAAATAAGTAAACCATATATTGAAAATTTCATTTTCAAGGATTCTTCTGGCCAACATAGACTCATTTTAGGATACATGGTTAAGGCAGGGGAGAGCATCCTCATTAAAACAGGCATTAGTTCAGTGGATGAAGCAGGTGCTTTGGCCAATCTGAACGCAGAAATGCCCCATTGGGATTTTGAACGTGTAAAATTTGAATCTGAAGAGGTTTGGGAGGATAAAATGAGTAAAATTAACATTTATACGCCCAATAATACCCTTAAAAATAACTTCTATACGGCTCTTTATCATTGCATGATTCACCCATCGGTATTAAACGATGTAACAGGTAAATATAGGGGAAGAGATGGTCAGGTTCATGCCATTGATTGGGATGGAGACTACTATACCGTTTTCTCGCTCTGGGACACCTATCGAGCTTTGCACCCTTTGTTAAATCTCATTGAGCCTAAAATTAGTCTCGATTTTATGCATACTTTTCTGGCTCAAAGCAAGGCCAGCAAAAGACTGCCCATGTGGGAATTGTGGAGTAACGAAACCAATTGTATGATTGGAATGCACAGCATTCCAGTAATCCTTAATACTTACTATTCTAAAAACATGGATTTAAAGCTATTGGAAAAGCTCTATGATGCTTGTGTTTACGAAATTGAAACCCAAAGGCCCGATTTTAAAAAATACATGAAAAAAGGATATTTGGAGGTGCAAGATGAGAGTGAGAGTGTAAGTAAAACAGTGGAATTTAGCTATGATTTCTATTGCTTAATGAAAATGGCTCAAATTCTCAAAAAGATGGAAGATGAAAAAAGATGGGAGGGATATGCCTCAGGTTTTATGCAGCTTTACAATCCAAAATCTGGATTTTTACAAGCCAGAAAAAATGGGCAATGGTTGCCTAATTTTGATCCTTACCAGGTGAATAATCACCACACGGAAGCTAATGCATGGCAGTACTCGCTTCCGCAACACGCAGAAGCCATGAATTGGGGCAGTGCAAAGGAAATGTTCCTATTGGATTCTATATTTAAGGCTAAAATTAATACGAGTGGAAGAACACAAGCAGATATAACCGGGCTTATAGGGCAATATGCGCATGGAAATGAGCCAAGCCATCATTACTTGTATGAATATGCAAAGAAGAACCCTCAAGCAGGGGCTAAGCTTCTGGGACAGGTAAAAGATGAGTTTTACCTCAATCAGCCTCATGGACTTATTGGGAATGAAGACTGTGGGCAAATGAGCTCTTGGTACGTATTTAGCACCTTGGGGTTTTACCCAAGACCGCATAGTAAACAGTTATTATATGGTCATTTTGAACTAGACTCTGCGCGAATCCAAAGCGAAAAGAGGAAAATCAATATATATAAAGATAGAGAGGCCACAAGTGTAAAAAACACTATTCAAGCGTTGAAACAGGCTAAGGGAAAAGACTCGATTTTTGTAAAGTTGATTAATGCTAGGTCTTTGTCCATCAATGACTTATTGAGAAATAAAAAACATGCCTTTTGTGTATTTAAGAAAAGCCTGGTACAGAGTCCATTAAATGATAGAATTACAGAAGTGAAACAATACCCCAAGGCACCTATTGTAATACCTCAAAGAAATGGAATCTTTCTCCGCTCTATTGATAACCCAGAGAACCCTTCCCAGATAGAATACCTCCTGGTGGATAGCCTTTTAAACAAAAATCCTCAAGCCTTTGGTGGAAGGATAAATATCTTTGACAATATGATATCTGTTCCGGATAATTCATACCTCTATGCCTGGGAAAAATCATTATCTGACAGCAAAAGAAACCATATTCCTTATACCATTTATTGGCAAAAGCCAAGGCCATACCCGTATGAAGTAGTTTATCATTGTAGCTTAAACTCCCAATATACAGGGGGAGGAAATAAAGCGTTGGTAGATAAGGTTTTTGGGGACTTGGATTGGCGAAAAGGGAATTGGCAGGGGGTACAAGATCAAGACTTTGAATGTGTGGTAGATTTAAAAAAGAAGAGAAAAATCCAGTCGGTGGGAATTCATGCGCTGCAGGATACCAGAAGTTGGATTTTTTACCCTAGACAGGTTCAATTTTTTGTAAGTAAGGATGGACAGAGTTTTACTGCGTTAAATGCCATACAAAACAAGATCAGCGAATTGGTAGATACCTCAGGCGTTCAATGGTTTCGATATACTATGGATGCAAAAACAAAGTATAGGTATGTAAAAGTGGTCGCTAAGAATTATGGCACGCTTCCTATCTGGCATCCAGGAAAAGGGGAGGATGCTTTTATATTTGTAGATGAAATAGAAGTAAAATGACAAAAGATAGCAACGGAAATGCATTAGAAGACGGAGACAGCGTTATTGTAATTAAAGATTTAAAAGTAAAAGGATCAAGCACTGGTTTAAAGCGGGGTACAAAACTTAAAAATATACGATTAACGAATAATCCAGCTGAAATTGAGAGTGGTTCTGGTAAAAGTTGCGTGGTTGTAAAAACGCAATTCATTAAAAAAAGCTAATTAAAACGGAAGGTAGGACACTAAAGCGCCTATTTACAGGTCGTTTTTCGATTTATACGATTCTAAAACAGGATGCACAATCTTGCGCCACAAGGGAGGAATGAGTGCAGGTAGAATTAAAGCAGCATATCCACCGGGAAGATGAGGAGATTCAGCATATGTTTCAAGCTTATGAAACGGCTTATTTGCATGAAAATGATGATCTGCATGACGGCTGATATCTATGAGGATAAAGCGAGATACATACTGATCGTTGTTCCAACTGTGCGATAGGGACACTCTTTCACTTTCTGCTCGCTCTAGGCCGTAATGCTCAATATAGTTCACGTATTCAGCTAAAATAGCAGAAATAGCAACAGAGATACTCCAAGCCAATAAACCCCACCAAGAAAGACTGAGGTAAACTGCAAGAATAATTGCAAGCTGAATGATAAAAGCCCTAACCATATAATTATTTAAGGAGTAGGGGACTTTATTTTTTCGTTTAAGCAAACCTGTTTCTGATGCCCAAGCTTGTTTTAATTGACCAGATATGGAACGAACTACAAATCGATACAAGGGCTCATTATAGCGTGCTGTAGCTGCATCGTTAGGGGTTCCCACTTCTTTGTGATGAATTCGTAAATGGTGAATATAGAAATAGATATTTCCGCCAAGAGCCAATAAAAACTTACCTAAGGATCGTTGGAATGTGGAGTGCTTATGAATGAGTTCGTGCGCAATAACAATTGCGCTGGTAGCAGTATGTGCTCCAGAGCTAAGAGCAGCTAGTATTAGCGTTGTATATTCAAGAGTTCCTGCTTTTATGCCGTAGGCCAAAGAGCCTAAAACCAAAATATTTGCCAAAACATGCATCAACAAGACAAATTCCGGCAAAGCAGCAGAGCCATTGGAGTGATTATTTGACTTATTTGCACCGGTGAGCCACTCAAGTATGGCTAGGATAAAGAAACTGAAGAAAAAATTGGCAAATGCCCAATAACCGCCTGTTACATTTCCATATATAGCTAATGCGGATGGAATAAGGCTTAATAAATAGAGATAATTACGCATGTTGAGAATATGTATTCTGATGAGCAAATGTAATGGAATAATTATAATTGGTATTTAGGTTGGATTGGAAATATATGATTTGTGAATTGGCATGAAGAATTATTGACTAGGTCAAACGATTCGAATATCCAATGATTCACTCTGTATCCTTTAACACATAGAGGTAAGCGTACTTTCCAAAAAGGATACATCTAAATGCATTGAATACATTGGTTCCCATTCCATTTTGTTATATAATTAACATTATGTTAAGTGGCAATTTTAAAAAGAAGTCCCATATTTCCACATGGGACTTCCCTTCTATAAATATAAGAAAAGGTTAATTCTCTAAGTATTCTTTCATGCTTCTATAGTACTGTGCTTTTCCAGGGTTATCCAGTTCTGAATAAACTACGTATAAAGCTTGGTATAGATTTCGTTTATCGTTTACACCATACTCGGTGTTTTCCGTCGCAATAAGTAAATACTCCTCTGCCATGCGGTATGTATTTAATAAACCCTCATCGGCTTTGTTTCTATCGGCCTCTGTCCTAGCGTTTACTTTCATGTTTCTCCACTTCATGGTTTCATAGCTTACAATGTTTGCACCTAGGTCAAAGTATGCATCGTAGTTAAACTCATCCAATTCAATGGCTTTTTTATAGTCCATTCTAGCTAAGCTATGCTTCTTTAGGACGTCATCGCGCAATTTTCCTCTTAAATAAAAGTAAGATGAATTAGTACTGTCAATTTTAATCATGTCCTCTACTACAGCTAACAGCTTATCTGTTTGATTAGAAGAAATATAAAAGTTTTTCAATACATTAAACATTTCCTTTTCCTCAGGATTGTTTTTATAGGCGTCCATCAGCATAGATTCTGCTTTACTGGTATCTCCTTCTCCCAAATAAACAAGGGCCAGCCCTTCATAGGCCATCGCATTTAATTCTCCAGATTTAACAGATGCACCAAATATTCTTTTTTTGGTTTCTACATTATCTGATTTGGCTACAAAGTACATCAACCGTTCGGTAACTGAGCTTTTAGTAATCCCATTATTTGAGAATTTTCGCACGGCGCTAGTATCTAATTTATCAAAAAGATAGCTTCCTAACTCCATATACATTACTAAGCTATCATAACTTATCAAACTATCATTACTTCTTTGAAGGAGTGAGTTTGACTCGTTATACAAGGTAGCAAATGAATTCCCTACTTCTAAACTCGCTTCATAAATATCGTCATCTTTTTTAGGACCGGGATGTTCATAAAACTTTTGCATGCTGATTCCAGAGGTTAATCCAGCAGTTGTCAAATCTTCGCTTGCAAACTTCCCATTGCTCCTCTTGTACCATACTCGTGAGTATACCATACCTCTATAAAGCCACATTCGAGAACTGTTTGAGGTTCTTTCGTGTCTGTATGCCTTTTGGATATCATTATACGCTTCAACCAGATAACTCATATCCTCTTGAGCATATTGCAAGGAAGCTCCTACCGATCTTAAGACATTGTTCTGAGCCATGGCAGCTTGCGTAAAGCACACAAGGCCAACAAACAATGCAGCCATCTTTGATATTCTTTTATTCTTCTTCATTATTATTCTCTTTATTTTCTTCATTGGCATCATCTGAACCCGTGGCATCTTCATTCGCTCCACTATTTTCTGTTGTTCCGTCTACCCCATCTATGTCCATGTTCTCTTCTTCTTCATCCTCTCTCGGAACCTTGGCTACAGATGCAATGGCGTCTTCACCCTTAATATTGATCAATTTAACTCCTTGGGTGGCTCTTCCCATAATTCTCACTTTTTCTAAGCCCATGCGAATCGTTACACCACTTTTGTTAATAATCATTAAACCATCATCTTCCGTAACTGCTTTAATTCCAACAAGGTTTCCTGTTTTTTCGGTGATACTAATGGTTTTTACTCCTTTTCCTCCACGGCCAGTAATTCGGTAATCATTTACCTCAGTTCTCTTTCCGTATCCTTTTTCGCTAACGACCATTATGGTTGTGTTTTCATCATTGGGAGAAACACAAATCATGCCAATCACCTCGTCCTCAGGCCCTTCAAGGGTTACACCTCTTACGCCTGCTGCAGTTCTTCCCATTGATCTCACTTTAGCTTCTGGGAAACGTATGGCTTTTCCACTTTTCTTTGCAATAAGAATATCATTGGTTCCATTGGTTAATGAAGCCCAAAGTAACTCATCTCCATCTCGAACAGTAATGGCATTTATTCCATTGGTTCTTGGCCTGGAATATGCTTCTAAAGATGTCTTCTTAATAATACCCCTTTTTGTTACCATAGTAACAAAATGGCTATTTAAGTATTCTTCTTCTTTCAAATTAGAAATGTTTAAGAAGGCCTTAATGCTATCGTCTTTTGGCAGAGCTACCATATTTTGGATCGGTCTTCCTTTAGTGGTTTTACCTCCTTCAGGAATTTCATACACTTTCAGCCAGAAACATCTGCCCTGTTCTGTAAATAAGAGTAAATAGTTGTGTGTGCTTGCACTAAACAAGTGCTCAACAAAATCTGCATCTCTATGACCCACTCCTTTATTTCCTCTTCCCCCTCTTTTCTGTTCCCTATATTCACTTAAAGAGGTGCGTTTGATGTATCCCATATGACTGAGGGTTACAACCATTTCTTCATTTGGAATTAAATCTAAAATATTAATATCACCAGAATCTGGTTCTATCATCGTCCTGCGCTCATCGCCGTATTTTTCTTTGACTTCAAGCGTCTCTGTTTTAATAATATCCATCTGAAGCTCTTCGCTGGCCAAAATACTTTCCAAGTATTCTATTTCTTCCATTATGGCATCATATTCGGCTCTAATCTTGTCAATTTCAAGACCAGTTAACCTTTGTAAACGCATATCCAGTATCGCTTTGGCTTGAAGTTCACTTAGTTTGAAATCACTAATTAAACCTGCCTTTGCCTCATCAGGATTTTTACTGCCTCTAATCAGTTTAATAACGGCATCTAAGTTGTCAAGAGCAATAATTAAGCCTTCTAAAATATGTATTCTACGTCTTGCATCTGCCAACAAGTAGCGGGTTCTCCGCATAATTACTTCATGACGAAAATCAACGAATGCTTCAATCATTGCTTTCATGTTCATCATGATAGGCTTGCCCTTTACTAAGGCAATATTATTTACACTAAAACTGCTTTGTAAGGGTGTAAACTTATATAATTGATTCAGAATAACATTGCTTATCGCATCTCTTTTTAAATCAAAAACGACACGCATACCTTGGCGCCCACTTTCATCTCTTACCGCAGATATTCCATCAATAACTTTTTCATTAACCAAGTCAACCGCTCTCACTATAATTTGAGTTGGGCTAATTTGATATGGCATTTCTGTGATAACAATACGCTCTTTTCCCGTGCTAGTTGTTTCAATTTCTGCCTTACCACGCATTACAATGCGACCTCTACCCGTTTCACAGGCAGACTTAATCCCCTCAAATCCATGGATAATACCCCCTGTCGGAAAATCAGGTCCTTTAATGTGTTGCATCAACTCACTTGCTTCAATATCTCTATTATCTATGTAAGCAGCAATACCATCGCATACTTCGGATAAGTTATGCGGTGCCATGTTCGTAGCCATACCCACAGCAATTCCAGCTGCGCCATTTACTATTAAGTTTGGAATTCGTGAAGGCAATACAGAAGGCTCCTTTAAGGAATCATCAAAGTTTGGGCGATAGTCAACCGTATCTTTATCAATATCAGACATGGTTTCCTCAGCTATTTTTCTCATTCTAGCTTCGGTATAACGCATGGCAGCTGGAGGGTCTCCATCTATGCTACCAAAGTTCCCTTGTCCATCTACCATTGGGTATCTCAAACTCCAATCCTGAGCCATTCGAACCATGGTATCATAAACACTGCTATCCCCGTGTGGGTGGTACTTACCTAAAACTTCTCCAACAATACGTGCTGATTTTTTATGCGGACGATTTGGAGCTAAACCAAGCTCCGTCATTCCATACAATACCCTTCTGTGAACCGGCTTTAAACCGTCCCGAGCATCGGGCAATGCACGTGATACAATAACCGACATTGAATAATCAATGTAGGCCGATTTCATTTCGTCTTCTATATTAATAGAGATAATATTTTCTCCGATGTCCTTATTCTCGTCCATGCTTTAATTTCCTGCAAAGTAATACAGTAAGGCTATGTTTTTAACACAGGTTTCTCACATAAAACCCACATTTTTGGGGTAAAAAATACAAATTTTAATTACAACTCTTCCACCCCATCAAATATCTTCTGCAAACGCTGTAAATACTTGATTTTTTGGAGCTCGAGTGAGATGTATTTTAGGATTTCTGATTGCCCGTTCTGGTCCCATTCGGTAGCCTTTTCCTCTAGGGATAAATTCACTTCAGAAAAATACGCTTGTAAGCTGTTTTTTACGGATGATTTTAGACTTTCATTCGCCTTTGATTCTAGAATTGAATCGTTTAATTCCATCATTTCCATTAGCCAAATATTATCAAGCTTCGCTGCATCGTTGGGATAGATCAACTCTAAGAGATAAGAATATCTTTTATAAGGATCTTTAAGAGTGTTGTACGATTCGTTGATGAAAGCGGATGACTCTATATCATCGCTCTTTAAATCGGGGTGATGGTTGAGTTGTAATGCAATAAATTTCTTCCTTAACTCCCCAAGGTCAATGATAAACTTAGGAGCCCAGCCGAAAAGTTCATACGCATTCATCTGCTTAATTACCTACAATAGCATTGTAAATATCCAAGCCAAAGATCAAGACCATTAGTGTTAGAATGATAACCATTCCTATGGCCTGCATGGCATACTGAAACTTTTCATTAGGCATGCGACCGGTAACCATTTCGTACAAAACAAAAGTAGCGTGCCCCCCGTCTAAACCAGGAATAGGAAGAACATTAAAAAAAGCTAAAGCCATAGACAATAGACCTGTTAGGTTCCAAAAGCGCTGCCAATTCCATTGGTCTCCAAACATGCGCGCAATTCCCACCGGTCCGCTTAGAGATTTTGTTGCATCTAGCTTACCACTGAAAATAGCACCAAACCCTTTTACGCTGCCTGCTAATGCATTAAAAGAGGCTGTAACGCCTTTCCCTATAGACTGTCCAAAGCTGTAGGTTTCACGTACAATATCACTTTCATCAAACGTAAAAGGCTTCATTGAAATACCAATGGTCCCTTCTTCTGAAACTTTCATGGTAGAACGAATGGTATCCTTGTTTCGAAGAACCGCAATAGTCACTTCATTATTTTTATTTTGCTTGATGTGGTATGAAAATAGTCGGCCAGTAAATGCGTCTTCTCCATTCACCTGCAAAAGACGATCTCCCTTTTTTAGAGAACTGCTGTAGGCTGGCCCTCCTGGCAATAAAGAATCTATTAATGCATGATCAATAACAAGAAGCATAGGTTTATTTTTATTGCCGGCCAGCGTGTTTCCATACTCTGCGCCAGGGTCAAACTTCACCTGCTTGCCATCTCTTAAAGCGGTAATTTCTTTCGTATCAGACAGCAAAAAATCTGTTTTGAAAAGCTCTTCATATCTTTTCATCTCACGGCTATTTAATGCCACAATTTTATCTCCAGTTTTGAATCCTAATTCTTCCATCTCTGGAGATGCATAGATTCCATGTTTCGCATTTACCGCTGAAGCGGGTAAATACGAATCGCCCCAATATGCTTTAATTCCAGTAAAAATGATGATTCCAAGTATAATATTAAAGATTATGCCACCCATTAATACAATGAGTCTTTGCCATGCAGGTTTTGCACGATATTCATCTGGCTCTGGATCTTTCCCCAAATCCTCTTTGTCCGTGGATTCATCAACCATTCCAGCAATTTGAACGTAACCACCCATTGGAAACCAACCAAGTCCATATTCAGTAGCTCCTATTTTTTTCTTAAAAATAGCAAAGTTCAAAACATTAGGCATCGGAAATAAGAAATCAAAAAACAAGTAGAATTTATCTACCCGTATTTTAAATAATCTAGCCGCTAAAAAATGTCCCAATTCATGTATCGTAATTAAGATTCCCAAGGCCAAAAATATCTGGCCAATCATGATTAATGTTCCCATATAAATTTAAAAGGACAAATTTAGGGTTTTAAATCTCTTTTTGAGGCCCTTTTTGTATAAAAATTAAGGCAACTTAGTAGATTATGCCCTCCATCAATTATTTAGCTAGCAATTTATAAAAAGCTAGTTGAGACCTTACCTCCTTTTTTGTAATTGAGGAATATTTATTTCTTAGCTTTCCGTACAATAACCTACTCTTCGTATTATCTGAAAGTTGTAGATGAAGCAAATCTAGAAGAATTTCCTTATGAGCCTTGTTCTTGACAGGAGTCGTAACCTCAATTCGATAATCCAAATTACGTCGCATTATATCGGCACTACCCAAGTACGTTTTTTCCTTTCCTCCTGCATAAAAGTAAAAAATACGAGCATGCTCAAGGTATCGATCTACAATACTCACAGCACGTATATTTTTATGGTTAAGCTTAAGTCGCAATCTAAAAATACCACGAATAACCAAATCTACCTTTACGCCTGCTTCTGCAGCTTCTAGTAGCTTAATGCAGAGTTCTGTATCCTCTAGACTATTGCATTTTATGATTATTCTCCCAATACCCCCTGCTTGAACTTCTTCTATTTCATTGTCAATGAGTGCTATTAGTTTAGATCGCGTATTGAAAGGACTTACCATTAATTCTTTAAAGGAATAGGTATTGACTCTAAAGTTTCTAATAAGGCTAAACACTTTGCCAATATCCTTATTAATAGATGCATCTGTTGTTAATAAAGAAAAATCGCAATAGGATTTAGCTGTATCCTCATTAAAGTTACCTGTACCTATATGACCAATGTATTTATCCTCTCCTTTATGCTCTAATTTAATCTGAAGCAATTTGGAATGTACTTTTATATCAGGGATTGAATCCATTATTTCCACCCCTTCCTCTCTCAACCTATTCGACCATTTCATATTGGCTTTTTCCATAAACCTCGCTCTTAATTCAGTAAGAACTCTTACCTTCTTTCCATTCTTTGCTGCATTTATTAGTGCATTTGCCACGGCAGAGGTCCTGGCCAATCTGTAGAGCGTAATATTTATTTCTTTAACCGCGGGATTGATAGATGCTTCCATTAAAAGCGTTGGAATGTAATTAAAACTCTGATATGGATAAGCAATAAGCTCGTCCTGCTTTAGTAAGTGATTAAGTATGGAATGGCTACTTTCTAGCCGTTCAATTCTCTTAGGTAAAATTGGCTTATATACTAAATTTTTTTTACCCAATACTGGAAAATCAATAAAGTCCTTAAAGTTATGATACTTCCCTCCAGGTAAAGCCTGTACTTCACGAATATTAAGTTTGTCCATGAGTAATTTTAGTAAATCAGATGGAATGTTTTCATCATATACGAAACGGGTTGGAATTCCTTTTTTTCTTAATTTAACGCTCTTAGCTACTTTCTCAACCATAGATAAATCATCGGATTCTTCTATGTCTAGTTCTGCATCTCTGGATAACTTAATGGTATAGGCCTCAATCTCTGTAGCATTTGTGCTTCGGAATAAATTCAATAAATTACACCTTATTACATCATCCAATAAGAGTACCCTATTGAGATCCTGGCTTTGCTTAAGAATATAAAACCGTGAAAGTACTTCGCTAGGCACATTTACGATTGCATAATTTACCTTTACGTTTTTGCCTTTAAGCTTAACTGCCAAATAAATTTTACCATCGTTTAAATTAGGAAATGGGTGTGCTGAACTAATAACTATTGGAAACAATCTTGGCGCTACCGAATCCGTAAAATAGTCCATCACTTCCTCTAGTTCCTTGGAGGTGAGTTGAGATTCATCTGTAATCTCAATGCCCTTTTTCACCAACTGCCTTTTTATTTGATCATAAATTGAATCAAAATTTTGCTGTTGTTTAAGAACGATATCTTTTACTTGACCCAGTATCGCTTTAGCTTGTTCAACATCAATACTTTTTGATTTTCTTTTCAAGTCAACCACTCGTTTAATGGTAGCTATACGAACTCTAAAAAACTCGTCAAGGTTGCTGGAAAAAATACCTAAGAATTTGAGACGTTCGAGCAAAGGAACGGATGGGTCCGCTGCCTCTTGAAGAACCCTTGCATTAAATGAAAGCCAGCTAATATCTCTATTTAAGAGAACTTGAGAATCCATTATTTATGAATCAATGTACATTGAACTGGTAAATGATCACTATACCCATCTAAAAATCTACCTCCAGCCAAAGCTCTTGCGGGATAGCCCTTATACTTTCCAAATTGCTGTATTAAGTAATCTGGTTTGAATAGTCCAAAGCTATTTTGTTCGTATTGGGTTTTAGAGGAGCCATTAATCAAGTTTGGTGAAAGTATAATATGGTCTAACATATTCCAATTGCCCCTATAACAGTGGCTTCCTTCCTTATCAGAGTTTACAGTCGCTGCTAAATCATACGAAGAACAGGATTTTTTTTCGGCGCTGGGATTGCATGATCCAAGAATATGAGCAACACTGCTATCTGAAGGTCCGTCATTTAAGTCACCCATGATGATAAAGGGGTGTTTTGTTTTATCTAATGCAGCACGCAAAATTCTGGCAGCTTTAAACCTATTGGGATTAGATGCGATCAATCCTCCTCTTCTACTCGGCCAATGATTTACAAACACGGCCAAAGTATCTTTAGTATATTTTGATCTAAGAATAACCCTTAATATATCCCGCGTTTTATCATTATCGGCAAGATTTACCTGAATGGGTTGACTTGAAACAGCTTCGAATTGCAGCGCATTATAGTATAAGGCCACATCTATCCCCCTTTCATCTGGTGATTCATAATGAATTATGCCATGGTTTTTTAATGATTCACAGGTCGATTTTAAGTCTTCCAATACTTGTCGATTCTCCACTTCACACAACCCTAAAACATCTGCATTTATTTGATTAATCGCAAAAGAAAGATTAAATATTTTTTTAGCATATCTAGCGGAATCCCAGTGATTATACCCTTCTGGAGTAAAATCGTCATCAAAGGTGGCACCGTTTATGGTATCAAAGAGGTTTTCTACATTCCAAAATGCGAATTTAGTTGTATCCTTAATCGCTGAGAGGATAGACTGATTTGGTTTGGACTTATTAACTCCACAGGAGGATAAAAGAATAAAAAGACTGATGATGATATTTCGACCCATTTTCACTTGCAAATGTATAGAAACCATGATAGAATTACAGTAGTTTTGCGGGAGGCCAAGGTATTTTATATGATCGTCACAAAATGGATTCTTATTCCTCTGCTAATGCTTTTCAGCAGATTACCCTTTTTTATGCTTTATGGTATAAGCAATGTCCTGTACCTCGTAGGCTACAAAGTTCTTGGCTATAGAAAAAAAGTAGTTCGTGAAAACTTAAATTCCTGCTTCCCCAATAAAACAAAACAAGAACGATTATTCATCGAAAAAAAATTTTATAGACACTTATTCGATGTCATAGTGGAAACCATCAAAGGATTTACGATATCAGAAAAAGAGCTTAAGAAAAGGTACGTTCTGACAGAAAACCCTGAAATTGATCGACTTTATGAGGAAAAACGAAAAATTATGGGCATTATGACGCACAAGGGCAATTGGGAATGGGCTATCGTATCTGGTCCACTAATTCTTAAAACCAAAACCTTTGGCGTTTATAAAAAATTAAGCAATGCATCCATGGAAAAATTTATGAGAGTCAAAAGAGGGCGTTTCGGCAGCATTCCCGTACCAATGGAAAAAATATACTTCACGCTAAGAGAGTCGGAAGATCGTCCACTGATCGCAGCCTTTATATCGGATCAGAATCCGGCAAGTCCTAAGAATGCATATTGGACAACTTTTCTAGGGAGAGAAACTGCATTTATGCCAGGATATGCAGTCATTGCTAAAAAGCTAGATATGGCTGTAATTAGCACGAAAGTAAAAAAGGTAAAAAGAGGATATTACGAAGTAAAAACATTCATCGTTACAGAAAATGCCAAGGAAATGGATAAGGACGACATTATGGAACAAACATGTAAAATCATGGAAGAGGACATTCTTGAACATCCAGAACATTGGCTTTGGAGCCACAGGCGTTGGAAACACAAAAAACCTTTAGCATAGCATTATTGCTTGCTTTATTGTATAATTGCGAAGTATTATAGCAGATGAAAATTAAATCTTTTGATAGTTTTAATGAGAAACTCATACACTTGGCCAAAGTTCAAAAAGCAATGGGGCATCCGGCGCGATTGGCTATCATGAGTTCATTAAAAAAGAATCCTGGGCAATCGGTGAAACAAATTGTTGATCAACTTCCGTTCTCTCAAAGCACCGTCTCGCAACATCTGTACCGATTAAGGTCTGTTTCTCTAGTTGACGCTGTACCATACAAAACAGCTACTATATATAGCTTAAATGAGGAAAAAATTGAATCCTACAAAACTGCTTTTGAAGCAACGTTTAAGCAAAACAAAAATAAAAAGCAGCTTTCCTTATTTGATTAAACTAAAGAATCTAATCGGTTTGCAATCGATTTCAATCGAGATGTATAGCTTTGATAGTTTACATCGTGCAAAAGCTGCAACTCTGCAATAGACTCATGCACTACACTCTTTAAATTACTCGAACTTTCGTCTTTTATCATTAGGCCTAGCCCTGATAAAAGCCAGTCTCCTGACACTTTTGGATAGATCCGAACAATGCTCATGACCATGTCTATGCTAGGCTTATTGCGCTTTGAAGCTATATGACTCAACACAGACGGATTAATCTCTATTGAATCGGCAAATGCTGCCTTGCTAAGTTTTAAGTATCTCATTAGAAACAAGATTCTGTCGTTGATATCTTCGCCATTTTTCATTGCTTACAAATGTAAGGAATCGTCTTTACATTTGTAAGAATTGGAAGCTTACATTTGTAATAATTTTAAGGCTATGCGCAGGAAACGTTAGCACTTACAACCTTCAATTAAGGATTAATAGACATATGCTTAAATGCTCATTACAAATAATTTACAACAAATAAATACTATTTTTATAGAAGTGTAATAACAGCTTCGGAGCGTTTGTCCTAGCTTAAGGTTGTCACCCTTTTTTAGCATTTCAAATGTAATGAAACAAATAGGTAAGCCTAGGTTGTATTAAAAGTAAAGCTTGTGTTTTGTATTAATCTTTAATGCAATGAGCTTTAAGAAACTCCTTAGCTTTTGCATTTCCTAAAAAGGAGCTTTTTTGCCAATCTCCGCATGCTTGGTTATATTTTTTGAGATTAAAATATGCAATCCCCCTCCCTAGATAGGCATAGGCTGGTTGAGCATTTCTCTTTCGTACACTTTTTGATAGGACCTCTAAAGCCTCTGAATATAATTTGAGCTGTAAGTAACAATGGCCAATATCTGCCCACAACGCATAATCTGCGGAATCGGAAGCCATTATTTTTTTGTACAGCATCAAAGCACTCTCGTATTCTTTTAAAAAAAACAGATTATCTGCCTTTAACTTTAAAAGTCCACGTTCTTCGGGCTTATTTAACAATAATAAATTTAGCTTCTCATTAGATTCTCTAAAATTACCTGACTTGCTAAGAATTAGAGCGCTCACTATATATAGCTGATCTTCATTCACATCAGACTTAAGAGAAAGTCTATTTAATAATTTTGTGGCTGAGTCCAATTTATTTGATTTTGCATAAACCTCGGCCAAAGTAATTTGCAAATCAATGTCATCATTTTTTTCCTTAAGCACATAGACCAAGTCCTCGATAGCTACATCATAATATTCCATTCCTACAGCTAGTTCTGCTCTTAATATATGAGCAACTAAATCCCCTGGGATCAGATCGATATATCTATTTATATCACCCATAGCAAATTCATTGTTCCCTGCCTTGTAATGCAAAGCATATCTATTAAAAAACGCGTCTGCAATGGTGTCATCCAAATAAATAAGCGCATTCAAATCCACAAGAGCTAAGCCAGGTTTTCCAATTCCAACAAAAGCAATGGAACGGTTGTTTAAAGCGACAGCATTTCCTTTATCTAATTTTAAAACATTTGTATAACACTCAATAGATTTTCTGTAATCCCCAATGCTATCATAAAAGTTCCCTTTATTCAACCATTGGCTCTTATCCTGCCCTAGCAACTGACCAAAGACAAGGAGCAAAAGAGAAACCCCTCCTATTTTCAAAAACTGTAAGTGCTTCTTCATAAACAATTTTTACTTTACAAAAATCGATTCAAATGGTAATAAATCCTAACACAAAATATCAACGAAGCGCTTTGAATTATAATTATTTGGTGGACTAAGCCGATTCATTTTCAAATACAAACAATGCTTCAGCTTTTGAGAGGATACATCATTTTAAAATTAGTTTTGAAAGTCCAAGATCTTCAAAATACATACCAATGCTTAAGAAACACTACAAGGGTTTTCCTTATAACCAATACTTAAAATAAAGATAATTTAGAGAAAGAATGGTTTTTCTCTAAACTCTTGATGAATAGATAAAACTAAATCTTTCTGTTTTGTGTTAGGTTAGCATACGGTGCTTTGAAGTTTACTAGATACCATACGCGTCAGGATTGCTTGAGCTTCAATGATACAATAGTGAAAAAATATGAAGTGGAATAGAACGACCATCCTCTGGACAGTATTGGCTTGCTTTTTTGTAACAAATGCTTTGCTTGCCGAGTTTATTGGAATTAAGATATTTTCCCTAGAGTCGAGTATAGGTATACCCAAAGCCAATCTAAAAATTGGAGATGCTCTATTAAATTTTGATTTGACAGCAGGAGTCATTATTTGGCCCTTGGTTTTTATCTTAACCGATATCATCAATGACTACTTTGGGAAAAGAGGTGTTATGGTACTTTCCTATATTACCGTGTTTACATTACTCCTAGCCTTTCTCTTCGTTAACTTAATTATTCATGCAGAGCCATCGCAAGTTTGGGTTGAAAATTTTAAAGGCAACATCAATATTAATAATGCGTTTAATGCCGTTTTTTCTCAAGGGCTTTGGATTATTATAGGTTCAATTGTAGCATTCCTGGTTGGACAGCTTATAGATGCATTTATTTTTGATAAAATAAAGCGAAGTACCAAAAATAAAATGATTTGGCTGCGAGCCACGGCAAGTACAATTGTGAGTCAATTTGTAGATTCCTACCTCGTCTTGTTTATTGCATTTTATATTGGCAACGATTTTGAGTTAAAATGGGTTCTCCAGATTGGCACACTTAATTATATCTATAAGTTTCTTGTATGCTTTGCTCTTATTCCTCTTTTATATATTATTCACTTTTTCATTGAAAAGTTCCTTGGAAAGGCAAAAAGTGAAGACTTAAAAAAAACAGCCTTAAACCAGTAACAAATGACATTAAAAAACATCTTATTACATTTTGTAAACAATCTATTTATCATTTTTAATGTTACTTTGCACCGCAATAAATGAACATTAAAAAGCTTTCTCTCGCAGCAATAAGCTCATTATTAATGAGTTCAAGTTATGCTCAAAGCCACCATTGTGGCACAGATTCATATTTAAATTTGATTAAAGGGAGAGATTCCTCACTTCATCAAAAGGAAAAAGATTGGAACATTTATGCCAAAGCGTTTAAAAACTTGGAACGCAGAGCCAGTAAATATATCATTCCGGTTGTATTTCATGTGATTCATGTGAATGGAGATGGCAATATCTCACAAGAGCAAATTCAAGATCAGATGCGTGTAATCAATGAAGATTTTTCATTGACAAACGCAAATAAATCAGGTATAAGGGCGCCTTTTATCAATGATGCCACGAACATGGAGATAGAGTTCAGGCTAGCAAAAATTGATCCGAACGGCAATTGTACAAATGGAATAAATAGGATTTACAGTCCTTTTACAAATAACTCATCCCAAAGTACGGAAGAGATAAAATCTCTTGATGGAGTGCAATGGAATTATCAAAAGTATTTAAATATTTATGTAGTCAATAGCATCGAGAACAGTTCTGGAACTGGAACCACTTTAGGGTATGCTACCCTTCCATTTGGGACAAGTGCAAACAGAGATGGAATTGTTATTAGACACGATCGTCTAGGAACAATTGGAAGTGCAGCCGGCATTGGAGACGGAGGGAGAACCCTCACACATGAAATTGGGCATTGGTTTGGATTATTTCATACTTTTCAAGGGGGTTGTTCAGGTTTTGGCGATGGCTGTGATGACACCCCTCCCGTACTTTCCACCTTTACCAACTCAAATTGTCCGAGCAATGGAAATTCTTGTAATTCGGATAGTCCAGACAGGATAGATATGTGGGAAAATTACATGGATTACTCTGAAGGTAAATGTATGGCTATGTTTACTAATGATCAGAAAACAAGGGTTTACAGCTCCTTAGCAAGATCACCAAGAAGCAATGTATACCGTTCCTCAAACTTAATAGCGACGGGGGTCCAAGATGGCACAGGTACCCCACAAGCGTACTTTTCATCAAACCAAAGAATCGTTTGTGCTGGAACACCAATAACCTTTTACGATAATTCCTGCAAAGCGAATGTAGACTCAAGAGTATGGACTTTTGAAGGAGGTACGCCCAATGGAACTACATTAGAAAATCCAGCCGTTACATATAATACACCAGGAAAGTATGCGGTAAAATTACAAGTTACCAATAGCTCCGGAAGCACTATTGCAAATGAAACAGAATACATTATTGTTCGAGACTCAAAAGGACAAGCTCCAAAATATTTTGAGACCTTTGAAGATGTAGGAAACCCTGATTTTCAAATTACCCCCATTTTCAAAACAGGTATTCAATGGGAAGAAAATACTTCTGTGGGATATAAAAGCAAAAAAAGCTACCAGGCAAAAGTGCTAAGCAGCACCCCAATCGGATCCGTTTACAGCATTCAACTCCCTCCCGTTAACTTAAAAGAATTACAGGGACAGCAGCCGCGTTTAAGTTTCTTTGTATCCTACGCGCCGCACACTAGTGCTAACAATACAGAAACATTGAGGGTTTTGATTTCTTCCGATTGTGGGCACACGTTCCAACCTTTTATTCAAAGAGTAGGCGCTGGACTAGCATACCCTCGCGCATCACAAGTAGATAATTTTATTCCAACATCTGATGATCAATGGAAATTAATAAATTTTTCTCTGACCAATTACGATACAGTAGAATCGGCAATTTTTAGATTTGATGTCGAAACCAGAGGGGGCAATTCGGTTTACTTAGATGATATTAATATAGGAAGGTTCGTTTCTTCTGTTATTGATGTGCAATCTTTAGGTATGAGCATTTTTCCAAACCCGAGCGAATCAGATGTTACCATACGTTTAGAAAAAGAACAATGGATCCATTCTGTTATCATTCGAGACTGTGTTGGAAAAGTAGTAGACATTCAAGAGATGAACATATTCTCATCCAGTACACGATTTAAAAATAAAAAGAACCTAAAAGGCTTATATCTTATTTCCGTAAACACCTCTTTAGGAAAGAGTACAAGCTCAATAATATTTGAATAATGGCAAAGAACTTAGTAATTGTAGAGTCCCCAGCAAAGGCCAAAACGATTGAAAAATATCTTGGAAAAGACTTTAAAGTAACCTCCAGTATGGGACATGTGCGAGACCTGTCTAAAGGAGATAAAGCGATCGACATTGAGAATAGCTTCAAACCTTCTTACGATGTTAGTCCAGACAAAAAAGAGCTCGTCAAGAACCTAAAGAAAATGGTTAAAGGCGTAGATAATGTTTGGCTTGCAACGGATGGGGATCGAGAAGGAGAAGCCATTTCTTGGCATTTATCCGAGGTTTTAGGCCTTGATGCCAAGACCACGAAACGAATTGTTTTTAATGAAATCACCGAACCTGCAATTAAAAAGGCTATCGGAAACCCTAGGGTTATTGATTCATACCTTGTAGATGCCCAACAAGCGCGAAGAATATTAGATAGAATTGTAGGCTTTGAACTATCTCCTGTTCTTTGGAAAAAAGTTAAGTCTCAATTATCTGCAGGAAGAGTGCAATCCGTAGCCGTGAGACTTGTTGTTGAGCGAGAGCGAGAGATCAATACATTTAATTCTAAAAGCTCTTACAAAGTTAAAGCCATATTTACACATCAGGGAAAAAATATTGAGGCAAACTGCTCTAAAGCATTTGACTCAATAGATGCGGCTAAACTATTCTTAGACAGCATTTCAGGGTCCAAATTTTCTGTTAAAAACATTGAAGTAAAACCTACTTTCAGAAACCCAACAGCTCCGTTTACAACCAGTACTTTGCAGCAAGAAGCAAGCAGAAAATTGGGGTATAGTGTAAGTAGAACGATGCAATTAGCCCAAAGATTGTATGAGAATGGTCACATCACATATATGAGGACAGACTCCGTTAATTTGAGTCAAACGGCCATTGATGGTGCAAAAAAAGCCATCGTAAATAGCTACGGTTCAGAATATTCAAACCCTAGAAAATTTAATACGAAAAGCGAAAGTGCTCAAGAGGCTCATGAAGCGATAAGACCGACCTACTTTGACAGAACCTCTGCTGGAGACGACAATGGACAGCAAAGACTCTATGATTTAATTTGGAAAAGAGCAATCTCTTCTCAAATGAGTCGCGCCGAATTAGAAAAAACAACCTTAACCATTAATAGCAGTTCATCTGAGATCCCCTTTAAGGCACAAGGCGAGGTAATTAAGTTTGATGGCTTTTTAAAGGTATACTTAGAGGGAAAAGACGATGAAGAGGATGATGAGCAAAAAGGCCTGCTACCTCCTGTTTCTATAGGCTCTGAACTTGGGTATAAAGAAATTATTGCACAGCAAAAATTTAGCCGGCCTCCTGCTAGGTACACAGAGGCTAGTTTAGTTAAAAAATTGGAAGAGTTAGGCATTGGTCGACCAAGTACCTACGCTCCTACTATTAGCACCGTTCAAAAAAGGGGGTATGTTTTAAATGAATCCAGAGATGGAAAACAAAGAGATATACATAACCTTTTATTAAAAAACGACAGTATAGAAGACATTAAGGAAAAAGAGAATTTTGGTTTTGAAAAGCAAAAGCTCTTTCCTACCGATATAGGCATGATTGTAACAGATTTTTTAATTAAAAACTTTAATCCCATCATGGATTATGGTTTTACTGCATCTGTTGAAAAAGAGTTTGATGAAATTGCAGACGGCTTAAAATCGTGGACCAATATGCTTGAAGGGTTTTATGGATCCTTCCATAAAATGGTTGAAACTACCACTGAAACTGCGGACAGAGCTACCGGAGAACGAATTTTAGGAAAAGACCCTAAGACAGGGAAAGTGGTTCTTGTGCGAATAGGAAGATATGGTCCATTGGTTCAATTGGGTCAAAAAGAAGAAGGAGAAAAGGAAGAGGAAGAGTCTGAAATCAAATTTGCGAGCTTGCAACCCACTCAAAGCATTGAGACCATTGATCTAAAAGAAGCCTTAAAGCTTTTCTCTCTCCCAAGAACCGTGGGAGAATACGAAGGACATGAAGTCATTGTAAATGCGGGTCGCTATGGTCCGTACATTCGATATAACAGTAAATTTCATAGTTTACCGAGAGGAACTGATTTATTAGAAATACCTGAATCAGAAGTAATGGAACTGTTAAAAGTAGCGCTCGCGGCGCCACAGTATCCTCTGGAAATTGGTGAATACAATGGATTTGAAGTTACCGCAAACAAAGGAAGATTTGGTCCATATCTTAAATACGATGATCTCTTTGTTTCAATACCTAAGGATGAAGCACCTGAAGATATAATTTTAAGCAGAGCTAAAGAATTAATCGATGTTAAAATTGAGCAGGAAAAAGCAAAACTATTGAAGACCTTTACGGAGGATCCAAGTATTAAAATTGTAAAAGCAAGGTGGAGCCCTGTCATTTCTGCGAATGGTGTTAAGTATAAATTAGCCAAGGATGCAGATATTGAAAAAATGACTTTTGCGGATGTGCAGAAGATCATGGAGGCGCAAGAAGCTTCCGGAGCGGTAAAATCTAAAAAGAAAGCCCCTGCAAAGAAAACCAAGTCTAAGGCTAAACCTAAAGCTAAGGCTAAAGCCAAAAAGAAAGTAGCTGCAAAAAAGAAGTAAAAGCTACCTAAGTTCGCCTTACTTACATTAATACTATTTCTGTATTGCTTCATTTTTAGAGCTTGCTGGAGGTTCCATGTTGATAATCTGCTTTAACTGCTGTTTACTTTTCACTAAATTTGCGTATTAACAGTTATGACTACCAAGAAATCGAGCGGAAAAGAGGCAAAGAAAAAAAACGCAGGTTTTCGTTTTATCCCTAGAATATGGTCTTTCACAATCGGTGCATTAATCTTTGGCCTTTTGTTTTTCGTTCTTCTAACCATCGGTTTTATGGGAAGTATGCCAAACATAAAACAGCTAGAGAACCCTAAAAACGCTTTGAGTAGTGAGGTTCTTTCCGAGGACGGAAAATTGCTGGGGAGGTATTACTTGCAAAACAGAACTAAGATTAGTTACAATGATATCGCTAAATCTACCGTAGATGCACTTGTAAGCACAGAGGACGAACGTTTTTATGAGCATAGTGGCATCGATGCCAGAGCCATTGCCCGGGCCCTTAAAGGAATGGGTAAAGATGGAGGCGCAAGTACGCTCACGCAACAACTGGCAAAAAATCTATTTTCAGAGAAACCCAAAAGTAAAGTCATGCGGGTGGTCCAAAAATTTAAAGAATGGATTATTGCAGTAAGGCTGGAAAAAAGGTATAGTAAGGATGAAATACTAACCATGTATTTAAATACAGTACCATTTACGCATTTGTCCTGGGGAATTGACGCCGCTTCACGCGAGTTTTTCAACAAAGCACCTATAGAACTTAAATTAGAAGAATCCGCCGTCTTGATTGGAATGCTCAAAGCAAATACTGCGTATAACCCAAAACGAAATCCAAAGGACAGCAAGAAAAGAAGAAATGTAGTTCTTGCTCAAATGGTGCGCAATGGCAAATTAAGTGAAGAAGAATATGACAGATTAAAAGTCCAAGATATTGTTTTAGATTATCACAAAGAAGAATATGAAGGCCAGGCCTCCTACTTTAGAGATTACTTGGCCAAATTCATGAAAAGCTGGTCCAAAAAAAATGGATACAACTTGTATAAAAGTGGATTGAAAATTTATACAACATTGGATTATGATCTACAGAAAAAAGCAGAAGCTGCGGTAAACTCCCATATGAGTATACTGCAAAAGGAATTCTTGAAAAGCTGGGGTAAATCAAATCCTTGGACCTACATAAAAAATAGGTACAAAGAAATTCCAGAATTTGTTGAAAAAGCATTTAGAAGAACACACCAATATCAAGTGTTAAAGAGACAGTTTAAAGGTGATGAAGAAAAGATTTTTGCCAAGTTAAAAGAACCCATACCAATGACGGTATTCTCCTACAATGGGCCTATTGACACGTTAATGAGTCCATTTGACAGCATGTCTATGGCAAAAAAAATACTGCATGCAGGCTTTATTGCGGTTTCACCTGAAAATGGAAATGTAAAGGCCTGGGTTGGAGGAGTAAATCATGAATTCTTTAAGTTTGATCACGTAAACACGGGAGTAAGACGCCAGGTGGGCTCCACCTTTAAACCTTTGGTATATGCTACCGTTTTGGATATTAATAAAACCTCGCCTTGCAGCATGTGGCCTAATGAGCCAGTCACTATTGGATATGGCCCAACCGCATGGAGGCCAGGAAATGGCGGAAGTAAAGGGGGCGGCGAGTTAATGATGAAAGACGGCTTAGCTTACTCTAATAATTGGATTACTGCCCGTTTGATGAAAAGTTTAGGGCCAAGAGGCCCTCAATTGGTAATTAGGTTTGCAGAGAGAGTGGGAATTCAAAAAAATAGAATCGAGCCTATCCCCTCTATATGCCTAGGAACCGTTGAGTTAAGTCCTTTTGAAATGGCCGGATCTTTTATTCCGTTTGTCAATAAAGGCCTTTGGATTGAACCTAATTTTATTGCCCGAATTGAAGATGCCAATGGGAATATTGTATTTGAAAATACAGAACCAAAGCATGATCAGGTATTGAGTGAAGAAAAGGCCTACTTAATGTATAAAATGCTAACGGGGGTTGTTGAAAAAGGAACTGGAAAGCGATTAACGGACGGAAGAATGGGTCCCACCCTTAGAAAACTTAAAGGAGTCGCAGGAGGAAAAACAGGAACCACCCAAGGAAGCGCAGACGGCTGGTTTATTGGTGTCAATAGAAACTTAGTAGCCGTTACATGGGTTGGAGCAGACGACCCCTCGGTACGCTTTAGAAATGGACGATTAGGCCAAGGTGCTCACATGGCGCTTCCCATATATGCCAATTTCATGAGAAGTATTTTAGAAGGGAAACAAACCTTCAAATTGGACCTCAATATGATTGATAAACCAACCGGTAATGGAGGAATTATGACCGACTGTGGAGTTGAGGTTCCCGATGAAAGCTTCCTCAATATAGATCCTGATGAAAATAAAGATTTGGATTTAGATGATTTAGGTTAGGAATAATCAAAATAGCATATTAATTTTGCAAGTCGAAATGAAAGCCGAGATACATCCAAGTAACTACAGAAAAGTTGTCTTTAAGGACATGAGTTGCGATTACGCATTTATGACTCAGAGTTGTGTTGAAACAAAAGAAACTATAGAATGGGAAGATGGGAATGAATACCCCCTTTTCAAATTAGAGATTTCTTCTGAAAGCCACCCTTTTTATACAGGGAAGCAGAATTTAATTGATACCGCAGGACGTATTGATAAATTCATGAAGAGATACGGAAAAAAATAAGACATTAAAATTAAGAAAGAAGCCGCTACATGCGGCTTTTTTCATATAGGTATGAACATATCTTTCTTCGATGATCCATTAGTAAAAGGGCTCTACCCTCTTACATTAACCAGGCCAGCAGCTGATCTTAGAATTGGTATAAGTAAAATTTCGGACAAATGGAAGAAGGCTCTTTCTGCCTCATCTATCGGTTACAAAACGCAGCCATACTTGCAAACCAAGTTCCCAAAAACAAATGCCGATCTATATATTAACGGGCGACTTTTACCCAATATAGATTTAGTTTTAGCATTTCAGAATTTAAAAAATGGAGAGCAATTAGAATCTGCTGATGGAATAGTTTTAGGTTTTAAAGGAGAAGATGCCCAATCCAAGCGCATATTTGAGAATGATTTTGACAGCATTGCTCGTCCATACGATGTATTCCTAAAAGCAGGAGATTATATCCGTACAGACATGGAAGGAATGAAATCTGCAAATGCATTGCATCCATCGGTTACTGTATTAGGCGATTACCCCATCTATTTGGGTGATGGAGCCCAAGTAATGGCTTGTACCTTAAATGCAACTGAAGGACCTATATATATAGGTGAAAATTCAACGATAATGGAAGGCAGCCTTATTAGGGGACCTTTTGCTATGTGCGAGAATAGTGTGGTTAAAATGGGTGCCAAAATATATAAGGATACGGTTTTAGGGCCAAGTTCTGTGGTTGGCGGCGAGTTAAGCAATGTCGTTTTTCAAGGGTTTAGCAATAAAGGCCATGATGGCTTCCTAGGCAATGCTGTTCTTGGTGAATGGTGCAATATTGGCGCAGATAGCAATTGCAGTAATTTGAAAAATAATTATGATGGCATTAAGCTATGGAACTATGCCAGCTCTCGTTTCGAAAAAAGTGAACAACAATTCTGTGGCCTCATTATGGGAGATCATAGCAAATGTGGAATAAACACCATGTTTAATACTGGAACAGTTGTGGGTGTGGCCTGCAACCTATTTGGCAGCGGTTTTCCGCGCAACTTTATTCCTGATTTTTCTTGGGGCGGTTCAGGAGGCTTTGTAAATCATAAGCTGGATGCAGCCTGCAAAACAGCTTCTCTAGTGATGCCAAGGCGCCACAAAGAGTTTAATGAGGTGGAACGAGCCATACTAGAGGAAGTGCATTCCATCACCTCAGCATGGCGAAATTGGGAAAGATAAATACCAATACGTAAATTCCTCTATCCAAGGTAACTTTCAATTCTATCCTTTATGTTTGGCATAATAAGCCTTGGTACGAATATTAAGCAGAATGCCAATAAAAATAACAGCTGCACCTAAATACTGAGCAATTATATAGGTTTCATCAAATAGCAACAAACCGCTTATTGCTCCCCATATAATCCCTAAATAACTCATAGGGCTTATTCTACTGGCATCATCGGCTTGATAGGCTGCAGTTAAAAAGGTTTGTCCTAAGTGAGTGGCAAAGCCAATGCTCAGCAACCAAAACCATTCATAATTTAAAGGCCATACCCATTTTTCTCCCACCAATAGAGTATAAATACTCACCAAGGGAATAGCTACCAGAGGAAAGTAAAAAACCACTAATTGTGGATGTACCAGCCCTTTGAGTTTTTTAATGGAGTTGTAAGCTGCAGCCGAAAATAAAGCACCAAAAAAACCAACAATGAGGCCAATGATGTTTGCATCCATTACACTCCCGTTAACAATGTAAACGCCAATAAAAATAAGTGAAAACCACAACCACTGAATGGTAAATACCTTTTCCTTAAAGAAAATCATGGCCAGTATGGTAGTTAGTATGGGTGATAAGCTATGAACAACAATGGCATTTCCCAGTGGCAGCACCTGTAGGGTGTAATAAAAGCAAAACAGTCCTATGGTTCCAAAAACACCACGCATAACCAGCCACTTGCTATGTTTATTAAATACTTTAAGCTTTAAACGCTGCGCTATCCAAAAGCTAATGAGCATTTGTACTCCAGCTCTAGCTATAATTATTTCACCTATGGGAAGGTGTTTGACCATTTTTACCCCAATATTCATGAGTGTAAAGGCAAGGCCTGCCCAAAGCATCCAACCTATGCCACTTACTTTAACCCTCATGCGCTTTCTTAAAATTAGAGAAATAGGAATACATGTACTTTAAGCGACTCCCATACCAAGAACAAATTTCGCCATCAATGAGCTTCACTTTTGCCTGAGGATTTAATTCTTCCAATTCTTCTATATGTTTTAGTTTGAATGGAAACGGCTCCGAGCTCAATAAAATATAATCGAGATCGCTTTGCACTTCGGCATTGGATATTTGAGGATAGCGTTGTTTATGGCATGCATTTTTAAAGCCAATATGCTCGCACAAGGAATGAATAAAAGTCTGGGTTCCAACCGCAATATAAGGGTCGCGCCAAATTAAATATAGCATACTCCCCTGCAGCATCCCCCTGCTCCTCTCCCACTCTTTATCTGTTTCATTTACAATCACTTGGCCCCTCTCGCTTACGGCCAGTATTTCAGCTAAAGCAAGCATCATTTCGCGCGCATCGGAGTAGGTAAAAATATCACTCATCCAAACTGGAAATTCCTTTTGAAGTTCTTCTATTTGCCCTTGATCGTTCTCTTCCTTATTGCCAATAATAAGATCAGGTTTTAAGGCTCTAATTTTATCTAAGTGCAGTTTTTTGGTTCCTCCAATTTTATGAGCAGATGCAAACTGATCCTCTGGATGAATGCAAAATATGGTTTGACCTACGACATGATTTCCCAAACCTAAATCATATAAATACTCTGTTTGAGATGGCACCAAAGAAACAATACGTGTGACTTCCGTAGTAATGGAAACCTCTCGGTTCATTTGATCCCTGTAAACCTTCATGCAACTATACTTATTCTACCGACTGTATTATATCAAATTGATTAATAATATGCCAGTTGCCACCTAAGTCCATGACAAGTACTGCTGGGGTTTCTTTGCCTATTTGCTCACTTACTTCCTTTATTCCTGTATTAAAATGAACTACAGGCAATGGGCCCTGCATGATCTCTTTAATGGGAGATGATTTTAAATGTGAATTCTTAAATAACTCACTGAATAAGTGTTTGTCTTCTATAGCTCCTTTAAATGCACCAGAATCATCTACTATGGGTATGAGAGAAATATTGTATTTATCCATTTTATCTAAAGCCACCGATGCTTCATCGCTTTCATTAAGGGTGACCAATGGAAGGTGTTCATGGCTCCGTATTAAATCAAGAGCCGTTATAATTGGAGTGGGTTCAATAAACCCTCTATCGCGCATCCAATCGTCATTAAACATCTTTCCAAGGTATCGGGTTCCATGATCGTGGAAAATAACAACTACTTTATCGCCTTTTTTGAATTGACTCTTTACCTGCTCTAGTCCTGCCATAGCACTGCCCGCACTATTTCCTGCAAAAATGGCCTCTTCGCGGGCAATTCTACGCGTATAAATGGCAGCGTCTTTGTCCGTTACTTTCTCAAAATGATCAATAACGTCAAAGTTTACATTGGCCGGTAAAAAATCTTCGCCTATCCCCTCGGTGATATACGGATATATCTCACTCTTATCAAACTCACCCGTATCTTTATATTTTTTGAATACAGAGCCATACGTATCAATACCTATAATTTTTATATTGGGGTTTTGCTCTTTTAAAAATCGGCCCGTTCCGCTAATCGTACCCCCAGTTCCGGCACCCACTACCAAATGGGTGATTTGTCCATCTGTTTGATCCCAAAGCTCAGGTCCCGTTTGTTCGTAATGCGCGGTTGCATTGCTGGGGTTATCATATTGATTTGGTTTCCACGCATTTGGAATCTCATCTGCCAATCGACTGCTTACACTATAATAAGACCTTGGATCCTCGGGGTCTACATCCGTAGGGCAAACGATAACCTCAGCTCCAAAGGCTTTTAAGGCATCTACTTTTTCTTTGCTTTGCTTATCGGTCGTTGTGAAAACACATTTATACCCTTTTATGATAGCCGCAATAGCTAGGCCCATTCCCGTATTTCCGCTAGTACCCTCAACAATTGTACCTCCTGGCTTTAAGGCACCGCTTTTCTCTGCATCTTCAATCATTTTAAGTGCCATGCGATCCTTTATACTGTTACCAGGGTTTGTGGTTTCTACTTTTACATAGACTTCACAAGGCCAGCCTTTGCACATATTATTTACTTTTACGAGCGGAGTATTGCCAATAGTTTCGAGTATATTATTATAAACCTTCATTTGCAGTGCAAAATTAACGTTTATCTCATTAAATCAGTTACATAATCAAGTTTAAATGAAGACCATTCCTTGACTATATTTGCCTTATGAAAAGAATTGCTTTAGGTATAATCTCCAGTCTTATCATCTTTCTTTGCGCCTGTGGTGGACCAAAGTATAGCGTACGAAATTTACCAATAAACTTTGTTGAAATGGGCAATGGCGGTGGATTCACCGGAGAGTATATTTATTATAAGATTGCTTCGAATGGCCAAGTTTTCACATCTAAAAGTGGAGATACGGCCTATGCAGAATATGGCGCAATACCAAAGAAGACGGCTAAAAACGCCTTTAAAACCTTGGGAGATATGAAAGATAAGCGCATTAGCATGCCGGGGAATCTCAATTATTTCATCTTTAGGGCTGAAGGAGATTCTATGACCTCTTGGCTATGGAGTGATGATAAAAAGCCTTCTGAAGAGATTTCAGACATCTACTCTTCGTTAAACGAGGCGATCTCTGCGATATCATCATTAAATAAATAAGAAATCTTTAATTTGGCCTTTATTGAAGGCCTCTTCCAGTTTTATTCAACTTACCTTCCTTTATCAAGCGAAGTTTAACAGGATCTAATATCCCATTAATAAACTTAGAACTAGAGGGAGAACTGTGGCTTTTAGCCAATTCAAGGTATTCGTTAATCGATACTTTAACTGGAATATTCTCAAAATACATAAATTCTGCCATAGCCATTTTCATGATGGTTAAATCTATAATAGAAATACGACTCACTTCCCAATTGGATGATGTGCTTGATATGAGCTCAATCAAGTCTTCGTTATGCGTTAAGGTCTCCTGGAATAATTGAATGCTAAATATAACCTCATCTTGAGATTTGGCTACTGGCTTTGCCACTTTAGCCCCGGAGAGATGAATGGATTTAATCACCTTATTGACTTCTCGCTGCAAGGTGGGTTCATCATCGTTCCAAACGCCATATAATTCCTCTAACCACTCATGAAACTCTTCACATTCAGCAAAAAGAAAGTCATAAAGGGTTTGGATTAATTCCATTTGTTGCTCCCAATTAGGTTCTTCAAATACGATGTAGTCTTTTATAAACTCTTGCTCTTGAATCTTAGCCAACACACGATTCATGGCTATTTCATCGCTTCTCCAATTAATGGGTGAACCTTGAACAAAATCATGTGCTTTCTCAAAAAGAAACAGGGCCGGTTTATTATTCTTAAGCCAAGAATTGGTTCGTATCGTATTTTGATTTGGGCTGTATTTGCTTTTCTCAACCTCTATCGCATCCTCCATCGCATCGTTTAATGCAATTGGAAACTGAAGTAAAGCTAAATATACTTGATAGGTGTCTTGGAATGATTTGAATAAAGATTCTCTAATGTCTTTATCAAACTCTTTTGGAGTGCGATCCCATGCATACAGATGTTGCATGGTTTTTATACGGGCGAGTCTTCTCGAAATCATTTTATAGAACGTGCAGTAATAACTGGCTGCAAAAGTACACTTTTGTGTCTATCCGCAACAATTAATATTTAATTATTATCGCGCCACTCATATACCCAGTTCGATTGAATCATCTCTAAGTATCCCTCGTTGCAATCTTCTCGCTTTCCTTCAAAATTGGGCAATTCTAAAACCCATTCTAAAAGCTCAGTAAAGCGTATTCGGTATATTTTACCCTCATTAAAATCGTCTCCAAACTTCTCGTATAGCTTCATTGCTATATCCTCAAAGTCTGTCCAACCAATAGGTGGTTCATACATTTCAGCCATTTTAATGTCCTATGATTCCTTTCTGTGTGGGTATGGTTACTACCAAATCTCCTTCTTTTTCTAATTTGCATTGACAAGATAAGCGACTATTAAATCTAGGATTTCTGGCTCTATCCACATAATCCTCCTCTTTATCGCTCATTTCTGGCATGAGTTCCTCTCCAGATTCTACGTAAACCTGACAGGTACTGCATCCACAAACACCGCCACAATTATGGTTTAAGTTAATATCGTTATCTAAAGCCACTTCTAGGATCGACTCTCCCTCAAAAATCTCGCACTCGAGCTCTTTGTCTTCGTCCGTTTCAAACTTAAAGGTAATTTTTCCCATAATTTCTGATGCAAAATTACAACAAAGCAACGCTAATTTAGTTTCGCAGTGCGCTATTTTTTAATTTGAAATTTAAGAATGGCAAATTGGGCTATTCCAGGGCAATCCCATCTGTTGCATAACAAAAAGAGCGCTCTGGCCTTCAGCATAGTTTTTTTAGGCCGGAGATTTAGTTGACAAATGCATGCAACAAACAATTCATTCTAAAATTTTAACTGCAATCTTTCGTATGCAAGGCAAATTTTTAAAGAATGAAAGCAGAGCTCTTAAAAGTCATTTTTTAGGAAGAAAAAACGCTCTTGAGTAGGCAAAGAAATGGCAATTCTTTTTTATTTTAGAATAAGCTTCTTTGCAGATGTAGAATTATTGGTTTACAAACTAATTACCATCATGCCTAGAGGTGTAAACGTAATGTTTCATTCAAAGAAATAAAAAAAGCCAACCCCGATAGGAATTGGCTTTTGAAAGTGACCCCATCAGGATTCGAACCTGAGACCTACTGCTTAGAAGGCAGTTGCTCTATCCAGCTGAGCTATGGAGTCCTACTTAGAGAACAAAAAAGCCTTCCTGTGTTAAAAAGAAGGCTCGTTTAAAAGTTCGTCGGGGTGACAGGATTCGAACCTACGACCCCCTGGTCCCAAACCAGGTACGCTACCGGACTGCGCTACACCCCGAACTTTGTAGAAACGAGTTCTACTTGCGGTGAGGGCGGGATTCGAACCCGCGGTACCCTTTTGGAGTACGGCAGTTTAGCAAACTACTGGTTTAAGCCACTCACCCACCTCACCAATGGGGGTGCAAATATAATATCCTTTTTAATTTGTGCTAACTTTTTATGTGTTTTATCCAAAAAAAATATCGGGGATGTAAAATTCCAACGTTTTACCTTGTTATAAGAGCTTTTAACACTATAATTGAACTACAAAAATATGCCTAGTACGAACTATAAATTTAGAGACATAAAGTCGTATTGCAGCACGGAATGGCTCGCTAACAACTCAAAAAAGTATCGAAATGTTTTTGATGAACAGGAAATTGCTTATGTATATTGTGAAGTTAGCTTTTTAAATAAGCTCTATGATTCTAAATCTTGGAATTTAAACATGCAGCTCAAATGTTTTGACTCTGATGAGAATGAAATTTGTGACCTAAACTGCAATCGCAAAATAGACTCAAATGAAAATATAATATATGTTCGCGAAGGCTGGGGAGTAAAAACAACGGGTGCCTATTGGAAACCAGGCAAATACAGATGGGAAGCCATTATTGAAGGAGAAACAATAGCCACCAAGGAATTTTATATAGAAAACCAAGGATTGGTAAGAGATGGATTTAACCCCTACTTTGAGCTTAAAGAAGTAAAACTCTATGAGGCCAGTTCAGATGAAACCCTGCATACCGAAAAGAAATATTACAAGGTATTTAATGCGCTCAATACCAGATATGTATGGATAGAGGCCAGTTGTTTAAATATTACCCGGCGAATTTCAGATTTACCCATTGAATTAATCATTAATTTTAGAACAGAAAGTGGATATTTAAAGGGAAGTATTTCCAAATTATTTTTTGTTAAACCAGAAGAAGATAGCTTTAAAGTAACGGTTGGATGGGGTTCAGATATTGTAGGCACATGGACCAGAGGGAAATATCTGGCAGAGGTGTTATTCATGGATAACCTCATAGCCATTGCTCCATTTGAAATTGGCGATGATTATGTAGAAGCGAGTAAAGAAGATTTTGCCATACAATCCAATTGGTTAAATGAAACAGAAAAAGTGCTAAAAGAGGACAAAACGCCTCTTTTGAATATCCCTAAGAGCCAGAGTTTTGACGAGGTCATGTCTGAACTCGATGGAATGATTGGGCTCAATGGCATCAAAACAAAAATTCGGGAATACAGCGACTACTTAAGGTTTGTTGCTTTACGAAAGGATAAAGGCTTCGATGAGACAGATAAAGTGAGCCTTCATGCCATTTTTAAGGGAAACCCTGGTACGGGTAAAACCACAGTGGCTCGATTGCTTGGTAAAATATACAAAGAGCTTGGCTTACTCAAAAAAGGACATGTACACGAAGTAGATCGTGGCGATTTGGTTGCTGAATTTATTGGTCAAACCGCTCCAAAAACAAAGGAGGCCATTAAAAAGGCCAAAGGAGGCATTCTTTTTATTGACGAGGCCTATGCCTTGGCCCGTAAAGAAGACGACAATAAAGACTTTGGGAGAGAAGCCATAGAAGTACTTCTTAAAGAGCTCAGCGATTCAAAGGATATTGCCATCATATGTGCTGGCTATCCCGATGAAATGGATGTATTCTTAGATTCAAACCCTGGATTAAGAAGTCGTTTTACTATGCATTATGACTTTGTAGATTACATTCCGCAGGAACTATTGGAAATAGCTGATTATTCGGCTAATGAAAAGGCTGTATCCTTCTCCGAAAACGCCAAAGAGCAGCTCTATAAATACCTGGTTGACAAGTACCGAAATAGGGATCAATTTTTTGGAAATGCACGAATGGTTCATTCATTGGTAGACGAAGCAAAAATGAATCTTGGGCTTCGCGTAATGAAAACAGACAAGCCTGAAGACCTTTCAAGAGATCAGCTATCGACTATTGAACCAGAGGACTTTGAGAAAATTTTAAAGGCCGGAGAAAACACCCTCCCAGATATACCTATAGATGAAGAATTACTTAAAGACTCCTTGAGCAAGCTTAAAAACATGATTGGGCTAGCTAAAGTAAAGGAGGATATTGAGGAAGTAGTTAAACTGGTTAGATACTACAAAACTCAGGGGAAAGATGTACGCCAATCGTTCAGTTTACACTCCGTTTTTAGCGGAAATCCAGGAACAGGTAAAACTACAGTGGCTCGAATACTAGCTCAAATTTATAAGGCACTCGGTATTCTTGAACGCGGGCACCTTATGGAGTGCGACCGGCAAAGTTTAGTGGGTGGTTATGTAGGACAAACAGCCATAAAAACGACGGATGTAATTAATAGAGCCATAGGAGGCGTGCTATTTATTGATGAAGCCTACAGCTTAAGCGATGGCGGAAGCAGCGATTATGGAAGAGAAGCCATAGAGGCACTGCTTAAAAGAATGGAAGACCAACGCGGCCAATTTATTGTAATTGCAGCAGGATATACCCAGAACATGCACAAGTTTATGGAATCGAACCCGGGTCTTAAGAGCCGGTTTGATAGAACCTTTGATTTTGAAGACTTTACGGGCGAAGAACTCTATACCATAGCCATTAATCAACTGACCGAGAATAACTTAAAAGCAGAAAAAGCAGCGAGTGAGCACTTGATGAAGTACATTGAATTTTTACATACGAAAAGAGACAAGTACTTTGGCAATGGAAGGGCTGTTCGAAAGGTAATTGAAGAATCCATTCGCAACCAACATTTAAGATTGAGTGAATTATCCAAATCTAAATTAACAGCAAAAGTGGTAGAAACCATCCTGCTAGAAGATGTAAAGGAGTTTAATACCGACTTAAAACCAGGAACACCAAATAGTGGAATAGGCTTTAAGCTATAGGTGAAATGAATTTAGTACCGAAGGAAGAGGCTCACTCTTCCTTCTTAGCTATTCTTTTATGCTTAGGCACATATTCTTCTACAACAGGCGCTACATAGTCTTTATTCCTCGTTAAAAGAGCAACACTTTCTATATGATGGGTATGTGGGAACATATCTACCGGCTGTACTTTGATTAAGTGATATGCTTCGCTTAACATTTCAATATCTCTGGCCTGGGTACCCGGATTGCAACTCACATAAACAATGCGCTCTGCTTCAGATTCAATGATTTTATTAATAACAGCAGCATGCATTCCACTTCGCGGCGGATCGGTTACAATCACATCAGGTTTTCCATTTTCCTCCATAAATTCCGTGGTAAGTACTTTGGCCAAATCGCCCGCATAAAAAACACAATTATCGATGGAGTTTAATGTAGCATTTTCATGCGCATCATCAATAGCTTGTTGCACATACTCCACTCCTACTACCTTGCTTGCTCCATCGGCTAAATACATGGCAATGGAACCTGTTCCAGTATACAAGTCATATACCAGCTCATTCCCAGAGAGGTTTGCAAAGGCTTTGGTTATATCGTATAAATTCTTTGCTTGGTTTGTATTGGTTTGAAAAAAGCTTTGTGGTTGAACTTTAAAGGTTAAATCACCAATCTGCTCTGTTATAAAGCCATCTCCTGCAAAGGTCTGAACCTCCAAGCCATCTAAAGTGTCATTTTTCTTTTGATTAATAACATAAAGTAAACTGCTGATTTCTGGAAAGGCCGCTTGCAGGTGTTCCATTAAACGTTGAATTTTCTTTTTCTCATTTTTGGTAAATGCGACAAGAACCATCCAATCACCCTTTAGATTTCGGCGTATAAGTAAGGTTCGCAACAAACCTACTTGCGTTTTCAAATGAAAAAACGAATAGTCATTAGCCAAAGCAAACTCTTTAACTGACCGATGGATCTTATTGGCCAAATCTGGCATTAAATGACATTTTTGAACATCGGCAACCCAGTCAAAACGACCAGGAACATGAAAACCAAGAGCGTTTCCTGCTGCAGCCTTATCTGCTGGATTAGGAGTCCACTCTGTTTCACTAAAGGTCATTTCAACCTTATTTCTATACTCAAATTCCTCTTTGCAGCCCATAATGGGGAGCATTTCAAAATCCAATTGCTTTCCTACTCTATTGAGCTGGTCTTCAACTTCTTTATTTTTGATTTTTAGTTGCTCGTCATATCCAATATGTTGCCATTTACACCCTCCGCAGGTTCCAAAGTGCTCACACTTTGGGTCAATACGTAAAGGCGATGGTGTGATCAAATTAGAAATCTTACCATAATAAGCTTTCTTTTTAAAGTTTAAAACACGTATATCCGCGATATCGCCGGGAGCCGCATGGCTTATGAATAAAGGACCTTCATCCGTATGCGCTAAGCAATGGCCTTGGCCAACTGCTTTTTCCACTGCTACTTTCTCAAAAGAAGCAATTCTGATTTTCTTTTTTCGTCCCAATTATAATTTGCTAGGTACTGTCAATGTAAGGGTTTTATTAAAGTCGGAAGGGCCTTGATACCCTACCAAAGCGACCACTTTTTTTGCCTTTGAGGGCTGCATAAAGTAAGTCGAAGGATACCCGTTCCTTCGATTTTCGCTTAAAATATTCTTGATTTGTAAAGCCGAGTAGGTTTTACCCTCCATGGTATAATTAATAGCTTTCTCAGGGTTTAGTTTAACGCAAACATATTGAGCATCTAAGGTTTGAATGACTGCCGAGTCTGTATAGGTGTCTCTGTCCATTTTCTTACACCATCCACACCAATCGGTATATACATCTACCAGCAAGATTTTACCCGATTCTTTCGCACTTGCATACCCGGTAGTAAAATCAAGCCATTCTACTTTGGAGGATGCAACGGATGACTTCTTTGCTACACCGCAAGAAATTAAACAAATGCAAGCCAATAATCCAACGGCTAAAAACCTATTTCTCATCTTCTATTTTATTAATTTCGTTTTCATGGATATATCCATACTTTCATAGCTATGGGTTAAGAAACCTAAGGAAATAAAATCTACTCCTGTACTTGCATATGATTGCAAATTACTCATTTGTATACCTCCACTTGCCTCTGTTTCGCATTCATCACCAATAAGTGCAACGGCTTCTATACAGGCTTCTGGCGTAAAGTTATCGAGCATAATTCGATCTACCTTAGCCGTTTTTAAAGCCTCTTTAACCTCATTTAAATTTCTGGTTTCTACTTCAATCTTTAAATCCTTCTGATTGGTTTGCAAATAGTTCCAAGTACTGTTTACGGCCTCCGTAATGCTGCCAGCAGAATCTACATGATTGTCTTTTAACATGACCATATCAAACAAACCAAATCTATGATTTTCTCCCCCGCCTGTTTTTACGGCCCACTTCTCAAAATACCTTAAGCCAGGCGTTGTTTTACGCGTATCTAATAGTGTCACATTCGTATCTTTAACCAGTTCCACCGCATGAGCTGTAGTTGTTGCAATACCACTTAAACGCTGCATAAAGTTAAGCAATAATCGCTCTGCCTTGAGCAAAGACTGCGCAGACCCAGAAGCCGTTGAAACAATGACTCCCTTATTTACCCATTCTCCATCGTTTGACAATGAATTCCACTGAATTGCTGGATCAACTTTATTACAAATTACCGATGCTAAAGTTTGCCCCGCTAAAATTCCATCTGATTTAAAATAAACCACGGACTCTGCCTGAGAAGTAGCCGAAATGGCCCCAAGAGAAGAATGATCACCATCCCCTACATCTTCATGCAGGCAAAAATCAATAAAATTTAGAACTTCTTCTGAGGAAAAATCCATAGCCGCAAAGATGGCGATTATTTTTGGATTTTTATTTCATGAATCTTTGATTCTGAATCACTTACTTTATAAAATATACTAATGTCAAACTCACCGCGATTTGTGCAGGTTCTTAACTCTACAAATTGACCGCCATTAGAGCTTTGCCCTTTATCAGCGATCTTAACCCGTGTAGGAATATGATTATTAAAAAAATAACTAACGATATTTTTTGCTTGACTTTTAGAATAAAATCCATCTTTGCCGGGCGTACTTAACTGTATAGAATTATTAAAATCCTTTGCTAAACCAGAAACATCGGAGTTTCTGACACACTTCAAGTACCTGTTCGCATTCTGCGAGGCCCCCTTAAAACTTAAGGATGCAAAAACAACGGCATAAATAACTTTTGGTAACATTTACTATATCTCTGCTAAAACTGTGCCAATATAGTACAAATTTTGAAATTTGTTGTTATTAGTTGATGATTATTTTAAAAATGCCTGTAGTATCACCACTTTTACAGAGCAACAAATATGTTCCAGGATTTAGGTTTGGCTTTAATTCAAATTTGCGTTCTGTCATATTTGACTCAAAAACGAGCCTTTCAAACAGATCGTATATCATAACATCCACATCCGGGCTAAAAGACTTTGGCAATTCGACCATAAAGCCACCACTGCTTGGATTTGGATACACTTCTATGGGTAGCGTAATTGCATTCCCTAAGCCATTTTGAGTATTTGAGCTATCACAATTGCCATTTGGCAAATACGTCATATTACTAAAGTCAATCTTACAGGCCCAGTCTGGGTTATCAATAAATGGGTTTCTGTTATTTTGAACACTGGCAATATACTCATGCCTCGCAATTTCTCTGTTGGATGGAGGGAAAGCTTTATGCCATTTTTTGAGAATCCATTGATCTTGCAACTGCCCAACAAACTGATTTGAGGTTGGAATAGTAAATCTCTTACCGGTCTCGTCATAAACCGCACAAGCATAAAAATTAGCTCTTGCGGCCAAGCCTTTTACTTGATCTCTCGGTTCGTAAACAGTAAAACCACTTGCATTTTTCCCTAATTTACCACCCTCAAAGGCTACGGTGAGATCTTTTACAACACCCAAGGGGAAATTGCTTCGCACTGCATTTACTTTATTTTGATTCACCGGAACGAGTAAATGAAGATCGCTGTAATTAGGCGTATTCTTAGACGCCTCGCCCATGTATGAGTATGGGTAACAATGCTCTCTACTCATTACATTCCAAATAAGAGGTGCAGTGTATATATGTTTATATCCTGAATAGTAACCTTCCAAAACCAATCGGTTGCCTGTGGTGTCATAGGCTTCAAAATTATCCACTAAATAAGGAGCATAGTTGCTGTAATACACCTGAAAGTGAGGATTAACTTTTGCTCGTATGTCACTAATCAAGGTGTTTTTACTTGCATCAATACCTGTGTAGTAGTTTCCTGGAGCTAAGCCTGGAGTACTTGCATTTATTTCCGGCGCACCAGTATTTAAGTAGTTTTCGAAGCCATTTTTGCCATCAAAGCTAAATACCTTCACAAAATAATTTGTATTTGCTACAATTTTATTAATGTCAATCTCACCTACTTCACCTACAAATATAATTCGACTGGTTCCAATATAGGCTCCACGTTCATAAGAACTATTGTCTACAGGTTTATCTGTTATGCTTTTAGTATTTATTAATACCAGTTCTCTACTTCTACTTGAAGCAGCAGTCCAAGACAAATTTAAGCGCCAAGCTTTGGTTAAGGTAAAAGATAAATTACTGGGTTGATTAATAGGCTCAGTTGCTTTAGCACCTTTAATGGCAAATAAATCAATCGGAAATACCTGATTGCCCTCCTGGTCATTGGAGTAAACAGTTAGCATTGCCAATTTAGAGCCATCGGCACCGTTAGCACCTTGTTTGATAGTAAATGTTTCTCTATTCGAAGATCCAAAGCCAATAGTACTTGGAATGCTCTGTAAGGTAAAATAGCTTTTATCTGGACCTGTTATAGTTACAGAATCAATCTTTAAGTTTTGACTGTTAGACTTGTTAACTAAGGTTATTTTAAAGTTGTTGGTATCACCTAAAAAGGCTTCTTGATTTTTAAGAACCCTATACTCTGAATTCCCTCCATATACTTCAATTTCTCTATTTGGACCGCTTAACGCCTTAAAAATACTCGCATCATCAATAGAGATATTAAACCCGGATGGTTTATTCTTCATGAAATATCTTACGTATCGGCTAGAAGACTTGAGATTCTCACTAATTAGAGTCATAGAACCGGGCATATCCGTTGTAAAGCTCTTCACAACATCCCAGTCCGTTCCGTTAGCACTTTCCAGTACTTGAAACTCGCCAGGAAATGAGCCCGAAGATCCCGTATGACGAGCATAGAATTCAGTTTTAGATGGTTTATCAGCAAAATAACATTGTAAATACTCCCCCGTAGCATCGATTCGGTATGCCTGCGGTGCAGATTGGTAAAAAGCCGATGAGGTATAAATCAAATTTCCTCCACTGCTATTATTGTATGACCAACCGGAAGGTGCAGATGAGATGGGATTCGTTGCATTACCCATATCCCAAGAAGTAGGCAATGATGCCTGTGCATTAAGACCTAGCACACATAAAAGCGCTACACTGTAACTGATTATTTTTTTCATTCTAATTTTTTAAAAGGTTAAACTAATTCCGCCTGTAATTCTTCTTCCAGGACTCACAAAAACTTCTACATTTTTTGGATTAAACGTAGCGGCAATATCGTTTCTATTCAAGCGATGGTTGGCATCACTTATGAAGAGAGCATCGGTTAAATTTCTGATATTTAAGAATACTTTTACTCTTTGCTTGTTCACCAAAAAGTTGTACCCCGCACTGGTATTTATCATGGAGTAATTAGGGGTTTGAAAAGATTCGGTTCTTTCAAAACCTTCTTTAAGAGCCGTTGGTTCAAAATCGGCAAAGTGCTTGGCAAAATAGATTGCTTCAAAAGAGACGTATAGTCCTTTTAAGAATTTCTTTGGTGCATATTTAAGGTTCAGCACAAATTGATTTTGGGCTGCATCTCCCACATGTACATCAGTAGCATCAAAACGAACCGTAGCAACCGAGTCCCCATTGTCATCAAAAACTGCAGCATTGGCAGCACTTTTCCATCTCCAATCCCCCAAAGCAATGGCCGTTTGAATGGAAAGTCCATTTTTCATCTTGTAAATGGCTTTAAACTCTCCTCCTAAGTGAACGGCACGCAGTCCATTAATGTTGTAAGAAAATACATCTCCATCGTCTGTAGAATAAGAAGGCAAAGAATTTAACGGCCTATTATTCCAATTGGTATAGTACCCATTTAATTCGGTTGAAAAACGTCTACTGCTATATTTAAGGCCCATTTCTGAACCCAAAACAATCTCATTCTCTAATTGCTTTACTTTAGAGTTTGATCGATCAAATACATTGCTAAATCTACTGGGTCTGTTCAAATAACCCAAATTACCAAAAATATTGATGGCTTTGGTAAGATTATACCCGAGGCCAGTTTTTAGCGTTGTTCCAACAATATTAACCCAATCCGTCACACTTGGACTTCCGTCTGGATTCGCTCTAAAATAGTCTGTTCTTTTGTAAGATGAGTAACTTAAGCTGGCATTAATAAAGGTAGAAACCTTATTTTTAGCATATTCATATTCGGCAAAGGTTCCTGCCCAACGCACATTTCCATAATTCTTCCAGTCAAATGCATCTCCTTCTTTATAAATGCGGCTAGTATTTCCTGGCATGGTATCATTGGCATCTGGCCTAAAATACTCTCCCCCCAATAAATCGTAAACTCTGCGGTAGTGTTCTCCTTCATAAACTCTCAAGTCAATACCTGCGGTGAATGTATTGTATTTATCAATCTTAAAATTAAAGGTATTTAATAAACCCGCCCATTTGTGATTGTTTACATCTTCGGCTAAAATGGCCGTTGATTTTCGCAAGCTTGGATGGTAAGCAGGGTCTATGTTTGGTGCAAAAACAGATCCATATCTATTGGCATTGTAGGCACGCTGGAAAATATACTGCCCATATAAGTTAGGGTCTTGTCTAACTCCTTGCGATCGCACTCCCCCTCCTTGGCCTATAGATGCATATAAGACCGCACTATTAAATATCCGTGCGTTTGGCTTATAGTCAAATTTTAAATAGGCCTGAGGTTTAAAAAATTTATTTCTTCGTTCATTAAGTATTGCGCTTCCTGTACTCACCCTCTGCCCATCTTTCAGTTCCGTTCTATCCAATTGGCCCATGTGCTGATTATATCTACGACCTTGGTCTAAAACCATTCCATTAATGGATGTATCCAGCCCTGTTTCTTGAGCTAATTGATTTGAATATAAGGGCAAGCGTGCTTTATAGCTTCTTTGGCCATGCTCCTGTGGGGCGCCAATGAAAGTAAAACTCAAATTAGCTCTTTTGCCAAAACGTTTCTCAACCTTCGTAAAAATAGAATACATATTATCATAAAGGCCATCCACATACCCATCTGAGGATCTTTTGGTAAGAGCGAACACAGCTCCCCAATCCCCTTTTAAGCGACCCGTGTTTACAAATGCTGAATACTGCTGATAGTTTGCATCTCCATACTCCATAGAAGCTCCAGCTGCAAAGCGCTCTGCAAAGCCTCTCGTGACAATATTTATAGTTCCTCCAACAGAAGGGTTTGCTAATCGGCTAGATCCCAAGCCTCTTTGAATTTGGGTAAATGAGGTTACCTGAGAAAGGCCAAACCAATTGCTCCAATAAACGGCACCGTTCTCCATATCATTTACAGGTATTCCATCTACCATTACCGCAATGTTTCTTTGATTAAAACCTCGAATGGTTATTCTTGCATCCCCTGCACCACCCCCCTGCTGTGTAGAATACACCCCAGGGGTATTATTAAATAAGGTAGGTAAATCTGCACTACCTAAACTCTCTCGTATGTCTTTTCCAGTAACGTTAGTATAAACAATGGGCGTTTTTCTATTCTTTCCCGCAATACTTGCAGTAAGTTGAACTGCCTTCATGCTCATGCTTGAACTGACCAAGTATACCTCTACAGGGTCTTTAGAAACCTTTCTTGTACTTGTTTCATACCCTTTAGAGGAAATGGTTAAAACTGAGTCCTTAAGACCAACATTGATGGTAAAATCTCCAGAAAAAGCTGTTTCAATCGACTTTTTTCCCACAACAACAGTGGCCTTAATGCCTTCATTTGTATTTGCGTCCATAACAGTACCTGTTACGGTGGTTTGTCCGCCCAAATTGCCAATGAAGGCAAGCAGACAAAAGACTACGAGTATTTTTTTCATGCCTACTCTTTAAGTAGTCTAGCAGAATGGATTACACCATTAGTACCTGTTATGGCAATAATATACTGACCCTTGCTTAAATCGCTTAAGTCTAAAGTATATCCATGCATACGAGCAAAATTAGTTTCTTTGTAGTTGATTGTTACCGTTTTACCATTTAATGCAATCACTTCTAATGATTCTAATTGACCATGAAAAGGAATAAACGTTGCGTTTAATGCAGGGTTAGGAAAAAGGTTTAAGGTTGTTTTCTTAACTTTAGTTGAACCTAAGGTTTCGCAATCACAGACATGTGTTCCAAAAGAATCAAATGTGTTTCTTGGAAAAACTTCCCACTCGTTTCTTGGATTGAAGTAAGCAGGATTAGCATTCACACCAGTAACAATAGATTTTTTACGAATTAATGTTTTGTCAATGGTACACCACAATCCCAAACCACTAGAATGAGGAAAAGAGTCACTCCAACCAATGGTTCTACTGCTGCCAAAAATCTTTGGCCGTTCTCCAATTTTTCCAAAAATATCAATAGGCAAATATGGATTTGAAGGATCCCTAGGGTTAGGATCAATAATATCTAAACTTAAGGCATCGTCTCCATTAAAACTCATGCTAAAACT
>Ga0206131_10000050_pt1 | contig 155851 bp, 157 predicted proteins | sample Helgoland_Spring_FD_148636 | JGI IMG/M metagenome (GOLD analysis project Ga0206131, IMG submission 148636) | Pelagic subsurface seawater microbial communities from Kabeltonne, Helgoland, North Sea - Helgoland_Spring_Bloom_20160517_1 | ecosystem: Environmental > Aquatic > Marine > Epipelagic ...
AGATCATTATCCTTAATGTATTTGATAATATATTGAGTAACTTCAGTGCGGGCGGCAGTCGACCCCTTTGGTTTTTTCATAAATTCACATAATTGATCTGAAATTTTTGTCGGTACTGCGAATCCAGACGGCTTACGATTACCTTTATTTTTATTTTTATTTGCTTCTCGAGCGAATGTTCTCATTTGTCGACCGACGGTTTTCTCCAAAGCCTTTATTTGATTTTGGAGCATGGTAATTTGAGTTCTGAAAGAGGATAAAGTGCCCAGAACTCCTGAAAATTGCTGTGATACCTCGTCGCTGGATTTTGAATCATCTTGGACTGGTTGATTAGTATCTGCTACAGTAGTTGTATTATTAGACATTGTTATATCTACTTTAATGAAGCAGGCTTTAAATCAATTTATACTAAATAATTTATATTATGTAAGTATAACGATTATTCAATGATTTAAAATTTAGTCATATTTATAAATATGTGGGGATATATATTTTGTGGAATAATTGTAACTTACTGTTGTGGGTTCTGTATTGTGGTAGCATATGTTTCATATAAAGAACATCGGGAAGAACAGAGACAAATACAGATAGAATATAATCAGTTATCAAATAGAGATTTTGAACTAGAAATATATTCAGAACAAAAGTACGATAATAAACACTGACTTCAATGTCAGAATAATAAGTATTTTAATTTAATATTATAAAAAAATTTTCTATAATATTATTTACACTTTTGTATATTTATGCATCACTCTGTTTCTCTCTCCGACCGCGTTTTGGTCGAGAAGTATTATCCTTCACTAGGGTCCATGTCTCACCTTCTCTGGGACCCGCACCTTGAAGCCTAACAGTTCTACCACCTCTAGTATCACGAGAGGGACGAGTTGACCGCGAATCATGTTGACCACCGTCTTCGCCTTCTCGGTCCGACCTCTGTTGTCGTTGCTCGTTGCGCGTCTCACACATCAAACTTCCACCCCAAGGACCACTAAGTTCCGCTGCTTGATATGGGTGCGAACCACTATCACTTTCACGAAGTGTAAACTGAACATATTCTCCCTGTACAAGATACTTATACTGTTCGGAATCAACCTTCACTCCGGTATGGTGAGCAAAGATATCCTCGCCTACCCGGTCTCCACCGTCATCGCCAATTACAGTACAAAACCCATAACCGGCCTTATTATTAAACCATTTAACTTTACCAAAGTAACGGGTAGATTTATCAAAATCTGAAAAAGAAGGTGTATCGTTCATTTTAGAGTCTGTCATATTATAAACTAATTATACAAAACATCTTTAAACCCATTTACATAAATGTTTATTTTAATTGACTATATGTTTACTATGATGGTAAGAGTAAATAAATGAATAATGTAACAAGAGCAATTTTAACATTTATTCTTATTATTGGGTTAACTACTACTGTATATTGGTCCAATTATATAATATTTGGTGTGCTCCTTTATCACCGATTAATTGCAACATTATTCGCATTGGGATCTCGATTTTGCCAATTTATAAATTATGTCCAATTTGAGTTAGCAAAACATTGTGTCGGATTATGGACAGGTGCAACCATTGCGATTATCACATATGTTACCACCGCTTTGTAAAAAATAATATGCGGATATAAAAATTGAATATTAAATTTAGATGGTAGTAATTCAACTAAATAATGTCTTCTAAACAAATGAGCGAATCTTGCGCATCACTTATAAATGACTTGAATACTGAACCTATATCTCAAAAAGTTATCCAACAAAAGGAAAAACAATTAGCACAAAGAGATAAAAAAATAACTGACCTCGAAACAAAAATAGAAAAACTTCAGGTAAGATTAAAAAAGAAAGAAGATAAAAAAACAACAACCTTTAAAAAAGAAAAAAATGAAAGTAAACACGCGGATTTATCAAATTGGAATAATGAAATCAATGCAACGGCTATTCTCATTACACAACTATCTAAAAACGTATACTCTAAATTTCCGTACGGAGGAAAAGAACACCATTTCCAAGCGCTTTTAGAAGCAGAACTTCAACGGTTGGGTTTCATAGTCCAATCAGAAGTTGCTGTTTTGTGCAAAGTAGTATCTGACTCCGGTGAGATATTGCAGTTGCCTCATGATATTAGAGGACGGGAGGACTTACTGCTTCCTCAAGAAAAAATGATATTGGAATTAAAGCAGACACGCGGTTTGGGCGATGCAGAACAACAGCAATTATTACGATATATGTATCAAAGACAATCATTTTCAGAATGGGGAAATGACACAAAGGGGATGTTAATTAACTTTGGTGACGATGATTTAGAAATATGGTTTGTCCAATTCAACGAGAAAGGCGATACAGACCATATAAGATTAATGAAAATACCAAGAATTATAAATAAAAGTTGGGAAACAAATGCGTTCAAGATGACACTATAAGCATTATTACTATAAAAATTTATAAAATTAATATTTTTTTCCTTTTCTGCGAGATTTCCTTTTTCAACCATTCTGTTTGGAATGTGCTAGTGGCAACTTACTCCAGTTACTTGGAATATATTTTCTTAATGTGAGTCCGAGGTCCGGATTAATATTAATTCCAACTATTTTCCTATCATTTAATATGTCATTCACACCGGTGGCGGATAGTGTTCCGTCAAATAAAAATTCTTGTATGCTAGTAGGATTTACACTAATAACTTTGAACATTCGATTGAATGTATGATTTCCTTGCTCTTCAAAAACTAAAAAAATATTTCCCAAGTCTTGGATGTTCAAGTCATTGTATATTCGAATCTCCATTATATGGAATATAATAAATTGATTGATATTTAAATTATTATTATAAATAATAACTCCCCAATAATGAAGATTTGTAATAATGCTTTTGATGCAGAGACTGCTGAATTGACTGAGATATTCACTCGGTGGCCCTTTCCTTTGTCTGATTTTCAGAAACACGCAATTGATGCGATTCTCAAAAAAAAACATGTTATTATTACCGCGCATACTGGAAATGGAAAAACTCTTGCTGCAGATTTTGCAATAACTCATTTTACTGGTATAGGAAAGAAAGTTATTTACACAAGTCCTATCAAAGCCCTGACAAATCAAAAATATAATACATTTCAAGAAAAGTACCCTGACATTGAATTCGGTATTATAACTGGTGATACAATCTTAAATCCGGGAGCGCAATGTATATTCGTAACTACTGAAATCCTGAGAAATACATTGTTCAAAAAGAAATGGTTAGATGTCAACGAAGACAAAAAAAACCAAATTACATTAGATATCGATATTAATCCAGATGAATTGGGGGCAGTTGTATTCGACGAAATTCACTATATCATGGACAAAGAGCGCGGGCCTGTATGGCATGAATCAATTATGATGTTACCAGACACGGTGCAAATTATAGGATTATCTGCAACTATTGACAGACCATGGGTATTATCGGAGTGGATAGAAAAAGAGAAGCATAGAGAAGTCTGGTTATGTCCTACGACAACCAGAGTTATTCCGCAATATCATTATGGATTTGTTACATTCCCGCATTCAGTATTGGATAAACTACCAAGCGATAAAAGGGTGAAATTTGAAACTATGTATGAAAAAGAACTACTTATTAAAAGTCCAGACAGTCATTTTCAAGATAATACATATTACGAAATTAAAAAAATGTTAAATTATTTAAGGGAAAATAAAGTTTGGATTGATAAGTTCTTTGTGTTTAATCAGTTTATTAGATATCTTAAATTTAAAAAATATTTACCAGCAATATGCTTTGTGTATTCTAGAAAACAAGTTGAGATAATTGCTTCTAAAATAAATATTTGTTTGTTTGACGATGATTCTAAACTCCCTTCAACAATAGAAAATGAGTGTAAACAAATTCTGATACAAAAAGTCGATAATTGGAAGGAATATGTTAATTTACCAGAATTCAAAAGATTAATTAAATGTCTCCAGAAAGGAATTGCTTATCATCATGGCGGAATGATTCAGATATTTAAGGAGCTTGTTGAGCATCTATTCGAAAAGAAATACATCAAACTCCTCATTGCTACTGAAACATTTGCGGTGGGTGTCGACATGCCTGCACAATCAGTGATATTTACAGCTCTGCAAAAATTTAATGGAAAAAAGTTTAGATGGTTAGAGCCTCACGAGTGTTCTCAGCAAAGCGGTAGAGCTGGGAGACGAGGACAAAAAGAAAAGATTGGGAGAGTATGGCATTTGTTCAACTTATTCGACATTAGAAATTCGGTACCGGATGTATTAACATATAGAAATCTGTTGGAAGGTAAACCACAACCGTTCACATCTACTTTTAAAATTCATTTTAATCTTATTTTAAGACTCTTATCAATGGAATCGTTTGATTTAAAGGAATTTATGTACAAGAGCTTAATGTCGGATGATATCATCAAAGAACTAGAATGTCTCACAGATGATATTGTCAAATTTGAAGCCATTCTGGAAAAAAAAACAGCAATACCTTTTCAAGTTGAGGAATCATCTTTATCTAGATATTTTGAGATTGAAGAGATATTGTCGCTTTCAACAAAAAAAGTAAAAAAAAAACTGTTGCGAGAAAAATCTAACATTGAGGAAAGTAGTAAATTCTTTAATGTGGAATATGAGAAATATGTTGCTATTCAAAACATTAAAACTAGCATCAAAAGAAAGCACGATCATTTTAAGGAGGCGAAATGTCGTATTCAAGACCAAATTAAATTACATGTTAATATTTTAACCTATAATGATTTCATCGCAGATGATAAAATTACAGAAAAAGGTCTTATTGCGGCAAATATACAGGAGATGCATTGTCTAGCTTTGGCAGATGTTTTGCAGGAAAATCCTTTTGATAATTTGAAAGTCTCAGAACTGGCATCGGTTTTGAGTATATTTACTTCGGTTTCGGTAAAAGAAGAAAATTCAATTATTAAAAGTGACCATATCAAAGCACCTGATATTGTAAAAAAAACTATTAAAACTATTAAAACCGCTTATAACAAATACTATGATATTGAATCATACAACGAAACCGACTTTGTGAACGATTATGATATCCATTATAATATGTGCGAACTTATTTATCGTTGGTGCAATGCGACAAGCGAAGAAGAATGTTTTAAAATATTTGCAGAAGCGCTGTATTATAATATTTCGCGTGGAGAATTCGTAAAAGCAATACTAAAGATTAATAATATATCTCATGAATTATCAAAAATAGCGGAACTACAGTCAAATATGGCGCTACTAGAAAAAGTTAAATTAATACCAGACGTCACGCTAAAATCAATTGCGAATAATCAGTCTTTGTATTTATAAGAATATAAATATAAAATTACGAAGTATACAAATGATTAATAGTTCAGATTATAAACAAGCAGGACATGCATTGGGTAGATTGTTATTAAGAACCGCTTATCCTCGTATAACATTGGCTTGTTTAACACTTATTCCATCTACAGCAATATTTTTTTATTTGTATAATTTTTAATCGTAGACTCGCTGTGAAGACGATGATACATTTTATGAAGAGCATCTATCATATTATCCCCGTTTATCCGATGTAATACAATATGGGTTTTGTATTTTGGATAATATACAATAATACTAAGATTAATATTAGTACCACCATTGTATATAGAATTATAATCAAAATGAACATAACATTGACCTCTCCTTTTTATAATTTCTGATATCATAAATTCGCCTTCATATATATTTTTAAATTCCAACCGGTCCATTTGAATAATTATGTTTATTAATATCTACATAATTATATTAACAATTATTGTATCTCAATCCGAATTTTTTGTTTTAGCTGATTTTCATCCATGAATATGTATAGTTTAAATTTTTGTTGAGACAAGAAATCTTTATCCAGTGTTGATATGAATTGATTTACCATTTTAAATTCTGGAAAATAAACCATGTATTTGTATGATTTGTCATCGCTTCTAATTTTGTCGAAAATAAATCCCTCATGTATTTTTTCCAATAACTCTGTAGAGCAAATATTTAAGAGAGAGCAATTATTTTGAACTTTTCTTATAGATTTCATTGTTTGGTTAATATAAGCAAAAGAAGATGGATTAGTCCATTTTTCTACAAAAGATAGTCGGTCTCCTGTCAATGGTAGGAGACCGAGTGAATCCTGAATAATAATAATATTCAACAGGTCCACCAATCTTCTAATAGGAGAAGTTATATGTACATAAGCATCTAGGTTTAACATGTCATGTCTTTCGATATCTTCATATTTAACATATTGTCCTCCTAGACTGTTCCACATTCTTAAGAATTTTTGTACATCAGTGGGTACATTATTTGGCGCGATAAATTCTGAATTAAATTTAGCCGAGCGAAATATACCAACCTTGTGTTTTTTCAAATGTGTTGCTGATAAATAATTCATGAGAATCATCAAGTATGCAATTAAATCATGACAGTTTGCAATATTATCTATATATTTCCCCACTCGATTCATTCGTTTAGCGTAGTACAGACATTTCTTGAATGCATTGTCTTCCTGTTGTTCTACCGTATCGTATCTCAAGTTTTTTCTTACACAAATGCATGTGTTTTTAAAGGAATGATTTTTGATTGACCAGTCATATTTGTCAACTATTAAATCTAATGTAAAAGCAAAACGAGAACATCCTTCTTGCAGACTACACAACGAATCTGAAAGAATATTCGGAAGCATTGGTCTTTTTCGGTCTGGTAAATAAATAGTTGATACTCTCTTTGAAAATGAATCCCATAATCCCAAAGAATCCATCCAAAAAGATACATTGGATATGTAAATACTAATCATACAAGTATTATCCTCCAATTCTCTTACACCAAACGCGTCATCAAAATCTTTGCTAGTAAGAGGGTCTATTGTTATAACATCCCACCTTCGCCTGTCTTCGACATTGATATAATTTGACTGTATATATCCAATGTACTCTGTTTCTGTTTTAGTTTTCAAAGATTGCATCGCTGCCTTTTTGAAAATTTGAATAGGTGAGTATAGACTTTTACAGTACAACTGATATTCATAAAAGTTTGGTAGTTCTGTTACATTACCCAAAGTTTGTACTAATAATCCTCTCGGATGCTTGGATTCCCAGTTATTAAATTTGAAAATCACATATTTATTATATTGTCTTTTGTTGAACTCCATTCTAATTAAATATGGGACCATGAAAACAGGTAAACGCCTGTCGTCGGGGATACATTTATAAAGGAATTTTCTCTTATGTTTACCGTATCTTTTGTTTCCTTCCAAAACTAACACTCCTGGGATATTCGACATCTCGCGCGTTGTCGAATGTCGAATTGTTACGGTGCGCGATATTGCGTGATAATCGAATATATCTTGGTTTAATAACTTATGTTCTATTGGATTAATTGGAGGAATATCGGCATCATTTAATCTATTTATAGTAAATGAATTATAATTTCTATCTGCTACTTGTAAAGTAAAAGACATTCTGATATAATTATATAATGATTATGTTTATTCAATTTTCTTACTGTCTATAAAATGGTAGTTTCTGCAATTTTAGCCGTTACCAAATAAGGGTCCATATTGCTAGATGGTCGCCTATCTTCCAGATAACCTTTTTTGTCTCTGTCTGTAAATCTCGGAATACGAATAGAAGCACCTCTGTCAGCTACACCGGATGAAAATGTATTAATATCCGCAGTTTCCCATTTACCAGACAATCGCATTTCGTTATATTTGCCATAAATAGCAATGTGTTCGGCATGTGTCTTTTCTAATTTCTGAATCGCCTCCTTTATAACAGTAAATCCTCCGTCTTGACGCATATATTTGGTGCTGTAGTTGGTATGACAACCCGAACCATTTAAATTTAATTTAAATGGTTTTGGATGCATGTCGATTGATAAATCCAGTTTTTCAGCGGTTCTAATTAAAATATACCTGGCCAAATGTAGTTCGTCTGCCGCAACAATTCCCTCGTTCATAATTTGAAATTCGGCCTGTCCTGGAGCTACTTCAAAATTCAAACCGTTTATACTTAATCCTGAATCGACCATATTAACAACAGCTTCATCCATGAGAACTCTCCCGTGACAGTTGCCTTTTCCAACACCACAATAATATTGTCCTTGAATCGTTTCCTGTTGTGATTTTTGATATAACTTAGCATCCATGCCTAGCGGATATCCTTTTGTTGATTTTCTAATAAAAAATTCCTGCTCTAGACCAAACCATGGTTTTGCTTCCACTACCTGTTTTTGAGAAAATATTTTCATTGCTACAAATCGTGTATTATCTGGATGAGGATTATCATTTGGCAACCAAGTATCACAAAGTACTAGCCATGAATCCCTGTCTCGTCTGAAGGGGTCTCGTACCATATGCACCGGTTTTATGTAAATTTCACTATCTTCTCCATGTGCTTGTTGTGTAGAACTACCGTCATAATTCCAAATAGGGACATTATCAATATTAAAAACACCATTCTCTGAATTTAAAATACGCGTTTTTGACCTGTAATTATTATCGTGGTCCAACCAAATATATTCACACCATATCATGTCTATGCTATACATACATAATTGTTCTTTATATATGTACAAAATATATTGAACTGTATTAGCGATTATACTTTTACAATTCTGCGAATAGTCACCAACATTATGAAAACATATTTTAAGTGTCAAATTCTCCATTTATGATAGATTTTCCTTTATCGATATTTTGTTCAATATTTAATGGTATTATTTGTTCTATTATATCCAATTTTTTTGCTATTTCTCGTTTAATGTTTTGTTTTTGCAAATAGGACATCAATGTTTGCGGCATGGTGGATAAAGTACTCATGTATGTTCTGTATTTGAATACACATATGGACGACATTTCTTCGTACTCAATGGTATACCACCAATAAGCAGGTATAAATATAATATATCCAGGGGTTATTTTCAAGTCCAATACCTTAACCTTATCAAATTCAGCTTTGTATTCTGGTTGCACAGTCCATGGATTAACGGGTGACCTAAATTCAAAATTATCATAATCTTTATCTACATTTAAATACCTGGCACTATGTGGAGGTATTAATTTCAACTTGGCATTCCCGGATGTTAGATATATAAATGTCCTGTATTCGAGATTATATCTTAATGGCGTTTGTGCCCCAACCGATCCAGACCAGATATCATATGTACATTTGGATACCATAGATGGTCTAAGAAATGAATCATTGTATCGGAAATTTTTAATAGCAGCTGTTTCTTCTAAAAATTCAGTATTATTTTCTGTAATATATTTTGAATCTTTGTCATTTTGAAAAATTTTAATGGCTTCCTTGAACAAAAAAGGCAAATACATTTCGCTTGTATCGTCGGAATGCTTCGTATCCCTTAACTTGATGTCAAAAGCTCCGTAGCTGTCATCCAAGCTAGCCAAATTACAGCTTTCTAATAGTCTCTCATTTGTAAATTCAAATACTACTGGTTGACGAAGGTCGCATATTTCTTCTAATTTATTTTTCGAAGGTTTCTCTATCGTGTAAACTTCTAAATCGTCACTTGTTTTTAAATGATAATATATGTGTAGATAAAGAAAAAGCACTACACAAAATATAAAAATAGCAATAAAGTAATTCATATTGTTATTACTGTTTTAGAAAGGATTATCGTAAATTTTCCGTATTCACACTTAAACACCATATGTGTACCATATTTTCAGTTGATACTAAACCACATATTTAATCATCTAATTTTGGAGCTACAAAGAATCTAGCATAATTTTTACTGTCATTGCTGTCCTCGCCATCCAAAGAATAGTGTAACTTGATAGGCGATTCGTTACTGCAATGCAAATAAGCAACTTCGCTAATTTTCGAAAACCCGCACATACTTTGAATAAACTTTAAACCAACTGATAGATTAACAACAGTATCTTCTTCGATTGCATATTCTACAATATCTTCTTCTTTGATGGAGGCAGTCATCTGTCCCAGATCTCCTTTTGATGTTAAATCTATACCGTCTGCATGACATTTAATTATCAACTCTTCGCCGAAAATGGATAATTGACTGATAAGTTCCGAAAATTCATCTGCCATGATTGCTAGATCCGATTCGTGTTCCTTCTCGGGAACATCTAAATGTTCTGAGTCTAGATTCATAAGAGGCATTTCAAAACATTTTCTTATTGTATTATTTTCACCACTACTGTCGAATTCTACCGCCAATTTATCGTCGTCTTCATCCATGTGCATTGTTATTTTTTGCCCATCTTCCAAACACCCCAACATTTTAAACATGAATTCGCAGTGGATTCCCATGGCAAAAGCTTTTACAACTTCGAATTCCGCAAACCAGTCCTTCTGTAAAATAAGTTCAAATAAACAGACATGGGAATCACCCATTCCTTGAATGTACAATGCGTCTTCGCTAAGATCTATATTAACATCTGCTATAAAATCTTTTAATTGTCTAAAAATGATAGCAAAAGCTTTCACTTTGGTTGGTTCGGTAATCACAAATCGCATTGTTAAATATAATAATAATAAGTCTTTATTATTATAATCAATTTAATATCAAAATTCCTGGATTTATTTTTCATTCACACTGAATGATATTTTATCACCAAGACTTGTCTTCTTTTCTAACATTGCCACCTTGTCCTCTAGGTCTGTTATTTTTTGCAATAAAATACCATGTTCAACGGTTTGTTTGACAATTGACTCGTTGTCTTTTGCATGACTTTGCAATTCTTTGGAAATTTGGAGAAACCTCTTTTCATGAAAATTTAAAATATGCCACATTTGCTGAATTGGGGTTCCTGGTACGGTTTGACTAGGTGCAATAACTTGATTTTTATTATATTGGCTCATTTATAGTTAATATATTTATTTAACTTTTAAATGATTTACGCAATTCTGTTCACAAATATACATTTATTTTTCATAAAATACCATTGTTTCTCCTAAATTATACACGCATGTCCATTTTAAGTTTCTCACTATATTTATAATTCTCAATAGTAAAATCATCTAATGTATATTTATTTATATCATCATATGTATTTTCGATGATTAATTGTGGAAACTCAAACGGTTCTCTTTTTATTTGCTCTTGTAATACTGGTAAATGGTCATCATAAATATGAGCATCTCCTATAAAATGTATAAATTCTTTTGCTTGAAGATTGCAATGTTTCGCTAATAAATGAGTTAAAAAACTGTATGATGCTATATTGAATGGTATACCTAAACCGACATCACCGCTTCTCTGATATAATATACATGATAACTCATTGTCGTTTGATATCTTAAATTGAGATAATATATGACATGGTGGTAGCGCCATTTCGTCTATCTGTTCGGGATTCCATGCAGACATGATAATTCTTCTGGAAAATTTTTCCGTGGGATGATTCAACGCATTTATGACATTTTGAAGTTGGTCAACTCCTTTTCCTTCGTAGTCTTCTAAACATCCTAATTTTTTATTATATGGAGCATTCCAAAACCGCCATTGATGCCCATACACTGGTCCCAAATCATCCTCTTTTAAGTATTCCAATTTTCTGGAATCCAGAAAATCTCTGGTTCCATTACCGTTCCAAATATTTACATTTGATTTTTTTAGTAATTTATTATTAGTATTTCCTTTAATAAACCACAAAAGTTCCTTTAGGCAAATTTTCCAGGCGACTTTTTTTGTTGTTAATAATGGAATTGTATTATGTTTCAATGAGAAACGCATTACTTCACCAATCCTACTATAAACGACTCCATTTCTGCCTTTTTGGAGGTCTCCCTGCTGTGTGATAGTTGAAATTAGATTTAAATACTGTTTTTCTTCTAAATTTAAAGAATGTCTAATTGATGAACTAGTAAAGTATCTTCTTATCATTTATTTATTTATTATATCATTTATTTAATTTCTTTTTATAATTCATATGGATAAACAAGAAACAGTATCAGCCACGACTTCTGCAAATACAGTAATCAAGCATATTTTAAATTTTGATGACGAGACAAAAACAACTTTAATGAATATATCCCAATATACGGCACTAGCTATCATTCCTGTTGCCATGATGCAAAATATATCAGAAAGAGTATTCCCAGAATATGATGCATCGAAGGGTACAATGGAGCTTTTAGTAGAAATATTAGGTCAATCTTTGATGACGATGGTTAGTCTATTCTTTGTTCATCGAGTGATTACAGCAGTCCCCACATTCAGCGGAACGGCGATGGGAGATATAAACTTATTTAGTATAATTGTTGTATTTTTAGTAACATCATTCATGTTCGATGGTAAAGTTGAAAAGAAATTTAAGGCCATTAGTAATAGGATGATGGATTTATGGGAAGGTAAATCTGATGATCATAAATATGACAACAGTGTTCCGCAGACACCGCAAAACGGGTCAGTTGTTAGTGTTTCTCAACCTATTTCTAGAGGAGGGATACCAACCCATTCTCCAAGTCGGGCGGATCATGTGAATACCCCCAGTGTACAAACAAGTGCCACGCAAATGCTTTCTCCACCCCCTCCCCCACCAGTTCAAAATCAGCAACAAGAACAATACAGCAATCCTCCGTCAGAACCATCTGCATACAATGATGGTGGTGGAGGATTTGCTTCTTTTTAAATATTGATTACCATAGCGTCCTTTATCTCTATGGTATTCCCGAGTGATTTTTTAATTTGTTCCTTCTCTTGTGCAGCTCCTCCGTTTCCTGTAATTTGTTGAATCATTTTATGCCATTCTTGCAATAGTTTATCGTTTTTTAAATAATCAGGGTGTTTTTTCTCCCATTCTTTTATTCTTTTAATTTGTTTAATGGTAATATCTTCAATGGTTTTGTCTATTTTAGAATTCGATTTGTCTTTTTCCCACTTATTTTCCTCTCTAACATAAAATTGCAATCGTTTTTTATCGCTGCAATGAATTGGTCTTTCTTTAGGGTCTAAGTCTTGTAGGTGCTTGACGAAAATATTGCTAATACCCTTAATATACCCGTGTTCTTTGGTATAATTCAGGTCTTCGAGCGATACCTTTACATTTTCCACGAAGTCTGTAAGGTTCATTGCGTTTTTACACTCTTGATTTAAAAATACATTAATTGTCATTTTCTTGTTGCCGCAATTTTGATAATTAATAACTTGTCTGTCTTTTGAAAGCTCAATCACTTTTTCCATCAATGTGTTATTCTGTTCTACCAATTTGTTTAAAACTGCGGCTGAAAGGTTGATTTCACTACTATCTGTAGTGAACATATCAGATGTTGTTGTATTTTTATACTCCATCAGTTGAAGGCATCGTTTTTTGTGCTTACTGAGGCCAGAATTATACTTATATACTTTACCACAACTACACTTGAAGCATGCAGCGGAACCTTTTGCGTTATCCATCGTGTTATCCATGTTATCCATTTTATGTTTTGTAGTGGATAAATGACGACGCCATTGACTTTTTCTATTCGATGAATAGTCACACTTTTTACAATAAAAAAATTTGGAACTTTTTTGGAACGTTTTCTCCATTATATATGGATAACATAAAAAGTTCCTAAATTCATTTTTGAGAGACCGTTTTAGTGCCTTTTTTTAGGCACTGCATAAGACGCCTACATCAAAAAACGCCTTTTTTTGTAAAATATACTACACATTGTAGGTATTTTACAAAGTGTGTAAAAAAAACAAATAAAAGAATTACCAACTTTCTCTATCTGGACATTTTTGAAATGTCCAAATCGTAAAAGTATCACCCACTTTTGTTCATTTTTTTGTGAGTTCCTTTTTTTCAGTTCTTTTTTTTCAGTAAATATAATGAAAGTACCGTATTTACACAAACATGCCGTTCAAATAATAATATTCTATTAATGGTGACATCATCTCCTTAGGTGATTATTATGACTGTAATAAACGCAATAATTCTACTAGTCAGATATGTTTACAGATAATAAATTGAATACTTATATTTACATGAATCGTCCTCAACAAATATGATATCACGCTTGAGAAATGAAGCTATTATTGACGGATGGGACAAATTGGGTATTCAACGTTTTGCATTTAACACAATTTATATACCAGTGAAAAATTTGTATGAAGACAAGGACGAGTTATTAGTTGTTGACTGTAAATCATATCCATTCAAAGGACCGCAGATTACATACAAAGGTCATGATTTACTAATATATTATAGAAATATATTATCTAACCCGGTTACACTCGATAGTTTACAGCGGATTGGTGTAAAAGATGGATGTATATGTTGTAACTCACTGTTGTGTGGAAATAATTGGAATGTAACCTGTACAATTAAAAATTTATTAGATGAATTTAATAATTTCAAAGATATTTATAAACGCAGCGTGGAAATATATTGGTCGTCACGAATATCCAATAGATATCTAGTAGAAGATATCGCTCTTTATCAATATTTATAATGTTTTGAAAACACTATAAATAATACGAGTGTAATAATATCAAAAAAAAAACATTATATTTGATAATGTTTTATTTAACTTAAACCCATTTTTATATTTTTACTAATATTTTATTATAATATCCTATAATTATCCCTTTTTATTAATTAGAAGATTGCGAGACCCAACTACCATGAATAATTTAATACCGTCAATTGTAATTTTTTGGCAACGAATGTTCCGATATATTGAGAACCCATCTTCTGATGTCACATCTTAGTTCAATATTTTCATTTGGAAACAATCCGTCTGTAATGTTATTTTTTTCTACGGTTTATTTTTTAATTTCATTTGATTATTTTTCAAGTTTGTTTATTTGTTTTGTTACAAGTCGGTCTGTTCTTTTTTACACTTCATCATTTCTATCGTATATATATATATTTTCCAAACCAGAGGTACCCATCCGTCTTAATAATGCTTCAGGAGTGTACGACGATACATCACCGTCTTCAAACATAACCTTAATTTCTACTCGTCCGATGTAGTTGTCCACCTCCAATGCATTAAATCTATTGCTACCTCTTGGTTGGGAAAATATAATACGTCCATTGTGGTCCCTATGTTGGTGTAGATATATTTCGCTAACCAACCCTTTATAAAAGTGAAGATTTCCTGACGGTAGTGTAAATGACAATGAGAGAGACATTCCCTTTTTGAATATGCAATTATTAATTTTCATTTGTTTTCTTTCACTCATATATAAATTTGCTTTTTTTTTTTCATATTCTTTCTTATTTTTTTTTTCTTTTTTTTCGTGTAAATCTATATAAAATTTAGAGTTTCTAGTAATTTTTATAGGATGAGGATTTGCTGGTAAATATGTGCGTTTTGCAAATTCTGGATTTATAGTTTCGAATTTTTTAATGTTTGTCAGCCATTTTGAAACCGGTTCCATGGCAGAAGATAAATGTTGTTGTTGGGTTCCAATAACCTGGTTACCAATCCATTTTTTTCTGGTGAAAGTAACCAGTGCTCTCCTGATTATAATATCCCACTCTCCAAAATAAGTGAATGGACATACCGTCCATGTTCTACTAACAGGATTCCATTCTCTCACACTTCCTGAAATATCTGGTCTGCTTGCTCTCCAATATTTTTTGGCGCACCATGACTGATTTTCTAAATATTTTTTTAGTTTTAAATTTTTGCGATTGAAACCTCCTTTGAGAAACTGCTGATTCAACTTATCCCAATTGTCAACTTTGTCGTTGCAGAATTCGAATATTATTTGCATGATATCTTTTGGTAAGTTATTAAACATGATATGTATGTTTTAATGATTATTTTTCTGTCTGGAATTTATCTTTCAATTTTTTAAATTTTGCACGACGACCGGTTTGATTAAAAATGCGTAACCTTTAATAAATTGATTATAATATAAATGGGTATAATAAACTTAAAACATGCCAAATTTTCTTTTGATTGATGGTAGTTACTACTGCTTTTATCGGTATTTTGCAACTGAACAATGGTTTAATTTGGCAAAACGCGAAGAGAATATCGAAATTCCTTCGCAACACGAGCTATTTATTAATAAATTTCGCAAAACATTTGTAGATAAAATAGGAGAGACAATTAAAAAACTTAAAATAGACAGTCCCATTATTATTGTGGGAAAAGACTGTCCTAGGCGGAATATTTGGCGCATGAAACTCTTTCCTGGATATAAAAGTAATAGAAATCAAGACGCTGGTTTTATGGGAGGTCCGTTCTTCAAGATGGCTTACGACGATAATCTATTTGAAAAAGCAGGTTCTAAACTGAGATTATCGTACCCTGGTCTCGAGGCGGATGATTGTATCGCCATTGCTACAAAACATATTTTAGAAAAATATGATGATGCAAAAATATGGATTATTGCAAGCGATATGGATTATCTTCAATTAGCCTCAGACAAAGTAAAAATTTTCAACCTTAAATACCAAGACATTACTGAAAATAAAAACTGTTTTAAAGACTCTGATAAAGACCTATTTTGCAAAATTGTTGCCGGAGACAAGAGTGATTGTATTCCGTCGGTATTTAAAAAATGCGGTATAAAAACAGCGGAAAAATTTTGGAATAATAAAGACAATTTTAATAAAAAACTTGAGATGGATATTGATGCAAAAAATCAATATATTTTAAATAAGAAAATTATTGATTTTAATAATATACCTAAAACACTCGTCTCTGAATTTAAGGAAAAATATGGCTTAAAACCATGAACTTAGTGACAAAGTTTCTTTCTCGTCTTTCTCGTCTTTGTCCTAGGTCTTCGAGACCTGGTGCGATAACCTCCTTTGAGTATGTGAACAGGTCCAGGTGCTTCTAATGCACCTGGTACATGTCTCCAAAATGTTTTGCATTTTTCACTGCCTTCGATTTTGATTTGCAGTTTTTTACGGAATTTATTGTATCTTTCTCTCCAAAGTTGACCCGCATCTTTGTTTTTTTTCTTTCCTGTTAAAGGGAATATCATTTCATTATCATCATCGTAAGCAGCTCTATCTCCTTTCGATCTTATAAATCCAGATAGTCTGTATATGTATTCTCCTCTTGGACCAGCGGCATTATCTAGCAATACAGATTCGTTACCGGCTTTGATGGCAAATAATGTAAACATGTGTGTTAAAAATTCACCAATGGAACAACCATTTAATCCTATGGATTTACTACCTTCGTGCCAGTCACCAACTGTGACACCGTCTAAGTACGCTTCATCTTCCTTTTTACCTTTCTTTCCGGATTTATCGAACCCTACAGTACCGTGAATTTCTATTTGATTATCATCTCCCCATCCATTAAGATTTTCAATTTCTATCTCAATGAATGCAGCTCCACTTGCCTTTTGGGACGAATCTCTTGCGTCTTCAATTAATATGTTCACCTTCATTTCCTTTTGTAAACAATCCTGTATATATTTTTGCATTTTTTTACCATATCTTTTCAGTGCAGCTGTTAATACTGTGTCGCCTTTTCTCGTCATTAATATATATTTATATTTAAATATACAATCTAAATATAAGATAATGGAACGACAAGAAATGAACAAATTGTTACAGGCATTGGAGAATGAAACAAATTCATCAGTCATGCTTTTAACCACTTCAAAAATCAAAGAGTACAAAAATAATATACTTCAAAAGTTGCAACTGGAGAGAAACGACCTTAAAAAAATACATAAAAAATTAACAGAATATCGATACTGCACAGATATGTCTGATTTACAATTTGGATATTATATTCGTTGGATTCCATTAAAGGATCCTGAAAATTTATATTTGACAAACGGTGGCATACTGTGCGACATGAAAATAGTAAACGACCAAATTCATATAATGTGCAAGAATTTCAGAAATCAAATATGGCAGTTTAAATTTGATGAAACTATAATTTTTCAAAAGATATCTCCACAAGAGAAGGTTATTCTTAGTGTTTTGGATTATTTGAACGCCTAAATATTGTTTATTTATTTTTTTTTATTTTTAATCCTTTTATTTTGATTTGTTGCATCTGTACGACATATTTATTATATTGATCAAATGTTGCAATAGGTTTTTGCATTAATCGTGTTGCAAAATCTCCGAAATATACTGTAGGTAATCTAATAGAGCCGTTTCTTTGCAATATACTATATATCGGTAATTTAACCCCACCTGCATCCTTTGTATTCCAAGCGCCTCCAAATATTACATAGATGTTTTTGATATTATTATCTTTATAGAATGCTAAATTTAAATGCGAGTATAAAGATATTTTTGTTCTGGAAGTAATAACACAAGGACAATCATAATTATTAAAAATGAAAAAATAATCAATCGGTGTTAAATAATAATCTTCGGGGTTTATTGTCCCTGTTAAATCATTTGTTAATGCGCCTAAAAGTGGTTGTTTTCCTTCCTTTTTCCACAGCTCTATAATATCACTCATTCTTTCCGAACTCTGATAACTAGAATATGTTTTCTGTAGAAACTGTTGTAAGTCTTTAATTGTCACGGTTAAACCATAATCATTTAATATGAAAGATGCAATTTCCCAAGTACACATGTAATTATGTTTAAATTCTAACAATGTAAAATCCGGACTGAGTTTCCTAGTTTTTAAATATGCTTCTAGTTTTAATTTTTTGTCATTATCCTTTGTTATCAAACATTCATTTACAGCATCCAACTTCATCGCGTTGTCTAATATAAAGGTGTCCTTATAAGGAATACTTGTTGATGGTTCCACAATATCGAATATATTTTTAGATTCTATGAAAGAATTTATATGCTGCGGTGTAATATCTTCAAAATAGTCCCCATACAACATATCTTCTAATAAGATAATCTCATCTTCTTTTAAATTATACGACATTTCTTGAAAACTTAAAAACTGTCGAGGATTTAAAATAAACATTCTTATCCTAGAATATCGGATAAGTTCGTCTGCTAATCTCCCAAAATAAATTTCTTCATTATTAGTTGCTTCGCTGATTAAATTTTTAATAGGTATCTGTAGCGTACATTTACCATTTTCTTTGGAATATAGACATGTATCGGAGTCAGAACATTGTCCTTCGTCCAAGTTTGCGCATTTCAATATTGATTTAACTGCTGATATGGAAGATATTTTATAATTGACAAATGATATATAATCATCCATAATAGAATGAAGCATTTTGATAATATTTCTTAATTTGACATAATATGGTATGGTAATATTGTTCAGTATTTCGATTAATTCATCTCTACTATCATTTTTATTCTGATTAATAATGATTCTCAATATATTCCTGAAAGAATTATATAACTTACTTTCAAGCTTAATATTATTAACGGCTATTATTCTATCTTCATCAATCGTATCGTCTGTTAATGAAGGCTGGGATAAATAATTATCTACTCCGTTGTCGTTATTAATAATGATTAAGCCATTTTCGTCTTTTTCGTCTTTATCAATGGGTGTCGATATATGTGGTTCTGGGATAACAGGAATGAATTGATTGGTCTCGGTGACAATACCAATGGTGACATTGTTATTAATAATTTTCATTATTGGTTTACAGGGAATGCCGCAACCCTGTGAATTGAAATTCTGTAGCAGATACAATGTATCTTGGAATGTGTTCAGTATATCAGGGTCGTCGGCTAAAATAAACGGCAAATCTTCGCGCAAAGAGGATGGTCTACAAGGAATCATTACAGATTTGTCTTTATTTTTAGTAGAAATCATAACCCCTATAATCTTTGTGTTGAAATTCAGGACTTGAGCCATTACTTTAAACTTTTTTAGTTTTTTACACTTGATAAGACTTTTAATCATGTCGTCTACTGAAATATTATCTTTAAATGCGTAAGATGTATTGCTAGGAAGGGGTTTGCAACTTTCTAATAATTTAGTTTTGACATATTTGATCATTCTTGCTAACTGTGGTGCTTGCGAAGTAATATTTGGTAAATGCAAAAGTTTTTCTATATTATATTGGTTTCCTTCACTCATTCGTGTATATTTGTATACTGGTTCATAATATCCATTTCTAGTATATAATATAAGTATTTCCTTATCGTCATCAAAATACCCAGAACCATAAAAATTGGTGGGACAAATGACTTCTATTTTATTCGTAATATCATCATCTGGACTTTTTAATATAAATAAATTTAATCCACTATCGAATATTCCGCCTAATTTATTATCTTTCCTTGGTATGCATATAATATCCCATATGTATTCGTAATTTATTTCTATGTCATCATCTGATAAATATGCTTTGAAATTATCCAAGGCATTGGTTATTTTTATAAGATAATCCAAATTATCTTTATTCAGTTTTTTATACAGAGAATCATTTTTATATTTTTTAAATTCATCATCATTGAATGAATTAGGTTTATAAAATAATTCGACAAGCGTACCATTTTGAAAAGTAACAAAATTATCAAGATTTAAATGTTGAAGGATAATACTTTTAATCCATTTAATATCTTTATCAGTTCGATGCTGTAACTCGATTACTTTATTTCTCTCTCCAGTAGATAAATTATAATAGTTATACATGTCTGCTATGCAAGATAAAAACGACTGATTTTTACTTCTCTCCATTCCTTTTCTGAGAAACATCGATTTTCCTTTTTTTAATCGCAAACTAGAGTCACCTTTTGGTGGTCGTTGGTTATATTGAAAGAATTTTTGCACCGACTCTGGTAAATACCCAAGTTGTCCAGTTTTTAATGGAAACACCTCCCATGCGGGAGTTTCCTCCATTTTAACTGTTGTATTTTTATCTTTTGAGGCGCGTCTATTTGATTCTGGTTCAGCAGATTGATTACAATCCTTGGCGGAGGCGATACGACTTCCCGCTGGAAGTTCGCGCATTTGCGCGACGCCTTTAATAGTGTCTAATTTAATATTACCATCCGCATCTCTTTCGAATGATGGACCCGGACCCTCCTTTCCGTCTCCGACAGGTTTGTACATATAATCATTTTTGGAAGTCCCGTCATATGAATTTTTCGGAACTATATTTTTGTTGATGACCTCTCCTTTTTTATTTCGAAAATAAAGTTTTTTATCTTTTTCTTCGACCGACCATCCTTGGTCAACGGCTTTTTGCGACAATTCGCGCGGTCGTCCAAAACAACATGGAATACATAAATTATCAGGATGTTTCGTTTTTTCTTGAAATCCTGGAAACATGGGTTTATAAACTAAGATGTTGTTAGTGTCGTCCATTTGGTATCGTTCTCTGTGAAATCTTTGGTCAGTAAATTCGTAAATACGACCCCCTGACGGAATTTTTTTTGAATTTCGCGGAATTAAAGCTTTCCATCCACCGCATTTTCCTTCATTGATTTCCTTTAAGGTAATGCTTCGCTGTTTGTTATTTTCATCATTTAAACACCAGAAGCGCGGACATATATAGTGATATTTAGAATCACCTGTTCCGTATGTAATTGATTCATCATAAGAATTCGTACCATAACTAGCATCTTTATCATCTATATATGCTTTTTCTTTAGAGGTAAGTACTATTGGTTGCTTATCATATTGCGATGGACATGCCGTAGAATATCTACCTTTCCCCTTTTTAATAAATAACTTAGGGTCTCTCCACATTAATCCTCTTTTCATTTTATCATTCTGTATAAATATACTGTTTGCTCCACGTAAAGGTAACCCAGTTAGGTCTATCTCAACGTTGCTCATGGCGTCATCTGATTGTGGTGACACGTTTTCAGATTTTGAAGGCGTTGGTGTATTAACAGAACCGGTTGACGGTACTGGACTAGGCGTTGTGTCACCGATTTCATCACCAAAGCTTATGTCATCACCAAGGTCACCACCAAGGTCATCACCAAGGTCATCACCAAGGTCATCACCAAGGTCACCACCAAGGTCCTCGTCACTATCGTCACCAATGTCCTCGTCACTATCGTCACCCATTAAATCATCTAAAAAATCATCTACATCTTCGTCAAATGTTATCTTGCCAGTCTCATCTGTCTCGGTGAATTTTGGTCGACTAACAAAATCTTTATCATCATTTGCTTCTACGTCATTATCCGATTCCTTTATGTCCACTGCTTTTCCTTTACATAGTAATTTTATGTCCGATGACAATTTATCAGTTCTTGTTTTATTTGCAAACAATCTCAACATAGAATCGATGTAGATGTGAATATATTTAAGATAGTGTATACTGTTAATAGTATTAATGGTAACAGTGACTATATTGTTTGTGGCATCTCTAGTAATAATAACTGGAAACCCAACATTAGTAATAATTGTTCTCTCCTTTTTATTTTCAAAAAGGTCAACACGTTGTTGAACTTCGGATGCCCATGCAGCTATTTTAAATTCAGCATTTTGTTTTGTTAAGTTAAAATTACTTTGTAATTGTTCAATAATAACGGATACATTGACATTTTGCTTGCGTAATTCTGTAATAAACGCATTTTCCGCACTCATTTTATTGTAGGAGGATACTCTTTTATACCTCATTGAAATAATCTCTGATGTTTTTTTCAGTGACCCTTTTTCAATTGCAAAAATAGTAGAAAGACATGATATGTATTTATTTAAATCAATCTTGGTAGGGATTTTTAATTGAGAAACCCATGTAATATTTTGAATTTCTACATTTTTATCGGAGATAGTTTGTAGCGGTATATAGAGGTATCCACTTTGCTCCAGATATGATTTTATCTTATCTAAAATTGGTTCTTTTACAGATATTTGTATAATATCTTCTATTTGCTGCAGCGATAATGGTTTTATGGAGTTTTGCAGACTGGGAATATCGATATATACGGTACCAGTGTCAGAAATAGAACAAGTAATATCGTATGTATTTTCGGAAACACTGACATTAATTATAAAGGATACTCTTTTTGGATGAGCAAGAACTTTGCTCAACTTAATCATGAGTGTTTTTTTATTGTTGTTATATGTATACAAAAATGGTATCTTTTTACCATTGGTAGAAATGTTATTTGCAGTAAACAATCTGTATATATTTTCTCGTTTATTTCCTGGATTATATTTAATTAAAGGAATATCGCGAGTAGAATGGATTAGTTTAAAGAGAATTTCCAGAGGGAATTTGATTTCATATACAGGATGTATAATAAGAGTAATGGCAGTAATCCCAGGAGTATTATACATATACTCTAATGGTGCGTCAACATTCCCCTCTTTATACATTTGATAAAACAAGTCAACTTGGTTATTATATTTTATAAATGATTTATCAATTAGTTTGGCTTCCGAGTCAATTAACTCGCGTTTTTTGCTGTTAAGAGTTGAGAGAGATATTATATTGTCAATAGAAGCCAATAGTGGAAAATACAGATTCAAAACATCAACATCTGTCATTTTGGTATGCGTATTAGAATATTCTAATACTTCGCTAGCGACACAGAAAAAAATATTGTTACCACATAAATTTCCTGCTTCAAATAATAAATTTTTATTCTGAGTAGTTACGATACCTGGCATATTTTCTTTGATAAAATTATCTATACTAATACAGTTATAGGGATTTATTATAAAGGGGATTATTTTCCCGTTGCCTACCAACCTTTCTCCTATTGGTATCGTATATGAATGGTCAGAATCCCAATCTAATACTTGCAGGAAATCATCATATGACAATTTATCTTTTTTTTCAATATCTTTACAAGTGGAGGATACTTCATTATTATCGCAACCGTTTTCCACTATATTTAATAGCATTTTACATATGATTTCTTGTGTAAGATCAATTGTTTCATTTTGAGTCAGTTGTTTATATAGCGTAGATGCATTTATTTTACCACTGGCGATTCCAAATAAATATAATTCCTTTGTTGAAATTTCAATGTTTAACGAATATATTATTTTTTTCTTTATTGTTCCTATCGTATCGTCTCCATGAAAAACAGTTGTTGTTATGATTTCTATTGGTATTTGGTTTGTGCGAATATTTTCTAATTCTCCTAAGGAAAATACCGGTTTATTATTCGAGTCTATATATTCTGGACTCTTCGTGGCATTATCATTTGTGAATACATATATTTTTTTTATGTCAGTACCTTCGATGTGATTTAATTTATATGTTTGTGACATCTATATAAATAAAAGTGATATTATTTATTATAATAATGAATGTAATAGTAGCATACTGTAAAAATAGAGGGATTGGGCTTAATAACAAATTACCATGGAAGTTGGGTGCAGATATGAAACGATTCAAAGAGCTAACCATGGGAGATGGTAATAATGCTGTAATAATGGGAAGAAATACTTGGTTGAGTTTGCCAGGAAAATATAAACCTTTGCCTAAAAGACAAAATATAGTACTAACAAGAAAGCCATTCGCGCCATGCGTCATGGAAGATAAGTCTCTACCTGTTTTTATTTCCTCTTTGCAAGAATCAGTCAGGTACTGTAATTATCAAAAAATAGATAAAATTTGGATAATAGGTGGTCAAATGTTATATAAAACAGCATTGGAAACTAGTAATATAGAAAATATTTATGTTACCAATATTGAAGGAGACTATAATTGTGATACTTTTTTTCCAGAGATTCCGTCAAGTTTTTACTTAAAATCAGAAACAGAGATGTTATCTGAAAATAATATTAATTATAAATTTGAGAAATATGTTTTTAGAAATAGTTAAACATCATATAGCGGATTATCTGTAATTTTCATACCACAATAATTCTTATTTTTTTTCTTATAATCAACCGGATTATAAATTTTTATTTCGACTGCATTTTGTAGTATAAATTTAAAGTTTCCCCAGAATTCTTGCGTATGGCCAATTGATTTGGTGGCAACATGAGCTAATTCATGTAATGCTACGAACATTAAAGTATTAGGATCGATTAATTTGTCTCCTTTTTTTGTGGTAGTTGTACAAAATGCTAGTTTTTCTCCTTTATTTTCTGAATATGCTGTAAATTCGCTGGTGGGAAGGATTTCTTTAACGGCAGTAGGGTTAAAATTCTCAACTAGCCTTTTACAATTTTCGCGGTCAGGAAATTTCTTTCCTAAATAAATGACCAATTCTTTAAGTTTTTGTGTAGTATTTGCTAGAAGGTCAGCTGCTAATTGTAACTTTGCCCTTTCTCTTACGCAATATTTATTCCCATCCACATTGGAAACAATGCATTTAAGATTAAAGGCATCTGATTCAGAGTACATTTTAAGTGCTACGCCTGTGACAAACACGGCTAGCATTATACCAGATAAACTCATTTTACGAAACATATCTTATAATATGTGTAGAACATAATCAATTATAGAAAAATAATTAATTATATATATATTTATTTGCCACCGTGACAACCAACTTCTAATGCGCGTCTGGCAAGGTCAGGTCCAATTGTCGTCTGATTCCATGGCCCAATGCTCATCTGGGGATTAGCAGGCTCTGAACGGAGCTGAAGATTGGCGTTGCGAAGACTTTGACCGACTGTGTTAATACCAATATGGTAACCTGCCTTTAAAAGACTGACATTTTGGATATCACCAGCTCCTCCTGGATTCATTTGCGAAAAAGAATCGTTGGAATCTTTGGGGAGCAAATGTTTTGGGTCAACCACTGCTTGCTTGGAGCACGATGGGGGCATTCCGAATGAACTGGTTGCTATACCAGACACACTAGCGTTCGTCTCATTGTGTCCTAAACCAGATGATGGCTGGTAACCAGTCCCCTGTCCGCAATTTCCACTAGCAGCACCGTTGGCACCACCCGTCTGAGGAGGGTTCATGGCGTTAAATTTATACCCAGTGTCGCCGGATTCTCCAAAGGATGATGCAGGAAGAGAATTACCATTGGTCATTCCAACAAGTCCTCCTAATCCTTTTCCGTTAGAATATGATTTCATTACATACATAAGGGCAACAGCGGCAACAATAGTAAATAACACAGTATGATTATTGGCTAAATTTTTAATCGTTTTTCCCAAATTCATCTTATAAAATTAGCATACAAAATATTTTTTCAAATATAGTATTTATTAATTATCTTTCGTAATCTTCAAATTCTTCCTCATCGTCCGAACTTTCAAGTTCATCTAGTAAATATAATGATTTTATTCGTTTTGCTTCTAAATATGCGTGTATTGCGTGTTTTTTGGCATCCTTTGCCTTTCTACGGGCTTCCTTGTAAATTTCCATATAAACCTCATTTGGATTCTTTAATTTAACCATCTCAGTTGTTTCACTTGGCGCAAGAATCTCAATTTCGTTTATTATTCCGTTTTTGTCTAAAGATTCCTCTTGTATACTAATCCCTCCCTGGTGTTTTTCTAAATTTTCAACAGAAGCAGATGTGATATTGTCACTTAAAGTATATTCGGATTCAATATTTTTCTCTCTGATTTTTTCTGGTACAACACTATTCACATCATTTTTTTCTTCTACAACATGATGGTTGTCATTGTCAAAATTTTTACAATCCTCAATATCTTCGATGCTGATATCTGACTGTGTATCTGACTCTGCTGACTCTACTGACTCTACTGATGCTGCTGACTCTGCTGACTCTACTGACTCTGCTGATGCTGCTGATGCTGCTGATTCTGCTGATGCTGCTGATGCTGGTGATACTAGTGATGCTAGTGATGCTAGTGATGCTGCTGATGCTAGTGATGCTGCTGATGCTGGTTGTTTATTTTTATTTGATAACGCGTTAACTTTAATTAAACATTTATCAAAGAGTGGTTTGTCTTTAATAATCATCATTTGTTTTACTGCAAATTCAATTTGGAAACTTTGAGATGTGAATTTAAGACCTGTCACTTCTAAAATGGAAATCATTTGTGCTGTGTTTTTAACGTCTTCAAATTGCAATTCTTCTTCTTCTTCGTTATAAATTTGAAAATTCCGAGATAACCCCCTGGATTTATTAATAAAACATCTTAATAAAGATTTGTTACCTTTATATGTTCTTAATAGATTCTGCCAATGATAATCAATGGAGTCGTGTTCCATGTCATTATGAAACCATAAGTTTCGTTTTTCATAAATTAAATTTTTAACCGTTGTTTCCAGTGATTGTATCCAATTAATAAAATTATCATCATCTTCTGTAAACATTAAATCACAATATATTTTCTTTTCTGTTTTATGAATACCGTTTTTAGTAGAACATTTAGGCGTTTGAATTAATACCGGTTTATTATCCATACGCAATTTTGAAAAATACGCTCCTCCTTGTAATCCCTGCGGATTTGCTAAAGTTAAGTCACTGAATGTAAAATCTGCGTTTGCTATTTGAACTGACTCTGTCATTAATGCTATTTGATATAAAAGTATGAGTATAGGGACGCAAAGAAAATATAAAATATCTTATTTCAGTAATGGATAACATAAAAGATACTTTGATCGAAGAATGTTTAGATATTTTAAAAAGAGATGATGTTAAAAATGAATTGAAACAATTAATGAAACCAATGATAGATATAATATTAAATCAATTGTACCCTTATATATTTTTGTCCATTGTCTTCGTTTTTATAAGTTTTTTATTAATTTTAGGTATATTTATTTTATTGTTGCGTAATAAATTATTAATAAAATCTCCCATAAATATTTTTAAATAATATTAACCTATTATATAATGAAAACCAAGAAGAGAGGAGGAAAATCAAAAACGAAACACGGAGGCAACCTTGTAGGTGGACTTTTAAGCGTAATCAAACAAGCATTGCCGAGTTATTTATTATACCAGGCCGTCAGAATGCAACAGGACAGAAAGAAACGCAAATCTCGCAAAGGGGGTCCTAAAAGTCGCCGAGGAGGAGGATCTAAAACTCGCAGAAGAGGAGGTAAAAAAAAACGCAAGTGAGGAACTAGTTATCGCTAAATTATAATATTTTATATTTCAAATATTATAATGGTAAAATCTCATAAATATGGAACTCGTCAACCAACAACAAAGATGTATACGAGATTTAGTAGAATTTCAAAAATATGTTTGGTGTCATAAGAAAATGATATAAGAAAGTTAGTTAAATATAATCTCTGATATCATATCAAATGGATTTCACAGAAAGTATTCGCGAATGGGTTTCAGCAGATAATAAAATTAAAAAATATCAAGAGGAAATTAAGAAGGAAAGGAATATTCGTGCGGCATTAACTACTTCTATTTTGGATAAAGCGGAGGAATCGCATATGGAACACGCTGTGATCGAAATTACGGATGGTAAATTAAAATTCCAAAATACGAGAGTTACTTCACCATTGACATTTAAATTTTTAGAAGATTGTCTCAATGAATGTATCGGTAGCGAAGACCAGGTTAAGCAAATTGTTAAATATATTAAAAGCAAACGTCAAGTAAAATTCATACCTGACATCAAGAGAACATATACCCAAAGAACTTAAAATATTCGTTATTAATATTAACAAATGAATATTGATAGATTACCAACATATAAAATCCCAAATTATGTGACTTCTCCGAGGAGCATGAGTTTCGATGAATGGTTAAGGACACCAGTCATGGATAGTGGGGAACCGGGAGACACGACATATAGAAAGTGTGTGTGTGAAAACGGCGAATGGTACACCCACCAGGATTTCATCTCAAATTTCCTTGATGATTTGGTTCATATCATTCATTCTTCGGGATACAATATAGAAAATAAAAAACAATTTAAAAATGAAATAGCAACTTTTGTATATAGGCTATCAAGAGAGAAATTATGAACATTCAAAATAATACAGATAACATGACGGAGGATGAGTTTTATGAATATCGTAAAAAGTTAATACAGGATACCTTCACCGAAGAGGACTTTTTATCGTGTGATATTACCAGAGACCGTCTATTAAATGAGTTTGTTTGGGGGTGGGAAAAAAACGGTGTTCCAAGAATAGAGGAATATTATAATGGAATTAGGAAGCAATTACAAGGCGATTTAGCTACACCGTTGTATTATGATAATGACGGTGGATTTATAACTGAATTAACAGGCATAGTGTATAAACATCTTAAAAAAGAATATGATATTAGTATATTCCACGATTGTCCTGGTTTAGCAAACCCGTTAATATCGCAATACGAAGATATCCAAGAAAGGAAAAAGAAGGAGCTCAAACAGCAGAGAAATGTTTGTTCGGACCTTTCTACAAATAAAATGTTTGATTGGGGGTCAAAAACATATAAATAAAAAATTTATAAATATATATAATGAATGGAACAGATATGGTTTTTAATAAGCAGGGCGGAAAAATAACGGCGTGTGGATGGAACATAAATTCAGAATTACTGAGAAATGATATTCCTTTATCAGCACACACGCAAAGTGGTGGTGGTAGCAGTGCTTTGCAGACATTGGCAGTACCAGCAGGATTAATTATTCTTAAAAATATGATTGATTCAAATACTAAAACATCATTATATGATTTATTAGAAGAACCAAAGGTAATTGGTGAGGATCTGTATGATAAGTTATTGGATTTAGCGGGAAGAAAAAAAAGGAGTATACATAATACACGGAGAAAACGAGGCAAAACAAAGCGCGAAAAGATAAAAAATAAAACGCGAAAAAAATAATAGTATTATAATTATTGCACTGTAATATTTTGTCTTGCATATTCTCTGTAACCAACGGAGACATAGTTTGTCGAAAATTTCCTTGCCAAGCATTTTATAATTTGTCCATGTGCATTTACATAGACAATTTTTTTGATACCAAGTTCTTTAATTTTACACAGACAATTTGAGCACGGGGCAGAGTGACCGGATATATTTTTGGTAGAAGATTTATATCGAGCAATGTAAATAGTAAGTTTTTTCATTTTTCGGCGGATTTTAGGGTCATAAAACCCATAACCCTTTTTTTTTACGCCGGAAAGCGAATGGGAACAAATTATAAATGGCCGCAATTTCACCATGACCAGAGCATTTAACTTCATTACCATATTTATTACGATGACTGTTTACATTAATAGATAAAATCTTTGTACCAATACAAACGGCGGCAGCTACTTTTGTATTTTGCGGTGAAAGACTGGCTTCCTCCAACAATCGACTAATTATACGATGTTGTGAATTCGACATGTTTAGATATCTTAATAATATAATTTTAAGTATTATTAAGTAAGTTCAATTTATAAAACGCATCTATATTTGACTCCAGTTGTCATAGTTAAAAGGCGATACCAACATTTCAGGTAGTTCTTTCCTGAATTTGTCAACTTTGTTTTCAAACCGTCGTTCTTCTGGAGATAACGGATATGTCTGGTTATTATCCATGATTACTCGTTCTTCTGTAGTAATCTTTGGTTTATGTCCAAAGCAGTTTGCACCAAATGGCGCATTTTTATACGCAACAAAACCCCCATTTATACCAGGTCTTCCGCAATCGTGCTCGTGTCCTTTTCTTTTTTGCATTTTTTTCCATGTTTTCATTTGCGTTGGATATAATGCCATTTGGTCTGCCGACCATCCAAATCCACACCATTCAGCCCCTCGTTTATACGCATTTTCCACTTCTTCATATGTGGCTAAACGCCCATCATATGCCTTGCATATAGCTTTGGCGTCACTATAAGTATATATATTATCTGGGACATGAAATACTTGTTCTTCGTACATTATTTCCGGAACAGGTGGGGGTTTGGGACTAGTAACTGTAATATCTACCTCCGGTATTGGCGTAAATAAGTTTTTAATACTTGTTTTAATGTCAACCTCAAAGAAATATTGAACACCATTTATTAATACTAAAAACATAAACATACCCCACATTACGATTTCTAGAAATGTAATACTTGGAGATGCTATTGGAACTGGTGCCTGCACGCCGGTTACAGAAACACCTAAATAACTAAATAATATGTAATAAATCACAATCACAAAGGTTAATACAATTAATACAACAGGACTTCCATGTGTAACTTTATCTCCAATGAAATCATACATATGTGGGAATCCTTTTGTGGGTGTAATATCTAAGCTATTCATCTATATAGTATTGTTCTTATTTTTTTTTGCGATAGAAGAAACAATATGCCGATGGTGTTTTTAATTTATCTTCCGACACCTCGGTCACCCTGGCGTCATTGAATTCATACCATTTATTATTTGCATTTTTAACATAAGCATAGTAATGTCCACCCATAACCCCTCCGCTATGATTACATATTCCATATAAATCATAATTAAAACTTTTTGGATCATAACCAATGACATATTTTGATAAATCAAGATTATCTAATGGAAAATCTACTAAACATTGGTTTTTCTGCATTGAATTAGTGAATCTCTTTAAAGTTACTATCAAAACATCAGGAAATTTCCAAAATTCTATTTGTTTTACCACGACTTTTTCGCCTTCATCATTTATATATTGATTGTCTTCATCTAAAATTTCCTTTTTAGTGTATTCGTCAAAACAATTTACAAGAGTAGTATTTTTCACATTAGGTATTGGTAGGTCTAGCATTAAGAAAGGTTCAGGGTTACAGCTTAAGGTGTTGTCTTGTGTTCCCTTTACACAAGATACATGAATACCGTAAAATATATCTAACAATTCAGAATATTCTTTTTTATACATGTCTTTCATCATACTATAACATTTTTTGGCTACTTTATCTTTGTCTGTCAATACCGTGCCTTTAATTTTCATACTAACCTCTCTCATGATTGCCGTATGAAAACAGTCGATGATAAATGTTAAAAATTCAGGCAAATCATTCTGCGCAAATCCTGTAAATAAATGTTTTCCCTTAATTTTAGCTACTTTCTGTACCGAAGTTAAAAATCCACCAGGACTGATAATGCAGTTTTCGCCCCAAATCATATCACGCAATTTATCCCATTCCATTAACACGAGTGCCTCTGGTTTTTTCTTAATTTTTTGTTTATATTTCCCTTTCTTGAGAAAATCATTGAATGAATAAGTATGTGACAAACACTGCAAAGTAGTATTTATGAAACATGTATTTCCTAGATTAGTCAATCCGGTAAGTCCTTTGTCTTTATAATTTGATTCCATTATCAAGTTATATGTATAGTGTATTTATGTTTATACCGATTTATAACATGTTTATACTAGAACAAATTTTCTATAATAATGATATACATGAATGAACACGAAAACAACGAATTATTATTACAGTATATGCGAATTGTTGTGAGTCAACAGGAAGGTATTTTGGAAGCCCTGACAGGAATGAGAAGACAAAATGATAATTTATCAGCTATTTTAGCGCAAGAATTAATAAGAAGACATAATACTGCTATTCCTAATCGCATTAGAACAAATAGACCAAGAACTCGGACTTTTTTTTCAAACCCGATTTCACCAATAAACAGAGATAGAATCCAGTCTCGAATATCAACTCATAGAAGAAGTAATAATATACCGGGGACAACTGACCGATATACCAACACTCTAACACAAGATATATTAAATGCTACAATGAATGACTCTCCTGTGAGAGTACGTCCATCAATCACTCAACTAAGACGTGCAACCAGAACAATAATGTTTAGGGACATTTCCAATACTACTCAAACTATATGTCCAATTGACAGGGAATTATTAGAACCGGATGATATTGTGTTGCAAATTATTCATTGTGGTCATTTTTTCAGGGATTCTAATTTACGCAGACACTTTCGGGGAAATACTCGATGTCCACTGTGTAGATTTGATATTAGAGAATATCTTATTTCTCCTGAAGAAGCGCTTTACAACAATAACGGACACGGGATACCAGAAATCCCAACAGATGGATTAGCGTCCTCTATTTTTGATAATACAGGGAATCCTTTTGAAACTCGGTATACTATAAATCCAAGTCAACACACTTCTCGAGAAATACAAACAATATTAGGAGAAGCCATTTCTGATATTTTAAATAGAGACTCTTCTAATAATATATTAGAGTAATTCAACTGGAAATATTTTGCAATGTTATCATGTAACCTTTTATATTGTTTTCTAGTTTTCTAGCAGATACTCTATTATTACACAATATTACACCCAGTGCTTGCTTTGTAAATGCTAAAATTTCCTGCATAATTTTTTTTTCATTCATTACTATCATGGTGGCAAAAGATTTGTTTGAATACGGAGGTAATTTTTTAAAACATTGCTTATTTTTTTTTAATGGGATTGAATAACTGTTTGCGAGTCTTGAAACTGTAAGAGACAAATCCGAAAGAGCAGCGGCTTCGTTGCGTTTGCTATATGGGTTCTGTGATAACAACTTATTATTCAAAAATCCGTACAATTCTGTTTCGTTTGCGTTTGCAATTCTCAAAAAAGTCAACATTTGGCGAAAATTTAAGTTATTGAAATCGCTACAGATGTTGCGTGAAAATTCCTTGGATATTAATTGGTCGCGCATATTTTGAATTTTAACTGTACACACTGATTGCGTCAGTTGTAAATATACAGTATTACGACATTGCTTATTATCTGGTAAGGCAAATCCATAAAATAATAGGTAACTCCTGTTACATTTGGTACCATATGAATCAGAAATAGCACTATGAGATTTTATTGTTCTGATTGCATTCATGACAAACGCATCTGATTTGTCTTCAAATGTCCATTTTACATCAGGGTTCGTGCTATGGTTTAATAAATCACCAAGAGGTGTAAGCGTTGCCTGGTTTTTTCCGTCAATCCATAGACCAAAATTTCTGGATCCAACTATTGTTCGTAACTGAAGAAACAATTGGAGAGAGCAAACTTGTGAAAAATTAAAATCAATTAGAATTTGACATAACGCGTTGTAGTCATCCATTAATATTTTTTTTCTAATATCTATTTCGCGTAACAAATAACTATTTTCCAGGCATTTTATATCAGACGCGTTCCAAAATATGGGGAAATTATCGAATTGTGTGGGTAAAATTTTATAATATGGTCCAAATTTATTTTCATGAATCATATCTTGTAGGATGTACAGACATATATATACTAAATTGATACCACTAATATTCGCGGAATTATTCGCCACCTTCTTTCCCCAAGGAGAGTTTTCTCCCATAGAAGAATAAATTAAGAGTTTTCGTGGAATTTTAATCACCTCATCTTGTTCTGGAATAGATATTTTTGCATGTACTCCACGCTCGCCATTTTTATATTTTTGAAAATATATATCTGGAAAAACAGCACCTTTTTTATTTAGCCAACTCAAGAAATTACTCATTGTCGTATCTCTATTTATTTGTTTATATTTCATTATATAAAATAATATATTATTTTAATTATTTTATTTCGTTTATATATAATGCCAAATAAAGCAATTCAAAACGCTAAGAGACTTCGAGGGGGAGCTTTGGGTCAATCATCGAGATTTTATAATATATACGGGCAAAAAGTAGGAGCGTCCTCACCTGGTGCATTTAAGGGTGGTCAAGGATGGACAACACACAATCCTTCCATTGGAAGCGTATTATCTAATAGTATTATGAGGCAAAATAAAAATGCAGGAGGTAACAATGTGTGTAATGCTGGTTCAACAAATGCATCTGATTGTAGATGCAAGGGTCCCTCTGGTACTTGTCCTTGCCGTTCAAAAGTAAATGCGGACGGGACTCGCAAACATTGTTAGGCAAAGAATCTTTTAATAGTTTTTTGACCATTTTTAATATTATTTGCTTGACGCAATGCATCATCAAATATTATTTTTTTAACTTCCTTGTTTCTTAACGCGTCCTCCTTTTGTTTATACTTTTCTACATCTGGAAACTCTTGCTTCAAATATTCACACTTTCGTTTGAATGCAGGTAGATGTCTTTTAAAATTAGGTATGTCCTCCAGAATCAAGGAGAATACTTGTTGTATAGGTTTCATTAATTGATTTGTTATATAAAATCCATAATCCGGTCTAATACCGTTTGCTCTGATATAATCAGGACTTTCTATTTTATCACCTTGTAACCTAACATTGCCTTTTGTTTGTATGTAAACGAATGGTACGCGTGACCCCACTGAAGGTTTATTACCAGAGTCTCGTTTACCCATTCTTTCAGCGAGTACTTTATGAGCAATACTCTCGGGGTTTTTGTAAAATGAATTTAGCTTCTTTGTAATAATGAGTTTTTCTATTGGGAACTTTTCATCGACTATTTCCTGAAGACATTTTTTAACAAACATGATTGCTGCAGGAATATCATGAGCGTTCATTAATATATCAATAAGACCACCATATACATCTTTTACAATTGGAGCATTGTCCCGTCGTTTAAGAACAATTCCCATCTCTTTTCTTTTTCCTTTGTTCGGGTCATGTTCAAATAACATTCCGACATATCTCTTTTTTGATAATAGCAAGAATGGATCGAATGTTTTTTCATATTCGAAATAATGAGGCTCCTTCAGGAATTTACTTGCTATTTCCCCTACTTCAACGGATAGTTCAATAGTGATTTCTAGTGCTTTTTTACCTCTTATTTTATTACCTTCCATGTCCTTCAAATGGAAGGTGAAGAATACAGAATCAGTATCTCCGTATATATACTCTGCGTTTGTTTTGACCTTGCCATATTTGGTATCGCAAACTGCGTCGCCGTATACTTCTTCAATGATGCGTTTTGAATATATTAATAATTTCCTTCCCGTAGCAGTAGTTGATGCCGCTATATCAATATCATAAAATGAACTTGTCTTTGCTCCACATTGACCATATAATGAATTTGCAACAATTTTAATCGACGATTGTCTTTGATTAAATACATTTTTCATAAAAGCATTATATGTGTCAGCTATACTATCAACATCCTTTTTATTCACAGTAGTTTTTACCTTTTTAAGTCTCTCGTTATCCAGCGATATTAAAGTTATAATATACTCATTCTCTGTATCGGATAACATCCCCGTGTGTGTATCTCCATTTTTCATTGTCACAGTTTTAAATTTAATTTTCGCCCTTGTTGCTTTTCTAGCTGCAAGGAGTCCTTGCAATGTTGACGGCATAATTGCTTTTTTGTTATCTGGGAATTGCGCAAATCTGCAAATTTTAGTACCTACTTTGATTTTTTCATCCTTCTTTCTGTCAGGCTTGGTAATCCACTCATAACGGTCATATTCAACATCAACATATTCGTAATTATCCAAATTATCATATTTGAAATTGCCGTCAGAGTTTCTTTCTCCTGTAGTAGATAATAAATCTCCACCTAAATCATATTCTTTTGTCCAAACCTTACTGTCGTGTGAAATATTTTCACTTATCATGCAACTGGGATACAAAGATGAATAATCATTTACTGCCACGGGATCTTCGGTATACAATCCTGTTTTTGGTGGTAAACAGATAGCTCCTTCGTAACTACCACCACCTTCTGGTTTTTCAACAACTGGCATTAATGTATTCTTTTGTCTGCATTTTTTAGCGATGAAACTTAAAAGTTTAATACCTTGTCCTCTCATTACCACAAAATCAATGGGTACGCTACAAATAGAGGCTTGCTCTGACATTCCGGTAAGAATGTCATTTTTCCTGAATAAATGATGTACTAAATTACAATCCTGAAAACAGTATTTAGCAATGATTGCTCTGTCAGAGGGACTTCCGTTTGCTAGTTCGAATATTTGATGAGGTGTGATATCATCTTTTCCTAGACCCCATCTCAATTTGCAATCACTGGGTAGATCAATATTTCCCTCGACAATAAATTCACCTTTATTCTCGTTTAGTTGGAGAACTTTAAATTTTTTACCATTCTTATATGAATCGACAGAATGTCCAATTAATTCGAAACACACGAAGTTCCCTTTTTGCAATCCCATCAAATTGCCGCTTTTAATTACGGTATTGTCGTCAAGTTTATCCCATCCTTTTATCATATCTCCAATAAAATGCGAAGCTACATCATTTAATTTGTAGGACCCAAGATTTACCTCTCGTCTGAAATAGTTGTATAAATCAACCTGTATAATTCCCGGCATATCCATGTAAACCATTTGGTGAGTACCACTAGCCACTCTGATTTCCTTTTCTATTTTTTTACAAAGTTCACCCTTATTTCGCGATAGTGCCGAAAACGATATTTCTTCTTCGCCACCACGTCCCATACAGTTTAACTCCTCTGCTCTCTGACATATAAATTTCCAATCAAAACCAAATGTGTTATAACCTATTAAAATATCCGGATGGTATTCTTGCATCATCTCTGTCCATCCCATTAACATATCGCGCTCTGTTTCAAAGCATTCAACAATCGTTTCTGATTTTTCTATACCGATTTCATCACAATCACCAAGTACAGCCATATAATTCAAGTATGGCTCTGTTTCCCCTACTCGCATAAAAGTTGTTCCAATAAAGGTGACTTTATCACCTTCCAATGCTAATAGTTTGTCATTTTTTAATCCTGAAAATATATATGTAACTGCTTCATCGATAATTTCTAGTTTTTTCCCTATGTCACAGTTATTATCGTTCAAATAATCAAGAAATGTTTTTTTTACTCCTACATAATTCATATATGTTTGTCCTGATTTATGTATTTCATCATCGTCGTCATCCTCTCTATTTCGGTATGAATTTTTGCGATTTTCTTTTTCTTCTTCTCTCCTCTTTATATCAATAATCTTTTTGAGTGGTCGACCAATTATTGTATAGATATTTTCCATTAGATTTGCCTCGGTTACCGGTTTTTTTGGAAACACATTTGCAATACCATCTACTGGGTCGCCAAATCCAAAAGCCGATTTGATTAGTTTTATAATTAAGGATTTCTGCGAATCCTTACTCGTTGTTCTTATATATTTATTTACTTTCCAAAAAGTAATGATATCACCCACGAGTTTCCTATATGTTTTGATAGCTAGAGGGAAATCTCCATGCGAAGAACTGGCTTCTATATCCCAAGAGGCAACGATAGCAGGGATTGGAGCTTCCTTATATGGTAAAGGTACTATATCCTCCGATTTTATCGTGTATTCATATTTGCAGTATGTTTTTCTGGTTTTTTTTATAATTTTATCAAGAGGTAATTCAATCCAGCCTGAAGGATTGATTTCTTGTATATGAAAATATCGGAGCAATGGGGGTAATTTTGCTTCATACAATTCTGTTTGAATTCCTTGAAACGGAAATGTTTTAAGCTTGTATTTACTACCAAATTTACTACTGGGGTCTGGTGTTATGGTATACCAGAAATTTTTAACTTTATTTAATGCTGTTGTGTTTTTGAATTTTATACAAATAAAGCGATGGTTTTTCATGTCATCAAAGCCGTAGAGTTTCTTATTTTCTAAGATTATAGAATCTAATATGGAATTTTCATAGTATGATACATACTTACCTTTCGTTCGTGCAATATACTCGCTTTGCTCTTCGTCTTTCTCTGGTTTTGGATATACTGTATCACCTTTGCGCCATTTTTTATGCTTATCTTTTAAAGCCATTGTACGCATTTTGTCTTTGATATGACGAATAAATGCTTTCTTTTGTGGTTTACCCCAATCATCACCAACCTTTACATAAAAGAATGGCGTAAAATCCGTTACAAAGATAGAACATGTTTCGCCCACTTCGTTCATTCCGAACATTTGAATCATAAAATTTTTATTGTCTTGTCCATTTTTTCCTTTGCCTTCTTCATTTTTGATCTGGAAATCTAGCAAACGAAATGTTGGATTTGTCATAGTTATATGATTTTTACTACTGTTTTAGTCTTAATTCAATTTTAATGCAAATTAAATTAAGTTATTGTGCTAGGTATACTCCTATTGATAGAAATAATACAGCAAGCATTTTGGCTGGCGTAATTTTATCACCTAGAAACATAGAAGCAAGAACCATTGTCGCAATAACTTCAACTCCGGTGTGAACAAGTGCTAAGGAGCTTAGTTTTTGACTGAGAATAAGGTTATATCCTATAATTGATATAATAACTATACTAGCACTAGTAACGAGAAGGGAGGTCAATGTTTTACCATTTAATTTCGTTAAATCTGTTTGTAATTTTTTAAATCCTCCGAGGTATAATCCTGCGATTACCAGAACAATTCCTGTAATTAAAGCCTCTATGATAATAACCGAATAAATTGACATATGGTTCAATGCGTATTTTTGTGATAACCTTAAAGTGGTTCCTAATAATGCTGATAAAGATATTAATCCGTAAACAGTATATTTATTCATGACCTATATAATATTAAAATAGAATAATAAAAACATTAAAATAGAATAATAAAAACATTAGTATAAATAATCATATATGACAGATTTTACATTCATGAAAACCGGGTTCGACCTTTTGCAACCAGACGATGATGAATTCAAACAAAATACCGCTGCAATTATAGTAACTTATGCTGAACAAGCTCTAAAAACTGCTGCCATGTATGTTTCACATCATGAAACCAGGAATGGTATAACACCGGAGGATATTAAGCGAGCTATGATGCTCGAAATGTTCTTGTTTAAAAACAGGTCTAATTTGCTAGAAAAGTCAGAAGCTATTAAAAAAATGTTGTTTGAAGATGAAGACAACGATGACGAAGAAGAATTTATAAATATGACAAAGGAAGAAGAATTTAGTCAAAATGAATGTTCTTGTGCTCTGTGTAAATGTGTAAATGGTATTTACGATAGATGGAATGGTTGGACTCCTCAAAGCTTATTTGAGACAGTTATTAAAAAACACATTGATAATATTTAATGCAATGATTAATAATTATCGAACTGACCTTCTGGATTTTTTTTTGTGAGTTTTATTCTTTGACGCTCTTTTACCAGACATTCTCTTCTTACCAGACATTCTCTTCTTACCAGACATTCTCTTCTTACCAGACGCTCTCTTCTTACCAGACGCTCTCTTCTTACCAGACGCTCTTTTACCGCCTTTAAGACCAATGGCTTCTTTTAAGAATTTACCTAATTCTTCAGATGTTCGTGATTGGTTAAATTCAACAATGTCTCCCCCCTTCACAACTCGAAATACGCTTGGGAAACCTTCTAAAGTATTGGTGTCAAAATTAACTAGATGTATTTGATTGCTATCAATTTCAGCAATTAGAGCATCATGATTATTTGTTACAAACTCATGAATAAATTTTTCCCATTGTGGTTTAAATGATTTACATGCAGGACAGTTTTCCATAAAAAACCCAGCAATAACTACTTGGTGATTTGGGGCTTCTTTATTGAATTTCTCCGCATTTTCTCTATTAAAAACTTTTATGAACTTCATATACATTTTGGAGAGAAATAAATTTATATTTAGTATATATGAAAGAACAATTGATAATTTTGGGATTTATAACAGGTATAATTTTTTGCGCAACATATACTAATAAAAGTTTGACAGAAGGCTTCAACGATAGAAATCGTCCGCAACAGAACGCAGTGTCTGACTGTCCGAATCTTTTGGTGAAAAAGGGAAACAAACTTATGCTATTAAATAGCCGAAAAGCAAAAATACCAGGTATCAATCCTATATTTTTTGATAATTTAGAAGATTATGTTGAATTTGTTAAATGGCAGCATAGTCAAGATATTAAATGCCCGGTATTATATTTTAACGAAATGCAGGACGCGCAGGGAAATACAAGATATCGCATGTTAAACGATCCGTTAGACCCACAAGCAGGTCTACCAAGTTATAATCAAATAATGGCAACAGAAGTACCGTTATATGATTCTAACATGGACCACCCACCGTACAATCAAAATAATTATCATGGTTTTGATTCGACTAATCAAAATCTAGGAAGATACACTACATTGGATAAAGCATTTTACACGAATGATAAAAGTGCCAATGCTATGGATGTAAACTGGGGAGGTGATGGATATGCTGAAAAAATGATAAAAATGGGCAAATTCAACAAAGATTTCCGCAAACAGGACAAATTTAGTGAGTTCAAAGGGGTCGAGATTCCTCCCGCTAATAATTCGGCGCCTCGATTGTGAAATACGATTTTTGATACATTAAACAAGGTATAATGATATATTTATAGATATACTATTATATAAAATGTCTTATTTGGTATAGGAGAGTAACATATTCAAGTTATTAAATCTAGACAAATTGTGAAAACTATGAAATAAGCTTTTGATTCGAGTAATTTGTGGAAAATAGTTTTGCGAATGTATTTATTATAACGCATTATATTTTTTGGATTTATGAATTGGTTAAAAACATTGTATCTATTTATTAATATTCGATTTTTTGGAATGGTACGACTTATAAAAAAAGTACGAGGATACTAACAATAAATAAAAACCAACGATTGTTTGGATAGTAGAATCATCTAATTTGTTTGCTAATTTAGCACCGAACCAGGCTGCTAACATGTAGGCGACCGTAATAACTATACCAACTGGTACATCAACATTTCCCTTTTTATAATATTCTACCGCCGCCAAAATTGATAAAGGTGCCAGAATAGTAATTAATGTTGTTCCAGCTGCTTTCTTTTGTGTTTTTACAATTCCCAACAATAAAAGACCTGGTAGAATAGTAAATGCACCTGAAGTTCCCAAAGCTCCTCCCATGACACCAGCGACTGCTCCTAAAAGTGCACTCAATATATATTTTTTCATTATATATTAAGCATATACATTATTTATTTCATAAATAACTGTCCGGTTAACTTGGTTTAAAGTGTGTTAGAAATTCATCTAAATCTTTTAATGCCGATTTTGTAGACTCCAATTTAGACAGTGAAGCCAATGTTTTTTCATCATCTAATTTATCTTTTTCCACTGCTGTCTTAATTTGTGATAGCATTTGCAAATGCAACATGTCTTCTGTTTCTATCAATAGTTGATGATATTGCTTTTTATATTTATCAATACGCAAATCGTCTATATATTTGGTTTTAGAAATCTGCACTAATTTTAATAATTCATCGGGTGTTTTTGTTGCACCAGAAGTCAATCCTTCTACAATGTTATTATTCAATGTCATCATATTGGTACACAAGTAAACGACAAACAATGCAAGTGTTATGCATCCTAAATAAGTAGTCATGTTTTTCATATCAAAATCCATATAAAGTAAGTCAATATTATTTTACATTATATTGAAAAAAACACATGAGTATTTACTAAATTGTAATATATGTGGATATTGCTTTAATTATCGAGAGCAGTTTAAGAGTCGATTTTAATAACATTACTTTTCTGATACAACAAATATTGTATGATGTTTGCAACACATGTTTTTGAAATCCTTCTCTCCTGTCCCTTCTTCGTATTGTACACCAATTTATCTAAACAATGTTTGTCATTTTCCAATGCTTTGAGTAATTGAAAAAGAGAGCCATATTTTTCAATTATCACACTGGATGTTGTTGTACTGATTCCTGGTATCTGACTCAAAATTATACCCCCGATATTTTCAGGTGTAATGTTTTTCTTTTTTTCCTTGTGGACAACTTGCGCATAGTTCTCTTTTTTAGGCTGAAACAAAGTATGATAGAACCCATGCTTATTCAAAGAGCGCGACAATTTATCTGCTAACCGAAGAATATATTCGGCTGTTTCAGTTATATCAAAAGTTCGTACTAATGAAAATCCTTTGAAATACTGTACACTAAACATTGTTGTGTACAAAGTACCTGGTTTAATCCGACTCCATTTACCTGAGAAGGTTGAGATATTTCCTTCTATGAGGTATACTATATTATGATTGTGGAGAGAATGACCATTTAAACGAAATGATTGTTCAGCATAACGTCCATCTGTGATAGACGAGGCGAGGTCATTTAAACTTTTTCTCTCCAGTAAAAGTAATTCTTCTCCATCATTCCATATACTTATATCACCAATATCTAGTCTTTCCACCAATATTTCAAAGTTGAATCCGTAGTCATTATTTAGAGCTTTTAGTAATTTAATAAGCGTATGTTCTCTAATATCAACCTTGATCTGCATTTAATGTAATAAGTTATGGAGTGTTTAAATTACTTATTAAAAAGCAATAAAATTTACAATAATAAAAAATTGAATAAATATTTATTTATATAGTATTCATATAAAAAATGAATTTACATGAATCATATAACCAGTTATCTATTTTATTTTCAGATAAGCTTAAGATTAAAGGGGTCAAATTACCAAAATTCAAATCTAAATTGGGATGCTCTTTAACAATTTTGTATTCTAGTATCGGCGAATTTATTCATATTGATGATATTAAAAACAGAGTCAAAGCAAACGGTTATAATTTGACGGGAACAGATCCTCTCCAGGTAAGACATTTGAGTACACAAAAGGGATGGTACATAGAAAAACAAGGTAAATATCATCATAAACTCGTCTCAGTGACAGAATCTATGCCAGGATTTATTGCTCAAAAACGAGCATCAAAGTTAAATGATGAAAACTGGGTAAAAATGAAACACGAATATAATAATGCTTGTGTGAACTGTGGTAGTAAAGATGGTGAAACTCTTCGATGGGACCAAACAAAGACAACGGTTCTCCAACAAGGTCACATGGACCCACGCAAGGATCTTACCTACGATAATTGTATTCCTCAGTGCTCATTTTGCAACCAGCAGTATAAGAGCAAGGCAGTATTCAACAATCGCGGATTTGTTATTGATTTCTGCAAATCCGGATTTTAAAAAAAATTTTATAGACAGATAATTAAGTAAATTAAGCTACTCTCTCTACGCAAATATCATAATATTCCTTATTAATTTCGAATCCAAGACATTTCCTATCAGTATTCTTACAAGCAATCGCCGTTGTTCCTGATCCTAGAAATGGGTCCACCACCAACGCATTTTTTTTACTGAATAGTCGTACCAAATGTTCAATTAATGCTATTGGTTTTACTGTAATATGTGTATTCGACTTACCCTTTTCCTTTTTTCCGGGTTTTGGAACCATAAAATTTTTATCATATGATTCATTATATTCTTCAGTAATCATAATATTTGCAGGCACTCTATCACCACCAATACCTACTTTTTGAGAGAAGTCTAATAATCCAGTTTTAAATGATAATTCGTTTCTAATAAAGGTGGTTGTTATTGGTTTCATGGCAACACATATTGGTTCGAAACAAGACCGTATTTGTGGAGATTTGAAATCCTTATATTCTTCAATAAGTTTAAGTTTTTCATCTTCTGAAATATCTTTCATTTTTTTAATCACATGGGTCATTGACATTCCCTTTGGCATGCTTTGTGTATAAGTCCAATTAATCATATCTCTAATCTCAAATCCAGCCAATTCAACAGCCATAGCAATAGCGTGATATAGTCTAGGAGAAGAGAATGACAGAAAATATGCACCTGGTTTCATTTTTGTAAATAACATACGGGACAATGCGAGGTAATAATCATATAAACTTTTCACTTGTTTCTTATCAAACTTCATACCTTTTGGCAAGTGTTTTATGTGACTATTCTTTTTACTATTTCCAATATCTTCAGCCGACCATTTATTGTCTAGTTTGTCAATAAAATAAGGTGGGTCAGTAATAACACAATCGATGCTATTATCTTCTAATTTATTCAGTTCTTCCATACAATCGTTATTAACAATTACAATTCTTTTCGGTAGTTTTTTTTTAATATTTTTAATCTTGATTTTCACCTTCTTTTTTCTTTCTTTTTCATGGTCCTGAACAAGAGCGTCGATTTGGTCATACACAGTATTATCTTTAGAAGACATTCTTGCTGGTTATATTTAATAACTTCATACACATTTTTAGTTCTAAATCAATTTTTAAAAATAAATAACCAATAGAGATATAAGTCACTCTGAAATGGTTTAAACAATACTATGTTATATATGTATACATGGAATTTACAACAAAAACACTACTACAAGATGGAGATATAAATAAGCATCAAGAAGAATTAATTTTTGATCCTTATAATTCAAGGAATATTGAAATAACAGAAACGCAAGTTTCAAACATTCTTAAAAAATATGGAGTACCAGACACGGTGCATAATTTTAAACTGTATGTAAGGTCCTTTGTTCACCGTTCCTATGTAAAAAGACCTCATTTGGAGAATGAAAAAAACGGAATCACGATAGTAGATAAGCCAAATGACTGTTTGCCTTTAAAAACAAAATCAAACGAGAGATTGGAGTTTTTGGGAGACGGGGTATTGGAATGTATTACCAAATATTATTTGTATAGGCGTTTTCCGAAAGAGAACGAAGGATTCATGACTGAGAAGAAAATCGCATTGGTTAGAAATGAATCTATTGGTCGAATGGCATATGAAATGGGGCTTAATAATTGGTATATTTTATCAAAAAATGCAGAAGAAAAAAAGACAAGAACCAATCTTAAAAAATTGGGATGTTTATTTGAGGCATTTTTAGGAGCTTTATTTTTAGATTTCAATAAAATTACTATAAAAGACGAAGATGACTGGTTTAAAAATGTATTTGTCACCGGTCCAGGATTTCAAATAGCACAAACATTTGTGGAAAATGTATTTGAAAAACATGTTAATTGGACTGAATTGCTGCAGAAAGACGACAATTATAAAAATATATTACAAGTAATGCTACAGAAAGAGTTTAAACTGACACCATCCTATATGGAGATATCAGACCATGATGATGATGAAGGTTATCATATGGGGGTATTTCTTTGCATTGGTAAAAATATAGTAAATGTGAATTTTAATGATTCCAAACCATTTAGTATGTATGGTTCATTTGATAAAATTCAACAAGAATTGGAAAATAAAGACAATATTGTTATTTTCTTAGGAGAAGGTAAACATAAAATTAAAAAAAAAGCGGAACAAACAGCTTGTAGATTAGCAATTGAAGAAATAAAAAAAAAGTAATAAACTTTTTATAATTAAGTATTATATATGAGTAGTATTTTAGAACAACTTCAGGTAAAACCTATCTCAAAACCGGAAGAGAGAGTAAAAATTGTTATCCATAACGAAGAGAAAGTAAGAACCAAAGTCATCGACAGAACAGACGAAGACTTTGATAGAAGTGCTATAATGGCTAAAATAAAACGCAGAGGTTTATCTGTACCAAAGATGAAACAAAGTGCTAAAATTAAAGTATTAACGGAAGCATTGGTAAAGGATAATAAAGATAAACCAGTTATTAAAAAACCAAAAATCAAATTAGGAAAAATAAAAATCAAAAGAAGTACAAATATTAGAAAGGGAACAATAACGGCTATTTCAAAACCGATTATTGCTAAAACGACAGTTTCAGAGACGGACAAACCCAGAATTAAGATTGCGAAAAAAATATCTATTAAGCGCTCGCAACTTCCTCCTGGAATAATTAAATTTGAAAAGGACTTAACCGGAAGATTACCAGTACCGCAACCATCTGTAAATATTCGTGCTGGTGCATATTACAGTAATAATCGCGAGATTTTTGTTAATTTTATAAATTCGCTTTTCGCACCCTACAAAGATCAATTAATGGAGGAAGCGAAAAATATTACTTGTGAGAGCATGAACGATGCAAGATCCGGGGCATTTTCTCTTTTAACCCACCAGTCTATAGTAAGAGATTATATTAACTTATACACGCCATACAGAGGTTTATTGTTGTATCATGGACTGGGTGCTGGTAAAACATGCGCTTCTATAGCAATAGCAGAAGGGTTTCAGAATCCAATGCATATATTAGTAATGACACCGGCATCACTAAGGCAAAATTATCAAAATGAAATTAAAAAGTGTGGTAGCGAGATGTATAAACTAAACCAATTTTGGGAATTCATATCCAATGATAATGATGACAAAAAGACGAGAGTTCTGTCAAAAATACTAAGCGTATCAGAATCATTTGTCAAAAGACATAATGGTGCTTGGTTTGTAAATATTGCCAAGGAAAGCAATTATGAATCTTTGGATACTCAGGAAAAAATTATATTAAACGACCAAATAGACGAGATGATAAGAGCAAAATATCAATTCATAAATTATAATGGTTTACAAAAGCAGCATTTATCCAATTTAACAGATGGTGGAAAAACAAATCCATTTGACAATAAAGTAGTAATTATCGACGAAGCTCATAATTTCGTTAGTCGTATTGCGAATAAATTAAAAAAACCAGAAAGCATGTCAATGAAATTATACGAATACTTATTATCTGCAGAAAATTGTAGAATTGTTATGCTGACAGGGACACCCATTATTAACTATCCAAATGAATTAGGTATATTATTTAATATATTACGCGGTTATATTAGAACATATAGATTTAATCTATCAATCAGACAGAAAGGTAAAGTAAACCAGAAAGTAATAGAAGATATACTAGGGAAGTTTAATATTCAAGATTACCTGGAGTATAATCCATCGAGCGATGAACTTATAATTACTCGTAATCCATTCGGATTCGTTAATGCTAAAAATAAATCAGGTAGATATGAAGGTATGAGACTTGACAGACAAGGTAATATGACAATCGCAAAATTTATTTCCATGGTAACAAAAAAATTGGAGGATTCCCATATTGGTGTATTAAAGGTAACAGAAACCCTCCCATACAAAGCATTACCAGACACCTTAGATGGATTCAAAGCAATGTTTATTGATCCAAAAGATAACACTTTTAAAAATACTAATTTATTCAAGCGTCGTGTCTTAGGATTAACATCCTATTTTAGAAGCGCCACCGAAGAATTAATGCCTGCATTTAATATTGAAAAGGACCTTATTGTGGAATTGATCGATATGAGTGATTATCAATTTGGTTTATATGAGACGGCAAGGTCTGAGGAGAGAAAAACAGAATTAAATAACCAGCGCCGTCGCAAGAAAAGTTCTGGTGATACAGATGATAGCTCCTCCACTTACAGGATTTTCTCCAGAGCATTCTGCAACTTTGTATTCCCTCCTGGGATTGGAAGACCAAAGCCGAAAGAGGGTGACGAGATAACCGACATACTAAACCGCGATGCAAATGAGGATATTTTAGATATAGTAAGTTTGCAGGAGGAAGTAGCCAATGTTGATGGACGACATGAAGAAGATGATATTGCCGAGGTAGAGGCAAATAGAAAAGTAAATAGAGACTCCAGTTATGAAGGTAGAATTAAGAATGCGGTACAAATGTTGAAAGACGGTGCAGATAAATTTTTATCTCCTCAAGGTTTGTCGGAATATGGTCCAAAATTCCTAGCATTGTATGAAAATATAATTAATAACTCAGGTTTACACTTAATATACTCGCAATTCCGAACTCTGGAAGGAATTGGTATATTCAGCATGGTCCTTGATCAAAATGGGTTTGCTCCGTTCAGAATAGCACAAGACAAAGATGATATTTGGCGTGTTATTGTTAATCCTGGTGATGAAAATAAACCAAAATATGCATTATACACTGGTACAGAATCCAGAGAAGTAAAAGAGATGATGAGATTAATTTTCAATGGTGACTGGGAAAAATTACCTGATTCAATAAAGGAAACATTGAATGAAAGCGCGACAAATAATAATCATGGTGAAATAATAAAAGTATTTATGATTACATCAAGTGGTGCTGAAGGAATTTCTTTGAAAAATACAAGATATGTTCATATTCTTGAACCGTACTGGCATCCTGTTAGAATGGAGCAAGTTATCGGAAGAGCAAGGCGCATATGTAGTCACGAGGGCTTACCTGCCGAAGAAAGAAAGGTAAATGTGTATTTATATTTAATGCGATTCACCGACAAACAATTAATTCCAGCTATTTTGGAGGGTGGAATGGCCTCCAAAGGTTTATTAGAGAAAGATGTGAGTAAGTTAGATAAGACAACACCATTGACCAGTGACCAAGCATTATATGAAATCTCAAATATAAAGGAAGACATTAATAAACAAATTTTAACCGCTGTGAAAGAGTCGGCTTTTGACTGTGCGCTACATGCTAGGGCCGGGGATAAAGAGCCGTTGATGTGTATGTCATTTGGTAGACCCGCCCCAACCGCATTCACGACAACACCGGCATTGACCATAGAAACAGACTATGATAAACAACAAAAGAAAAATTATGAAAAGATTACATGGAAAGCAATCAAAGTAACTATTTCTGGAAAAAAATATGCCTTTAGACCCAAGAAAAAAGGGTCTAGAAACGGGGACGTATATGATCTGGAAAGTTACAATAGAGCCATTGGTTTGGGGGGAGATGCCATATTGGTGGGAGAATTGTTTACAGATCCAGCAACAAAAAAAACATCGTTCAAGTTAATTTGAAAAATTGAAAAAATCACAATTATACAATTTAAAACACATATTCAAATAAAGTTGATATCTCTCTCCAGAAAGGTAAAAATGATCTCGACGCAGCAAAGACCAACAGTGGTTGAAATAAAGGAACGATTTCAAATTTTGAAAGGAAAAATTGTAGAATATCCTAAGACAAAAAATAAAGGTGGACCTGGTCAGTTTCTAGAGCAACTATTGGGAATTCCTAATAGTTCAGCGTGTTTGGATTGCTCGGACGGAGAACTGAAATTGTTTCCACTTCGAAAATTAAAAAATGGTTCTTTGTCTCCTAAGGAAACGGTGGCAATCACAATGAGAGGTCTTCGCGTCCAGGATATTCAAAATCCAAAACCATGGTCATTGTCAGACCTTAAAAAGAAGACACACAACATGCTCTTCATCAGTTATCTTCGTGACGGAGATAACATCACATACTTATCAGCATTTTCATTTGATGCCTTGTGTCCTGAATACAGTGTCTTTGAAAGCGATTACCTAAAAATAACCGATTACTATAAAACACATGGTATATGTCAACTAGCAAAGGACGACCCTTTATATCGCAGCAACACCATCAATGGACAATTTATACAAGGTAGAACAAAAGGTCGTGGAAAAAATGTTGGTAATGGTGAGCGCACGGTAGCATTTTATTTTCGTAAAACAGAATTTATAAAAGACGTTATTTTACGCGATATTACACAATCAATACATCAGTAGTCTTGGATGCCGGATTCTTTGAATGAATTGAACGACGGGCAGAAATTTCAGTGATAGAATACCCTTCAAAACTTTTTTTTACTAATTCAACATTTGCATTGCTCATAGCAAATTTAATGTTGTTCGTTGTGAGCTCTTTTGTTAACTTAAACAAATTCTTATGCATATCTATATTAAACCCATTTTCCGTATATCCTACAAATGAAGTTCTGTTTTTTGGAGCATAAGGTGGGTCTAGATATACGAAATCTCCTTTGGTTGCATTGTTCATAGATTTAGCAAAATCGATATCAATAAATATAACATCTTTTATCAATTCACTAATATTGTCAATTTCACTTTTTGAAATAATCATTGGGGTTTTTTTATAATGACCAAATGGTACATTATATCCATTGGGACCTTCACGATACACACCTCTAAATCCAGTTTTATTTAGCATTATAAACAACGCGGAACTTTCCACAGACAATTCAGTCAATTCATTGAATTTCTTTCGCATCCAATAATAATAACTTTCCTTTGATGTATTGGCCTCATCTTCGTTGAGAGGTTTCCTATTCGCAACACCTCTTTCGACCATAGGACATTCGCTATATTCCTTTTTATATTTTTCAACACATGCAATTAATACATCTTTGTTAGACTGGACATCTCGATATACTCGTATTAGTTGATTATTCAAGTCATATGCATATACATTACCTTTAATTACAAGCTTTCCCATTTTTTGCAAAGAAAGTAGGGCTAATAGTACGCTTCCGCCACCTAGAAATATTTCGTGGTAGTTTTCCATTGTATCAGGAAAACTATTCATAATTTGATGAATATGTTGTGTTTTTCCACCAACCCATTTTAAGAATGGTTTTTGAAATTTAATGGATTCAGACATTTGTATAATAATATTAATACCAATTAATTTAAAATCAATTTTTTCAAGTGTTTATTTCTTTCAATAAGTTAATAATAACTACTTGATTTTCTTCTATGCGTTTAAGATAAGGAAGAGTTCCATCATCCGTTTTTTTAAGTTTTTGTAGAAATGATACAGCATTAACCACCGGTACGACCGACTTAGCATTTTCCTCGACTTCAAAACTTACACGTCTTTCTGACATTTCATTTGTTAAAACGGTGGGTTCAATATTAATATGGGAGTTATCATCTATGTTTAAATGACTGGAGGTTGATTCTCCGGTCAACCATTGTTTGGCAGAATTTTCGTTTGGATTATACTGTGCCATTATCTTTTTTAACTCTCGTTCTCGTTCTTGCAATGTGGTATCAACCATTCTTACATCAATGGGTTCGTCTTCTGTTTTATCTGAGAAATCAATATCTGCTGGTTTTTGTTTATTAATTAAGGTATTAAAATTATTTTGCTGCACTTTCAAATTTTGTTCGAAGATTTGCCCTTTAGTCATAGATGGGTTTTTTTTAGTTACAGGTATGGTTGGTGGCTGTTTCGGCAATTCATTTGCAAATTGTTTAATAATTTCTTTGTTCATTATCATTAAATCGTTTCCAAATTTAAAACGATTCTTGTGCATATCGGTAACTCGATACTCTAAAACATGTTGAAACTTTTTAGGATTGGTTTTTTGGTTGGGATGGTCCGATAATAATTGCCACAATAAATGTTTGTTTTGCGATGAATGGACAGACATATATAATATTAAAACTAAATGTTTTTAATATTCTATCTTTTATTAAAATAAATACTGCGTAATTTTCGCATATGCTTATCGGTTATCCGTTTATCAAAAAAGTTTATTGGTTTGTCTTCCAGTAATTTAATAATAAAATGCAACGAATACATACCACATTCCGTTGATAAATATTGGTGTCGTCTTGTAGGTTGTTGGAATTTAAACTTTTCTCCTAAATTTCTTGCTTGATTGCGAACAGTGCGTGCAAACTTCATTAATAGAGAGGGTATTTTATCACCATAACTGTCAAAATAATAAACACCCTTCTTTTTAATATCAACAAACATTGCAACCCAATGCGACCCTTCTTTGTAGTGCGGATCAAGATTAAAAATCAATCCTATTTTTGTAATACCTTTGGCTTTATAATCCATCAATGAAAAATTACATATTTCATCCCATACGCACTCGTTGTGTAATTTACGAGAATCATAATCAATTGGAGAAGGACCTAGGAATACAAAGTTAGTATATTTTTTTTCGTACTGTTTCATCAGCTCTTCAATTTCAATAGAGGAGAGCCAGGTGTGTGGTTTTTTTGTCCATTCTTTGGGTTGTTTAGGAGAGAAATTTTGCAAAAAGAAATCAGAAGGCAGATCATTTTTAATACACATATGTCTTAACCAACACGATTCCTTATGACAAGTTTTTTGCATGTATTTTTTTAAATCTTGCCATATTTCTTTAACATCGTTGCTGTATATTTTAACATCAGGGTGTCTGGCATTCCAAATGTTTTTTAAATTGTGCAAAGCTTCAGTGCTATAACAAGTAAAATCTAAATTGTCACCGTTTGTTTTAGGGGAACACTTTTCAGACATAAATCCCTTTTTTTTTGTTCTACGGCGGTAACGGATTTTTTTATGATGACTCCTTTTATGATGACTCCTTTTATGGTGACTCCTTTTATGATGACTCCTTTTATGATGACTCCTTTTATGATGCTTATGTGTTTTTTTAAGTTCAGTCATCTTAAATATTATTAATATTTTTCTTTTTCAAACCTTTTTCTCTGAATTTAGGGTCTTTCAAATTGAATTTTTTTGTTTTTGGCATCATGATGGGTTTAATTGTTTTACTGCTTTTAATTTTAATGTTGTCGGTAATTTTTGGATGCGTTGTAGTTTTTTGTTTATACATGAAATTATTTGATTGTTCCATGCTAAAACTTGTTTCAGAGGATGATTTTTGAGGGTTTATATCCTTATAATCGTTCTGCATTAACTCCATTTTATCTATAAATTTAAAATGCTCGATACAATCGTTTACATAATGTTCAAACGCATCATTTACTTTATTATTAACTTTCTCTCCACGAAGCATATCCTTTGTTAAATTAAATATGCGTTTTTTATAGAACTGTAAATCATTGCGTGAAATTTTAGTTATATTTTGTTTTTTCATTAATTTATTAAAGTGGTCGTGATTGGTTAAATATTGTAAATCAAATAAATTAAAAGATACATCCATTTAATATATTTTTGAGCAATTATAATTTATTATTGAACGCGTCAAATTAAAAATAATTTAATATTGCATATGAAGCTTTCTATTGATTCTAAACAACGTGTGACTACTACACTTTTAATGTTTTTAGAATTTTATAAACTTTTAATGGCTACATTCTTGGTTATATTCGTTCCTCAAAAATGCGATGACGAAGTTTGTACTATTTCAAATAATTTCTTGAAAAGAGATTCATTATATTTTGCAGCATTAGTTAGCAATTTCATAACATTTACTTCTGTATTGTATTTTTATTTTGTAGAAATAAAAAGAGAAAACTGGTGTATTGAGTATTTAGATATTGATATTTCTAAACCAAATGATTATCTGGACCAAGAAATAGAATCATATCCAAAATACAAAAAACAAATGAATCTGCTAAATAAGCAATATTTAAGGTCGTTGTATACTTCCTCCACATTGTTAATAGTAAATTTTGGTTTATCTGGTATCGCCATAGGGTTTAATTATGTCGGCACCAATACAGCAACGACAATGCTAAGTTTTTTTCTTTTGATATCGAATAAGTTATACATCGCTTACATAACAGGCAACGAATCTGTTAATAAAGAAAGAGCGTTAAGTGCTTATATGAAAACCGCCAAAACATACAATACAATAGACGAAGATTATCGCATTGCTGATATTAGTACTGAAAATATAATAATATCAGTTGAAGAGAAAACATATTAATTCGTGTTCATATTTTTAATTTGAACACGGGTGTTGTTGTTAAATAAATCTCCTCCTAAATTACCAACATTTGGATTAAATGGAGAGAATCTTTCCTGTTTAAACAATAATTTATTTGTCATTTGTATTTTTTCTACCGGAGGGGTTAAATAACTAGTATTATATAAATCACTTTTTGATCCAGGAATAAATGTAGCTTGTGGACATGACTGTAACGGAAAAACAATATTCATCAAACTAGACTCCGTGTCAACACTTGATTGATAGCCATTAAAAGGTAATCCTTGACTACTACCAGAGAACATATTTCCCGTATTATAAATAGGTCTCTTTTCACACGGCACATTCGAAGGCAGTCGACAATCCATTATTGGAAACTGTACAAATTTGGTATCTACTGGTCTTGGGTCATAGTTCATTTGAAGAGGCGTTGTAGGCACATTTCTTTCATATATACGATTGCTCAACTCCGTTGTTCTATTTTGTTGGCAAAAATAAGCTCCTTTGACGACATTTTCCATTATAATATTACTATAAAATAATTCTTAGAAATTACCTAAAGATAACTGTCGAAATATTCTTACATGTGTGGAATATTTGCAGTGCTTTCTAATGATATTAATGATAACATCGACTTCGAAAAAAAAAACTTTCATAAGGGAAAAAACAGAGGTCCAGAAAATTCAATCTTTAAAAAAATAGATACAAATGCCGTTTTTGGATTTCACAGATTAGCCATTAATGGATATACTGACCCTAATTCAGAACAACCAATAGAACTAGATGACTGTATTTTAATTTGCAATGGTGAAATATATAATTGGAGAGAAATACATCATACTCTTGGTGTTCCACCAACAACCCAATCAGATTGTGAAATAATCATTCACCTTTATAAACAATTTGGTATAGAATATACTGTAAATAAATTAGACGGTGTATTTTCATTTATGTTATTCGATAAAACAAAAAACAAAACATTTATAGCTAGAGACCCTTTTGGCGTTAGGCCATTATTTTACTCTTATAACAAAGTGTCAACCAACCAGTATTATCATGTATTTTCTTCAGAATTGAAAATGATGACACACATGTTATCAGATTGCAACGCGCACCAATTCAAACCAGGGTCTTACGCGGAAATTAATATGGATAACGGGGATATTACCAACACAATATATTACAACAATGTTAGTACTAATTTAATATTGGATGATGATAATTTAGAAGAGAGTTATTGTAGACTTATAAAAAATGGTTTGATTGCTGCAGTAAAGAAAAGAGTCTTAAACACGGACAGAGAGGTTGCTTGCTTGTTATCAGGAGGATTAGACAGTAGTTTAATCACTGCATTGGTAGCAAAATCATTATCATCTCCAAATAAACTCAAAACATGGAGTATCGGAATGGAAGGTTCTGAGGATTTAAAATATGCGAGATTAGTAGCTAATCATATTGGAACTGACCATCACGAAATGGTAGTAAGCAAAGAAGATTTTCTAGGCGCAATACCAGAAGTCATTTATACAATAGAGAGTCATGATACAACAACTGTCAGAGCCAGTGTTGGAAATTGGCTTATTTCAAAGTTTATAAAAGAATTTAGCGATTCAAAAGTAATTTTTAACGGAGACGGTAGTGACGAAATAACCGGAGGTTATATGTATTTTCATTGTGCTCCAAATTCATTAGCATTTGATCATGAATGCAAACGTTTGTTGAATGACTTGTGTTATTTCGATGTATTAAGGTCCGATAGGTCCATTAGTTCACATGGATTGGAAGCCAGAACTCCGTTTCTCGATAAAAACTTTGTACAAATGTATTTATCTATACCGGCTGATATTAGATTTGATACGATGAAAGGTACAAAAATAGAAAAGTATTTATTAAGAAAAGCATTTGATAATGATAATCTTTTACCAAAAGAAGTACTTTGGAGGAGAAAAGAAGCATTCTCCGATGGTGTTAGTGCGAGCAAAGAATCGTGGTTTGAAACAATTCAAAATTTCGCCAAAGATAAATATAAAGATATGGATGGACCGACAGCTGAAAAATATTGGTACAAAGAGTTATTTAACCAATATTATCCTAATTGCAAAGAAGTTATTCCTTATATGTGGATGCCTAAATTCATAGATGCAGTAGACGCTTCTGCTCGAACACTCGATATTTATAAATCAACTTCATGTGAAATATCAAGCGAAAAAAGTTAACTTGATACGCTTAACCCACTAGCTTTAAATTTAGCCCAGCTGATATTATTAGAAGGTTTTTTATATTTAGGAGCTCGCTTCTTATCTTCTATATCTATTTTCTTTTCGCGTTGTAAAGCACTGTCTATGTATAATTCTTTTAATATCTCGCCTATTTTAACGGACGCCTCATGTTGGTCTAATTCACCATCTTCTACTTCTCTCAAAGTATCAATGAATTTTCGTAAAATATTAAAATTTAATTCGTCTTTCATGATTCTATTAAAAATATTGGTATAGTTGGTCCAAAGAAAATTACAGTGAGACATAACCAGCTTTTCAAATTTTTTCGTCTCGAATGTCATCATCCGACTATATTTTTTCCTTAAATTAACAATTTTTTCGACATCATCGCGGATTTTTTGACTGTGTTTCAACTGTCGAATTTTAGAAGTATTGTCGTCTGCGTCGTATGATTTAATCATCTCTTGCAAGTTTAGTCTTTGTTTATTATCCATTATAAGATACTAGAATACTTTCTTTTTATTTATTTTATCTAATTATACTTTATATGACAAAAAATATAAAAGGAGGAAATTCTAAATTAACGGTAGCTCCGTGCGGGGGAGGAGGACAGATGCCATGTATTACAAGCATGGCGCATGCGAACTCTCTTTCAGATATGACCAATTTTGGAATAGAAAACATGAAGAAACAAGCAATCAAACAAAATTTTACTAATAAAGCTCTGGCTGGAGGAAGTAAAACAAAAACTGGCGGATCAATTATATGTCCACAAGTACCAAGTGGTTCAAGTGGTTCTGTACCAGCCGGAGGAAGCAATTCCAATACCAACATATGCGAAGGAGTAGGTAATTATATGCAACAAAATGCCAATTCAGTAGGAGATACTCATGCTAAAGAATTATCTATAGAACCAATCGTAAGTAAATTTGGAGGGAGCAAATCAAAGCGCAACACAAAGCGCAACACAAAGCGCAAATCAAAGCGTAAATCAAAGCGTAAATCAAAGCGTAAATCAAAGCGCAACACAAAGCGCAACACAAAACACAACACAAAGCACAAGACAACTACAAAAAAACATAGTAGGAAATCAAATAAACGCCGTTATTAATTTCATAAATAAAATAAGTATATATTTTAGTATGAAGTTTAGTGATATGGTTCTCGCGCTCTTGATATTATTAGTATTTGGTGGCATGTATGCATTTAGCATATTGTCTATCAAAATGAAAAATATAAAGAAGGAATGGCCACTATACAGATGTAATCCAATGATGATGCCCTTTGCTGGTCAATTTGGATTTGACCCGATGAAGAACTTTGCGCACTGCGTTACTAAGATGCAATCTAATTCAATGGGTTTCTTTTTACAACCTATTCATTATATGGTAAGCATGATGGGTAACTTGGGGAAAGATTTGATGGAGTCAATAAACATGGTTCGCCATGTGGTGGCTTACATTCGTGGCATGGTAGGAAATATCGTTGGTGATATTTTCGGAGTACTAATGAATCTGATAATTCAAATTCAAACAATGCTCATAAAAATAAAAGATTTGGCGAGCAAGCTGGTTGGTGTTATGACAGCAGCCATGTATATCATGGGAACAAGTATGAAATTAGGAGAAAGTATTATAGCAGGTCCTATAGGAGGTATTTTGCGCACACTATGTTTTAAAGGCACAACTCCCATTACATTAAAATCTGGAAAAAGAGTATTTATTAAAGATATACGGTTAGGAGATACACTTGTAAACGGTACTAGTGTTATTGGTACCTTAAAATTAAAAGGAGATAAAAGTAACCCATATTACAAAATTTGGAGTCATGAATTGGGTGATTATATTTATGTAACCGGGGAACATCGAATTTTACCAAATGATAAAAAAAATGTGTGCAAAATGGATGACACATTTGAAAATTACATCAAAATTTGCTCCTACGACAAAGCTGAGAAAACAAATACTTACGAAAGTGAACTTTATTGTTTAATTACATCAACACATCGTATACCAATTGGTGAATATACCTTTTGGGATTGGGAAGATTAATTACACTTTACTCATATGAATATTATCCTAATACTATATAATGGATAATATTCCAAAAACATTTGAATCCTATATAAATAAAATAACACAGAAAGTTGGATATTTAGATAAATATGGTGGTTCTGTTATAATTACCGGTATTGTACTTTTCATATTTTTCATATTTTTCTCATATTTTTACGTCATGAATAAACTAAAGCCTATAAAAGCTGACTGGGCAATGCAAAGATGCAACCCAGCTGTAATGCCATTTGCCGGTATCATAAACGCCCCAGATGGTGCTTCCAAATTTGACTATACTGCTGATAATTTTCATCACTGCACTCAAACAATTCTATCTACAATTATTGGGTATTTTTTACAACCTATTCATCATTCAATTGGTACGTTAAATGAATTTTTTAGTCAGATATCAAAATCAGTAAATATGATTCGACACGTATTCGCTTATATTAGAAATAGAATTATGTCAATTGTTTCAGATATATTTGGACGAATGTACAATATTGTAATCCCTGTACAAATAATTTTAATAAAATTAAAGGATATTTTAGAAAAGAATGTAGCTGTATTGACATCGAGTCTTTATACGGTAATGACATTATTTCTTTCCTTAAAATCATTTTTAGGATCTTTTTTAGAAATTTTAGTATTGGCGTTAATAACACTTGCCGCAGCGACTATTCTTTTGTGGGTACTGCCTTTTACTTGGCCAGCAGCAGGTGTTATGACAGCACTATTTGTCTCTGTCTCAGTCCCACTTGTAATAATAGCAGTTGCTTTGGGTAATATTATGAATCTTACTTCTAGCAAGAATATACCAAAAAAACCAGGATGTTTTGATAAAAACACGGAAATAATGTTAAAAAATAAAAAAGTGAAAATTTCGGATATTAAGGCAGGTGATGAAATGCTGGATGGGTCAAGGGTAACTGCCTTTTTCAAATTATCAACATATGGAAAACAAATGTATAAGATTGATAATTTAATAGTATCCGGTTGTCATAAAATACAATATGAAGGTTTATGGATAGATGTCAAATACCATCCATCTGCGACTGTAATTGAAGATTACTGCGAATCATATATATATTGTTTAAATACTACAAGTAAAAGAATTAAAATACATAATCACATATTTTTGGATTGGGATGATGTGGATGATATGGATTTTGTAGAACTTAAAAATATTGCTGGTAATTTTATACAATTTGACTCACCAACAAGTAAAATACACTCGGTTTTAGAGGGTGGGTTTCACCATTCTACCTTTATTGAATTAGATGACGGTAGAAGAATAAGTATAGCAGATATAAAAGTAAACGACCAGTTGCGTTTTGGAGAGAGAGTTTTAGGAATTGTTATAATTGATGCCAAAAATTTACAACAAGTAAATAAATATACCATCAAAAATAAACATTTTATAGGAGGTCCTAATTTATGGATCAACGATAATTTAGGCAAATTCACAACTTTAGGATTAGACAGTGAAAGTGTGGAAAAACCGGAGTTCTTATATCAACTTTTAACAGACACTGATAATTTTACTATAGATGGGATACAGTTCATGGATTATAACAGCGCGATAGAACAGATTATGGGAGAGGATTGGACAGCCGATGATTCTTCATTTTCAATATAAAATTATCTATGAATTATGTATAGTATGCAAGTTAAAATATTAGGTATGCCCTGTCGTGTTGAAATTATTGCAATTAGTATTATCGTAGGAATTATATTGGGAGGACATGTTTTGTGCTCATGTGCAACATGTGAAATTAAGAGTAAAGCAAAAGAAGGATTTACCAATGTCCTTGGGTCGGCTCCAACGAATTACAAAATGGGCCAAGGTGTCAAATCATCATGGGAAACTAAAGAAATGCCAAGTGTAGCACAAGATTTAACTACACATATGGGACCAACCGTACCTCTCCCAGCTGGACAAATGTTTTTCTTTGCTAATAATACTTTTAGTCCTGATTGTTGCGTCGCACCGCAAAGTGGTGTGAGTAATGGTGACGGATGCGCGTGCGTTACCAAGGAACAAGTTGATTATATTAGTTCTCGCGGAGGCAATCGTTCTACTTATGGGGAATTTTAAATTGAATTATTTACGATTATTTATTACCAATCGTAAATTATGAACAGTTCAAATTATCATGAATATACAGCTCATAAGTGTGAAAAATGCAATGATGACTATCTTGCAAGATATGCGAGAATATCCGATAGAACAAGTTGTCGATATCATTATTTTATCGTTATTGGAAATGAGTTAAAATGCCGAGATTGCAAAAAAGTTAAGGGTGTAAATATTCGCAATTGTTATCACACAAGTAACTCTAGTTGCTGTTTTCAATAAAATTTGACAGGAACAATAATTTATATTATTCTACAATACATATATATGTCTTGTAGAAGTTATAGCATATTCAATGAGAGGTAAAAAAATATTATAAATGAAGTACATAATATTTATCAATAATTTTAATCATACACCCATTCCATTTTTTTAAATATACATACCAAATGGTACTGTATTTGTTTCACCTTGTTTTATTAATTTATCGATAACTTCCAGATTAACAACGAATGGAAACTCAACCTTTATTGTATTTTCCTTTTTAAACAAGGAACTGTCAGGTTTCATCAATCTGTATAAATTAAGCTTTGTGTAAATAATTTCTAGACAACGCTTAAGATTTCTCACGCCTTTTTCTTTATCGGTAAAGGTATCAATTATTTTGGTAAGAGAATCGTCCATGATGTTAATTTCCCCCTCTTTGAAGTTTACATTTTTCTCAATTTTGGGTATTAAGTATTTCTTAGCAATTACAATCTTCTCCTTTGTATCATATCCAGCTGTATGAATTCGGTACATTCTGTCTTTTAAAATTGGGTTGACTTTATTTTCATCGTTGTAACTGAAAATAAATAATGCTTTGCTGAGATCAAAATCCATGTTGGCGAAGTATTTATCATGAAAACAGCTGTTTTGCGTAGTATCTGTTAAATGTGTTAGAATACCAGTAATCTCATCACCTTTAGGAGTGTCGGATATTTTATCTAATTCATCAAAATAGATAACGGGATTCATGCATTTACTTTGGATCAGAATGTTAACAATTTTCCCCCAGTTACTACCTTCGTAAGTATAGCCATGACCCTCGAGAAAACTACTGTCTGTTGCTCCACCAAGTGCAAGGAACGCAAATGGTCTTTGTAATATTTTACTAATACCTTCCTTAATAAGAGTAGTTTTACCAGTGCCAGGGGGTCCTTTAATGGCGATTGCTGTACCTATTGAATTAGGATTACTTATCCAATTTCCTACCAACTGTAGAATTTGCATTTTAGCGTCGTCCAAACCATAAACACAATCATCCAACACTTTCTTCGCATCTTCCATAAAGGCATTACACATATCAATCCCATCATCCATTGTTAACGGTAATTTCTTTGTTTTACCAAATGGAATAGACATAAAAGCATCAACCCACTGCTTAATTTTATAATATTCTCCAGAACCAGGGTCCATGTAATTAAGAATATTGATTTTTTTTAAAGCAGCAGCTTGATAGCACGCTGGCATGTCAGAATCTAATAGTTGTAGACGATATGGTTTTTCTACATTAGATAATTTATTTATATCTTTTAATCGTTTAATAATTTTCTTTTGCGCATCGACTTCCATGTCCTTGAAGTACTTAAAATCATTCATAATATTCGGAGCCCTCAATAATTTGCGAAGTGTGGAAACATTCTTAGTTTTAAGTTTTTCATTATTCCTTTGTTGTTCCTTTTGTTGTTTTCTCTCATATGCCTTTGACATATTTTCTAATTTATCAGTCATGGCATCACTACCTTTTGATTTTCTACATTTAATTAATTCTTCCAACTCCTTTAAAATATCAGAATCATCCAAAACTTCCAATTGGTCAGTTGGAGTTATATACTTACCTTTTATGTTTTCTTGAACCGCCCATTCATAACCCGGTTCGTTATCTTTATTGTTATCCAAAGCAATATCATATAAACTGTATTTAGGGTCTGACTTTAATTCAACAACAGACTTGATTGTCCCAGAATAAGCTTCCTCCCAATCTTTACAATAAACATTCACATTTTGTCCCTTCTTAAATTGCACATATTTTCCACCCTCTTCGGTTTTATTAGAAGATTCATTACTATCTTCGTCCTCTTCGTCTGAGGTATCTTCTTCTTCTTCAACCTCTTGTCCTTTTCCACCCACTGTAAATATAATATTAAATTTCATGTTTTGTTTCATCATGTCTTGTATCTCGTCTTCGTCCATGTTTTCATCTTCGTCAATTAAATCTTCACACAGTAGTTTAGCTTCTTCTTCGCGAAGAAGCTCTTCAAACTCTTGGTCGCAGGTTTCTTCGCCAGTATCATTTTTATGACTCTTCTTTTTTTTCAGTATCTTCTTTTTTTTGATGACCTTATTTTTAACATAAGGTTTTTCTTGTCCTTTTTTCTTTTTTTCCATCATTTTATCTATTTTTTCCAATTGTTGTACTCGTTCTTTACCACTTTTAGATGGAAATATTCTCTGTACAAATTTTTGAAATTCTCGAGCATTAAAATCATCTTCTTCCTCTGAAGAAGATTCGGCGGTATTTTCGTCGTCTTCGATTAAAAGTTCTAGTTCATCTTCAGGATTGTAATCACTATCACTATCACTATCCGACGCAAGATTTTTATCTTTTGATTTTTTAATTTTATTTGATTTTTCAGTCGTAGATTGCCTGAATTTATATCCTTTTTTAGGAGATTTAGTCGAACGGTCATTGGTATCAGATTTATCCATTATTAATTAGTGTATGATAATTTTTATATTATCTTTACAGTTATCAATTTTTTTTACAAATTTAATTACTTAAAACAATTAAATTGAAAAAACAATCTAAATATTCTAAGTGTAGTATAAGGAATGGCTCAATCAAAATCACAGACTACCCCGTCTAGAATTATAGGTTTGCAATTTAGTATATTATCTCCTGATGAAATCAGAAAAAGTTCGGTTGCAAATATTGTTTCCAGAGATACATATGTTAACAATAAACCTGTAATTGGTGGTTTATTTGATCCTCGAATGGGTGTATTGGACCCAGGATTAATTTGCCCGACAGATGGATTAAATTATATGCATACTCCCGGATATTTTGGACATATTGAACTTGCGAGACCCATCTTCTACATTCAATATATTCATACAATTGTAAAAATTCTGAGATGCGTTTGTATTAAATGCAGTAAAGTGTTAATAGACAAAGAGAAATACAATTATTTATCCAAACTTTCTTCAAAGAAACGATGGGATAAAGTTTTCAAATTGGCATCAAAAGTAGTAAGATGTGGTGACGAAACTTGTGACGGATGTGGTACAAAGCAACCTCGCAAAATCACAAAAGAAGGTTTGGCAACTTTGATTGCTGAATGGGATAATATTGATGGTATTGTTAATAGCGAGGGGGCAAAAAAAGATAAATTAACTATGCGATTAACGCCTGAAATTGCACTTAAGGTATTCAGGCGAATATCCGACGAAGATGTATCATTCATGGGATTCAGTCCCATTTGGTCAAGACCCGACTGGATGATATGCCAAGTGTTAGCCGTACCACCTCCGGCTGTACGACCATCTGTTAAACATGATGCACAACAGCGCAGCGAGGATGATATCTCTCATATTATTGTCAATATTGTTAAGGCGAATAAAACACTACAAGAGAAATTGCAAAACAACGCAACATCTAAGGTTATTGATGATTGGACCATGGTTTTGCAATATTATGTTGCAACGATGGTTGACAATAAAATACCCGGAGTAGCATCTGTCGCTCAGCGCTCAGGAAGACCGTTGAAATCGATTAAAGAACGATTGGTTGGAAAACCGGGTCGTGTGAGAGGTAATCTAATGGGAAAGAGAGTAGATTACTCGGCCAGATCGGTTATTACGCCTGATGCGAATATTGGGATATCAGAGCTTGGTATCCCCATTAAAGTTGCTAAAAATATTACATTCCCAGAAGTTGTAAATAAAAGAAATAAAAAATTCTTAACTCAACTAATGTTGAATGGTCCAGAGGTTTATCCTGGTGCTAAAATTTTGGAAAGAAAGGATGGTGACTCCGTTTCACTCAGATATGTAGATAGGGAATCTATTGAATTAAACTTGGGTGATAAAGTTCATCGTCATTTATTGGACGGAGACCCAGTTTTATTTAACAGACAACCTACCCTGCACAGGATGAGTATGATGTGTCATTTTGCAAAAATTTTAAAAGTTGGAGACACTTTCCGATTAAATGTTGCAGATACAAAGCCTTACAATGCTGATTTTGACGGAGATGAAATGAACTTGCATGGTCCACAGGATTACGAGAGCGCCGCTGAATTGGCAAACCTGGCGGCTGTGGCAAGACAAATCATATCACCTGCTAATAATACTCCAATTATTGGAATTTTCCAGGACTCACTTTTAGGGTCTTTCCGTTTTACTCGCGAAAATACAAATTTTGATACCCGCACTGCCATGAATTTACTGATGGCTTTTGATAAAGTGGAGACTGACCTCTTCAAAAATCCAAATGATAGAATTAATAGTTTTAAATTATTAACACAGATTATGCCACCTCTATCATCACATTTTAGAAACGGACAATATGATTCGACAGAAGATAATAAAGTGTCAAATAATATGATCGAAATTAAAAATGGAGAATATATCAGAGGTCAATTAGATAAAAAGGCTTTGGGAGCAGGGTCCAAAGGATTATTACATCGCATCTTCAATGATTTTAGTTATGTTGAAGCCGGAGATTTTATAGATGATTTGCAAAATCTAATAACAGAATACATGAAATTAACTTCATACAGTGTTGGTATTAGTGATTTAATTGCCGATTCTACCACAAATCATCGTATATCTGAAGCAATGCTCAAAAAAAAGCAGGAAGTTAAGAATTTGATTGACCAAACGCATCTGGGTACATTTGAAAATACTACTGGGAAAACAAATGAGACCGAATTTGAATCAAAGGTAAATGCTATTTTACAAAAAGCAGCTGACGACGCTGGTAAAATTGGAAGAAAGAGTTTGGCGGCAGACAATAGATTTGTTATTATGGTTAATTCTGGTAGCAAAGGTAAATCTTTAAATATCGCACAAATGATTTCGTGTCTAGGTCAACAAAATGTAGACGGTAAAAGAATCCCTTATGGTTTCCAAGACAGGACTTTACCGCATTACACAAAATATAATGATTCTCCTGAAGCCAGAGGTTTTGTTGAATCATCTTTCATCCAAGGTTTAACACCAACAGAACTTTATTTTCACGCCATGGGTGGTAGAACTGGATTAATCGATACTGCTGTAAAAACCAGTACAACAGGATATATTCAGAGAAGGTTAATTAAGGGGCTTGAAGACCTGCGTGTAGCTTATGACATGACAGTTCGAAATAATAAAAATAAAATTATACAATTTTCATATGGTGATGATAATATTGATCCTATTAAAGTAGAAAATCAGAGTTTCCCTCTCCCAAATTCAACAAGAGAGGATATTTATGCGCACTTCCAAATGCCTGTTGATGATTCTAGCGATGCAATTGTTACCACTAATTATACAAAACCTGCCATTAAAAGAATCAAAAAACAAAAGGAACAACTTGTTAAAAAAACAAATGAGATGATTGTGTTTATGTTGGAATCTCGTGACACTGTCGTTGAGAATGTATTTAAATTCACAGACAGAACTGACATTAATATTCCTGTACATTTCAGTCGAATTATTAATAATATTCATAATCAACTGAGTATTCAATCCAACTCATTGGTTAACATTACCCCAATCGAATTATATGAATTGCTAGATAATACCTTTGATATGTTGTCCAAAAATCATTATGCTGCCCCAACAGAGCTGTTTAAAATTGCATTTTACTACTATTTGTCGCCGAAAACATTATTAACAGTAAAACGATTTAATAGAAAAGCCGTTATTATATTACTGGAAACAATTGCGACAAATTATCAAAAATCTATTGTTCATCCTGGAGAAATGGTTGGAATGATCGCGGCCCAATCGATAGGAGAGCCAACTACACAAATGACACTAAACACATTCCATTTCGCAGGAGTAGCAAGTAAATCGAATGCAACGAGGGGGGTACCGCGAGTGGAAGAGATATTGTCACTCTCTGAAAATCCCAAGAAACCATCGGTTACAATCCATCTTAAAAATAATGAACGCGATAATATCGAAAAAGCACAAGAACTTAAATATCAATTAGAATACACCAGTTTGCGCGATGTTGTTGATTCTGTGAGTATTTGTTTTGACCCCGACGAATTGACAACATTGATATCCGAAGATATCCCACTATTAGCTGAATATAATGAATTTCAAAACTTGGTAAAAGAGTGTCAAGGTGAAGATTTTGAAGCCGAAGATACGAAATCTAAATGGATTATTCGCATGGAACTCAACAAAGAATCAATGTTGGATAAACACATTTCCATGGATGATATCCATTTTGCAGTATCAAATAGTTACAGTTCTGATATTAACTGTGTATATGCAGATATGAATGCGTCAAAACTTGTATTTAGAATTAGGCTCACTGAAAAAAATACATCAAGTAAAAAACATTCACTGGATCAGTCAGATGAAATTTATAAACTCAAGAATTTTCAAAATAATTTACTAAACAATATTATTCTCAGGGGTGTTAAAAATATACCAAAAGTTCTACTGAGAAAAGTTGTAAACGAAGTTGTATTAAACGACACAAATTATGTCCAAGCTGATGGGTGGGTTCTGGATACAGTTGGTACTAACTTACGAGATATTCTCGCATTATCTTCTATTAATAGCGATAAAACAACCAGTAATGATATCCAGGAAACTTTCAGAACTCTTGGTCTTGAAGCGGCCAGACAAGCAATATTCAATGAACTTTCCGAGGCAATGGACCATGCTGGAGTATACATTAATTATCACCACATGGCTCTATTATGTGATAGAATGGCGGCTACCTGCAAAATGGTTTCGATCTTCAGACATGGTATTAATAATGACAATATCGGTCCGATTGCCAAAGCGTCATTTGAAGAAACACCAGAAATGTTCCTGAGAGCCGCAAGACATGCGGAATTAGACCCAATGACTGGGGTGTCAGCAAATATTATGTGTGGACAGGAAGGGTACTTTGGTACAGGTTGTTTCCAAGTAATGCTAGATGTAAATAAAATGAAAGGTAATAAATTATTGGAAAAGGATATTGATGTCCAAGCATTAATGTCTTCAGAAAATACAAACGATGCTTGTTCTATGCAGAATATTCAGATCAGTAACACCGCCGAGTTCATCGAAGGAAAAGATACCGGAAAAGTGGAAGATGAATACGACCCAGGATTTTAAATAAAATATAAATTATTATAAATGACAATATTAACTTATATTTTACGCAGAGTGGTGGAGAAAAGTAAATACCCTATTTTTAATGTTTGTCCTATGTATTTTTTTTCTGATACACCAGATAAATTCCAAAACATCAAAAATGAAATTGTCGAAAATGATTTTTTTATAGACAAACAAAAAAGGATTTATCTTGAGTTATTTGCACAAGCTCAAAAACACTATTATTCACTTTCCAAATTGGCAAAAATATGGAAAGATAATAGATTATCATACTACAATAATGATGTGGATTTATGTTTATCCCCCCTATCATCATATCCAGAATCTCAAAAAGTAACATTAATACATTTCAATAAAAAATATATATTTCGATTAACGGATTTTATGAATATATGGTTGAGCGGGCTGACAAAAAATATACGATTCTTGCCAGATCCTAGATATCCTATAAATCCATATATTAATAAGCCATTTAGGAAATATCATTTATACATTGTGTATTTCAAGTTAATAAATTCTACTTTTATGATACCATCACTCATTCAGTATTTTTTTAAGGTTAGCTTTAATATTGCCAAATTTGAACTAATGCAGTATCCTTTATTAAAGGACCATGCAATAAAAAATTATTTACAAGCAGAGGATGACAGAACCCTGTTCTTGGACATAATACATATGGTAGAATCATTTAAAATAGAGTTGGATTATGTTTACATTGATCCAAGGATGCCACCAGTTGTGATTAAAGAAATTGTTTGTACAATGAAACCATTTTTACATGATTTTCTCATGGGGTCATTGTCTTGCAATCCGCTAATTCGTGAACTATCCAGAACAACTGCATTGAACGGACTAAGATGTTTTTTTAACAGATTTTCATTATATGGTACACAATCATATCACGGGGTATCGGGGGATTCAACATATTTGACCGATGATATGACCGATGATATGACCGATGATATGACCGAGGATGTAGAATACAATGAGTCAACTAATATCGTCATTTAGCTCTTGCTCTCATTTTACGCCTTCTCCTCTGTAACCGCCTTGTGCGCTTCTTTTTCCATTTCCATCGCATTTTAGCTGTAGATTTTTTGAAGGGACAACTGTGACTCATTATGTAAAGTTAATACCATATCTTTATATAATGAAAGTGGAATAATATAGAAACCAAATTTTGCTGTATTAACATAATGCCTTTTATTATCTAATAACAATCGATTTCTTACACATTATCGTTTTTTCTTAGAGTTTGTTCGTTTTAATATTCTTTTGGCTTTGCGCGCTACACTGGTGTATGTACTGCGTCTCATAGTTGGTCTACTTTTTCCTTTATATTGAGACGGTTTTTTCCCCCACTGTCGGGCTCTTATGTAAGCAGCATACACTCCTTTAGTATTTACACGACATGTTTTTTTAATGCAAATTGGGAAACTTGGATGAGGACGTCTGGTTGGTCCTAAAAAACATTTTTTACCACAGTTCTTGTACATAACTGTACGCTGGCGACTACTTGGTTTTTTTTTACCCCAACCGGCCCAAGGTACAAGTTTGCGGGTTTTTGATTTTTTTCGACGAGTTGACATTTATAATATCAGAATATTATTTTACCAACAAAAACAGTTTTTTGTCTGTTTGTTGTTTAGTGCGTCCCACTGTTTTATTGTATAATTATTACTCATGGAGAGGTTACAACGCGCACAAATCGGTTTCAAATTAGAAACATCTAATGTTCCTCCTTGACTTTCAGGTTTATCATGTCCTACATGAAAATCAAATACAGTAATATCATTTTTACACCAATTAATATAGCATTTTTCTTTATATTTCTCTCCAAATACCTGTAACCAACATTGTTCTCTTATAGCTTTTGGTATAGTTTCCTTCTTATATTTTTTCGCATCGGTTGTTTTTTTTCGCCGCGGCATGTTGGTTAATATTATTAATATTTCTTTAATATATATATGTACAAAGATTCGACAAAGGTCGTGATATTTGATTTAGATGAAACAATAGGACATTTCGAGGAATTTGGAAGGTTTATAGATGGTTTATCCGCGTTACACGAGGGTGGTCAGTTTGTAAATTCATATAACAAAAACGCATTCGATAATATTTCTCAAAAACATTTCAACGCATTGCTAGATTTATATCCGGAATTTTTAAGACCAAAAATAATGAAAATATTTAAATCATTGGTTAATTTAAAAAAAAAAGACAAACACTTGAAAGTCGCGATATATACAAATAACATGGCTCCACGTAGTTGGACAATGTATATTAAAAAATATATCGAAAATAAAATTAAACATCAATTATTTGATAAAGTGATTACTGGATGGCGTCCCAACGAGAAAGGAAACTGTCGTTCTACTCATCAAAAAACACATTCAGACATTGTTAAATGTCTGAAACTGAAAAAAAACACCCCAATGGTTTTTTTCGATGACCAATATCACCATAAAATGAAACATCGCGATATACACTATATACATCTCCACCCATACTCGCGCAGTATTAAATTTATGGATATGATAAAACGATTTATGAAAGCGAATGATAATGGATATTTTGACAAGGCATTTATTTTTGGATTAAATTTAACCAAGGAAAAATTTATAACAATAATGTATAAAATTTTACAGAAATTAGGAAGACAAGAAATTACATATACGGCTTCTAAAACAAAACTTACTAAAAAAGACATTGAGGAAACCAAACGAATACAACAGTCTATTAAACATTTTACAGGTAAAAAAAGCAGAAAAAAAATAAGGAAAACACATAAAAGAAAAACTATAAGAATACTTTCTTAATTACCGGCATGTTTCGTAAAAATGTTCCCAATGAACTAGATAATATCAACATAATTCCTGCCTCAAAAATAATTTCTTTATGGTGTGATGAAATAATTTTTTCGGACCAAGGACTGTATAAATATATTAATATACACCCCACGAATATTTTAAAAATATCATCCATTCTCTCTAAATAATGAGGAGCGTTTGACCATACTCCTAAAATAGTGACAATATACAATACTAAAAATATCATTCTCCCTATATCATATATTTGTTCATATAATTTCATTTATATTAAAGTTTTATAATTAATTTGATAAACACCAAACTAGAGTTTCTTTGTTTGTTGTTTTATTAACCCATATTTCCCCCATACCTAAACATTCCGAACATTCTTTGTATTGCCCTATAAAATATTTGAATTCGCAACAGCAGCAAGAACTTAGAGAATTTTTATCACAATATAAACACTTGTCTTTTTCCTTTCTTTTAACCAGTCCTATACCTTTGCATAATAAACATCTGTGTTTATTATATTTTGACATTTATAATATTATAATTTAAAAATTATTGCTTTATATATCTTAAATGGATTTTTATATGTACAAATCTGCCTGTCCACGATGGTATGGGGTTGAAAATGATATTAGTCATATTGTGGTAACAAAAGACACTCATGAAAATAATGTTAAGGAACAAGCGCAACAAATGGCAAATACTATAACTGGTTCCAAAACATGCAATATTCAATTAATTCAGAAATATCACATGATTATACAGCCCAAAAAAAGTTACGCTGCTCTCACACATCTCACATTTCACGGTCAAAATTCACCGTATATATTATCTTCAATTCAGGAAAAAAAAGACAATGTATAAATAAAATCACAGTATAATATCAATGAGTCTAGAAATAATTAAGAATTATGATTATACAGCATTACTATTTCTGGGAGGAATGTGTAAAATTATAGAGCAATTGTATCCTAAAGTAGACACCTACTTGAAACGATTTGAAAGATATAATGAACTTCCTTTGGGAAAAAGAAATTATATTATTAAAAATTTTATTAAATCTTTCTTACTTCTCGCATTATCAATGAGTGTATTTAAACCTGTTATTTGGCCCGCCATTAGATACAATCAATGGAATAGTAAGCTCATTCATTTAACTGGGGCTATGTATACCTCAAATGATTTAATGGGATTGGTAATGGTTGAGAGTTTACCATATAGTACGAAAATGCACCACGCTATTAGCACTACCTTATGTATTACATGTTTTAGTCTTGATTTCCAGACATCACATTTAGGAAAAATGATGTTTGTATATACCTTCGCATCGTCACAAGCTTATTTGGTAAATTTTTATTTAGGTGCAAGATTATTGACCGATAAAGCTAAATTAGAAATAGTACGCATAGCATCAAGAAATATATATTTTATTTGTTGTCTATTTAATTGGGGATGGCATCTTTTGTGGGTGTCAAATAATTATAGCATCATGAATACAGGTCATATAATGTATTTCTTCTTACTGTTTTGGATTATAAAAGATGACATTATACTATTATCATGGTTAAATAATACAATGATTAAATTCAGTTAATGTTTTTTTTGTTCTGATATTGCCCCTATTTTACACCTTTTCCAATTTAAAACGCCGACTTTGTCAGCAAAAAAATAGAAAAGGTTTGAAGTATTACATTCAAGTAAAAACAACTGATGAACCCCGTTTTACCTCTTCAAAAGAAAAGTCAGGGTTTGAAGTTCTACAAAATTGTTCTGGTCGCATTTTTAATTGTATCCAACTTTTGGATATATGTAGCATATTCATACAGGCGTTCATATCTCGGTTCATAAATGTAGTATTTTTGCTTTCTGAGTATGGTTTCCTATTTCATGTCCAAAGAAGTAATAGTCTGGCGGCATAAGTGCAGCAAATCTGTCTATGACTTCTGTTGAAAATGATGTAGTAGTGTCAATTCTAAGTGAGTATGAATAGTATCCCGGGAATATACTTGTCATTCTATACTATGCTATGCTATGCTTAGATTTATTTTTTAAAGTTGTTTCTAAAGTATTGTATTTTTGTTGTATAGGGGGGGTATAGGTGTTGTATAGGGGAGGGGTAAAATACCAAAAACACAACCAGCAGCAATAAATTCAAAGAATTAGATAACAATAACAATAATATAAATTGAAATATCTTAAACCTATATTTTCTAGTTTAATTAAATGACTAAACTAGTAATCGTCGAATCTCCCGCCAAATGCAAGAAAATTGAGAGTTATCTTGGTCCTGGATACAAATGCATTGCCAGTTTCGGACACATTAGAGAACTCGCCGATGGTTTAAAAGGAATTGATATAAAAAACAATTTCAATCCCACATTTCGATTATCTCCTAGTAAAAACAAATATATCAAACCACTTAGGACGGCTATTAAAAATGCTGATAAAATTATTCTTGCAACTGACGACGATAGAGAAGGTGAAGCTATCGCGTGGCATATTTGCAAGGCTTTTAATTTACCAGTTTCCACTACGCCTCGTATTATATTTCATGAAATTACTGAGTCCGCAATAAAAAAAGCAGTAAGTAACCCGACGGTTATAGATATAAATAAGGTGAATGCACAACAGGCTAGACAAATCTTAGATTGTCTTGTTGGATTTACAATTTCTCCTATTCTATGGACAAATATTAGCAGGAATAGTGGTTTGTCTGCAGGTAGATGTCAGACACCAGCTCTGCGTCTAATTTATGATAATCAACAGGAAATTAATAAAGCACCTGGTAGAATTGCATATGATACAACTGGTGTTTTTACAAAGAAAAAATTAGAATTTAAACTTAATCATCATCATGCAACAGAAACTGACATAGAATCTTTCTTAAAAAAAAGCGCAGATTTTGATCATGTTTATACTTGTACAGACCCTGTTGAGAAAAAAAAACAACCACCTCTACCTTTCACAACAAGTAGTCTACAGCAAAAATCATCAAATATTTTACACTTCTCTCCAAAACGCACAATGACAACTGCTCAAAAATTATATGAACAGGGGTTCATTACATACATGCGTACTGATAGTCGTACTTATAGTAAGGAATTCGTTGTCAAAACCAAAGATTTTATTGACAAGAAATGGTCCAGCAAATATGTAAATAATGATATTTTAGAATTTAGTCAGAGAAAATTAACAAAAAAAAATGATAACGCCCAGGAGGCACACGAAGCAATTCGTCCTACCGATGTGACTCGAGAAAAACTAGCAGAAAACATCGATCCTTCGCAACAACGGTTATATGATTTAATATGGTCAAATACAGTGGAAAGTTGCATGTCCCCTGCTGAATATAATCTTGTGTCCGCAAAAGTATCGTCACCCGAACCATATCATTATAAGTATTCGGAGGAATTGATAACATTTCCAGGATGGTTAGTAGTAAAAGGTTATGATATAAAAAACCCTACTTATAATTTCCTCTTAAAAATAAAGCAAAATACAAAGGTTGCTTATACTGATATAATTGGAAAAATGACATTGAAAGACCTTAAAACACACTACACTGAAGCAAGATTGGTTCAACAGATGGAAAAGGTAGGAATTGGAAGACCGTCAACATTCTCATCATTGGTTGCCAAAATACAAGAGAGGGGTTATGTTCAGAAAGGAATAGTGAAAGGTAAACCGTTAAAGTGCGTCGACTTTACATTGAACAAAGGTACATTGCTGGAAATAGAAAACACGCGAGTATTTGGGGAAGAAAAAAACAAACTAGTCATTGAACCCACTGGTACAATGGTGATAGAATTCTTAATAAAACAGTTTGATTCGTTGTTTGTTTATCCATATACAAAAAACATGGAAGATGCGTTAGATGAAATAGCAAATGGTGCTAAATTATGGCATTCGTTGTGTCAAAGTTGCTACGATGAGATGAACGAATTATCGGGAACTATTAGTAAAAATAATAAAGAACATGTGAAAATTGATGATGATCATGTGTATATGATAGCAAAATATGGACCAGTGGTCAAATATGAAAAAGACGGAGATACTAAGTTTAAATCTGCAAAGAAAGATTTAGATATGGGAAAATTAAAGCGAGGTGAGTATACATTAGACGAAATTATAGAGTCAAAACCATCTTTTACAGGGAAACGACTTGGTTCATATAAAAACATGGATGTTATATTAAAAAAAGGCAAATTCGGGTTATACTTGGTTTGTGGAGAGAGTAAATACTCTTTAAAAGGAGTGTTTCGAAAATCAGAAGAGAATATTGTTTTAGAAGATGTATTGGATATTTTAATGGGTAAAAAATCAAGCAATCCTAATGTATTACAAATAATAACAGAGTCATTATCAATAAGAAAAGGTAAATATGGACCATATATATTTTATAAGACGACCACAATGAAAAAACCGCGATTCTTGAAACTACCGAAAGATAGAGAATGGAGGACGATGCAACAACTAGAGATTATGATGTGGTGTAGAGAAGAATATGGTATATTATAGACAGTATAATGGAGGTACTCTAACTGACATCGCTTTTAATTGTTCATCTCTTAGCATATTGAATTCTAATGTGAAACTAAAAGGCAAGCATCTAAAATCCACTAAACGTCCATCATGGTATCTTAATTTGAATCGCAATTTATCTATTCTTTCTATTGGTGGGTTGTAGTGTGATATGTTGGCAATATATGAGCGCGTCGAATCAAACGATTGTGAATATGGTGTACATTGTACAGGTATTTTAGCAAATGCACATTTTACCTTACCACCGTAGTCATTGTTTGGCCATCCACTAGTATTTGTAGAGTATGGTTCAATTTCATCCATGCTATTATATTTATCTAACTCCATATAAATATAGTCTTCCCCCATGATATCCAAATTACATACGCCACTGGGATCAGCATGGTTTTTGTTTATAATATCAACATTAACAACATTATTATTAGAACCATCGAGCCATTCGTTGCCTCCTCCATTACATATTTCATAATCAAAGCCAAAAGGGTCTCCTTGCTCATTCGTAATCCATGGGTTTTTAGGAGTTAGTGTGCTCGTATATTTGTTTTTTTTGTATCCCAAATAAGCCGGTAGTCCCCACCTTTTATAGTTATTCCATACTTCAGTATCATTGCAACCGATATCATATGATATTTTCCTTTCAAAATGTAAAGTAAAAGAATCCTTTATATTACCGAACCAAAATTGGTTTGTAACACAGTTATAATAACAGCGAAAGTCGCAATAACTTTCACCAACTGCAATTGATACTGCTTTATTCATTTTACTTTGAATTTCAGTTGTTAATTTGGTTGGTGGATAAGACCCTTCTTCTATTGTAATCATTGTTTCATAATTGACCCCTTCAAATTCCACGGCAAATTCCAATTTGGTGTTTTGATACGCATTACTAAATATATATTGATTACTGGGCAAAGATATATTAAGAAGACGCATAGATTGAACATTTTGCATTGATTCAGGGAGATCAATTTCAAAATGATGACTATTTGGCCATTTTTTTATATCGCGGTCGTACGAATGGATAGATATTAACTTTCTGTCTAAAACGAATGTTTGTTCTCGAGGAATTAGCGGATGTTGTTGTTGTACATTAAAATGACTCATGATATAAAAAAAAGATATTTTATTTTTATGATACTTCCTAAAAGAACAAAATTTAGAAAAATAAAATACAATGGTATATATAATGAGTACTATATTTACAGAAAATATTGCAAAAACACCTTTTACTACAACCAAAAAAATATTATCTAGAATAAAAAAAGGGTCTGCGTGGATGAAAGTTAACAATTGGTTATCAATGGCGCAGTTAATAACTTTCGTTGGTGTAATCATATTTGTTATATCAACGACATCTGGTCAAACGGACGGAGAGTTGGCTGCATATTATTGGATGGCAGTCGGTGTTGTGACGACAATATTTTCAACAACCATAATGTTGTCGAAAACGAGTAAAAATGAAAATGTATTTTCGTTAATAACAAAAATGGGTACATTATATACCCCCACACTAGCTACACTTATACCTATCGGTGCAATGATATTCATTCTCCATACTATTAAAAATACCATAAGGAAAGATGCCGAACATTTGCCTCCGCAATTTTATACATTTCATTATTTAACTTTTTTCTTCTTATTTTTACAAATTATAATGCTGTATCAATTCTTCGGCGGTGAAATAAAATCGATACTTTCGGGTGGGGCAATTTCCGACCCCTACAAATGGACCTTTGTTTCTGCATTTATATTTTTCTCTATTATCTCTTTAGGGTCAGCTGTCGAATTATATGTTATTGTGACACGATTCATTACTGACGGATAAAAAAGAAGCGAAATGTTGCCCCATATTCTTTCGCGCTGCTCCAGATTCCCGATATTTTTAATAATAATTTTACTGAATTATATTTGATAGGGGTGGTTTGGCTATTATTATGAAAAATCTTAATAAATCCGTTTTGCAATTGTTCTTCTATGCGATATGTTGGGGTTTTCCCTTGTTTTCCAGGCATTATATCAATGATTGATTTTTCTACATTTTTAATAAATTCTATAATATCGGAATTTTCATTCTGATTGAAACTGCATTTTAATTTGTTGAAATACTTTTCTATAGTTACTTGATTTAGTTCAAATCCCAGGAACAATCCTTTTGATGTAGAGTATTCATCTGAGTAATATAATCTATAAAAATATCCGTCATTCATAACATTATTCTTTGTTTTATCAGATAACATTAAAAAATTTTTATTGAAATCCTTTGGTCGCGTGATTAGAAACATTATATTATTAAAAGGAGGATTATTTAAGTCATTATCTAGTCAAACAGCGCGTACAACAATGCTATTGTTTCAACAGATACATCTCTATTACTTTCCAATGTTCTCAACATTTCGTCACAGTCAACAATCGATTTCATGTAATTAATGTGTTTTAATTTTATGTACTCTTTCCACATAGACACTATATTGGGATGTGAATCTGTATAATTATTCAAACGACACAACACATCATCTTCTATTATATTTGGATTATCACACTGTAATTGGTTGTTGTTCATTGAGAAAATAATTATAAATATTTTTAAGTATTAAAAATAATTATCTACATTTATTTATGAAATTCTTACAGTCTCGGTTCGAAGATTATCTGATTGCAAAAAATAAAAATAATTTGCATTCTGAATTGGAAAATATATATAATAATCCGGAAAACGGAATAGATAATAAGAGAAATCTAATTTTCTATGGACCACCTGGAACTGGTAAATATACTCAAGTATTAAATTATATTCGACCTTATAGTGAATCAGATTTAAAATATGAAAGAAAAATCACATTTAATTTTCATAATAAGCGAGATTTTTTATTAAAAATAAGTGATATACATTTTGAAATAGACATGGAATTATTAGGATGCAATGCTAAGCTGTTGTGGAATGATTTATATAATCATATTCTCGACATTCTGTCTGCTAGACAGAACCAAACTGGTATTATTGTGTGTAAAAATTTTCATAAAATACACAGTGAATTATTGGATATATTTTACAGTTACTTACAAACATTAACACATCGAAATATAATTTTACATTATATTTTTATTACTGAAAGCACTAGTTTTATACCAGATAATATATTGCATAGGTGTAAAATAATACCTGTGAAAAGACCAGTTAAAAACACATATAAAAAATGCATCGGAAAAAATATAGATAAATCTATTAAACTGGAAGAAGTTGTAAATATAAAGGATTTGCATACAAAAACTATCCAATTAATGAATCCTCATAAAAACATAACAAATAAAATAATATATTCACTTGAAAATTATGAAGGTATTAATTTTATACAATTTCGCGAAGATATATATAATATATTTATTTATCATTTGGATATTACGATTTGTCTCAAAGATATAATTTCGCATTTTATATCTAAAAAAAAAATAAATGAATCAAATATAACCGATATTTATTTCGAATTTTATACATTTCTAAAATTATATAATAATAATTATAGACCCATTTATCATTTAGAGAAATTTATGTTTTATTTATGTAAGATTATACATGGATTATAAAACTGCTTGTGATACATTAAAAATAAATAATAAGCATACCTATCAAGAATGCAAAAAAGCATATTACAAAATGGCGTTAAAATATCACCCAGATAAAAATAATTCAGAACATTCCGAAGAGAAATTTAAGAAAATTAACGAAGCATATTCATTATTACAAATGTCACATGAAGGGTGGGATACTAAAAGGGATGCCGAGACTGATTATCGAGTAATAATAAAAAATTTCATTAAATACTTTACACCAGATATTAAATGGGATGGTATTTTTTTAGATACGACATTGAATAATATTATTAATAATTGTGAAAAAATATCGATTCGCCTTTTCAAGGAACTTAAAAAGGATAAATCTGTCGAACTTTTCGAATTTCTCTCCAGTAATCGCGAAGTTTTTGGTATATCCAACGAGACGATTGATAAAATGAAGGAGATACTGAAGGAGAAAATGAGAGATGATAACATTATCATCTTGAATCCGTCCTTAGAAGATATTTTGAATGATAATGTATATAAATTAGAATTATTAAATAAAACATTTTATGTACCTCTTTGGCACCATGAAGTTGTGTTTGATCATAGTGGCAATGATATAATTGTAAAATGTATTCCGGATTTAGATGAACATATTACAATCGATAACATGAATAATTTGCATTATTCTTATGAAAGTTCAATTAACCACATCTTAAAAGAAAAAAAAATAGATATTAAACTAGGGGAAAAAATATTTTCTATAACAAGTAATAAATTAAATATTCAAAACAGTCAAACAATAATATATAAAAAGCAAGGTATATTAAAAATAAATCCAAATAATATTTTTTCAACAGATAATAGGTCTGACATTTATATTGACATTAAATTATTACACGATTAGTATCGCAAATATCTATATTAATTAATATTACTTACAATATTAATTAATTTCAAGGTATAAAAAATTTTATAATGACACCATTCTAGAAATTTTATATTTTGTTATAATTTAATCATCGCTCTTAACAACTTTCTTGCGACGAACAACCCTCTTCTTTTTCTTAGGAGAAGGTGGACAAGTCTCCTTCTGCTCACCTGCTTCCTCCTCTGCTTCCTCCTCTGCTTCCTCTTGGTCTGACTCATCAAATGTAGGACCAAGAACCTCTTCCTCTTTATAAGAAGAGGAATTGTCATTATTGACTACTGCATCATGCTTGTTTAAGGTGTCATCCATCTCTTCGTCATCTGAATCTTCTGCAATATGACATTGTCCGCTTCCCACCAGACGAACCGGAGGGCGAACACAAGCCTGAACAAGCTTCCAAGTAACTCCGAATCGACCACCCGCCATCCAAACACCAGTACAAGCCAATAATCCTTTTACATGAGAAGCTTTTGGTACAAGATCTACCGGACATCGAACGCCTTGAGGAGAATCAATTCCCATTTTTCGAGCAGTATCTTCTGGGAGATATGCTGGTTTTCCTTCCATACTGTAAAGTTCGATATTGTACTTATTATCCCAAAACGGGATTTTTAACTTAAGAGTAGGACTACGCTCAAAATCTGGCTCGCCAGAACCGTCCTTTTTCTTCGGATGCTTAAGAATCGGATACATCATTGCTTCAGCAACCTCTCTGCTGAGCTTGCTTTTACCAAACCACTCTTTAGATTTGGAGACAGCGTCGTCGAGAATTTTATCTTGGAATTTTTGAAGAGCTGATTCAAATTTATCGATAGACGAACTTTTCCCTTTCTCGAACTGAAGAGCCATATCATAAGATACTCGACCTGATTGCTCATCAACACGCTCATTAATACCCCAAGTAAGCATTAGGGGGAATTGTAGAACAATAGGAGCTCCATTTAATTGACACATAACACTCTTGCCTCCGCGCTTATTAACGAGAGGGGCTTTGTAAGTGACATTGGAAGGGTTGAAAAGTTTGGCTTTGGTGATAGAATCGGATGCTGACATGATTTGTATTTATACTGATAATTATAAGTTTCCTCTCTAAATCAATTTTTTTAATAATTCGAAATAAGCAGGTAATTAAATATATATTTACACAATCATTGTTTGTGTAAATATATATTAATACCACTCAATAATGTACCAGGAATATTACATTAGTATATTGACATGAAGTATGTAGTGTCTCGGTAATTAACATAAGTTAATTTATGTAAAAGATTTAAACTAATTTCACTTGGTTATATAAATGAACGAAATATTATCTCCAAAAACATATATCGAAAATATATTATACAACAAAGTGGAAATAAAGAGTATGAGAAAGCTAAAAACTGTTTCACCAGAAGATTTTATTGTCTTAGATTTTAATGATTCTGAAAAATTATTACAGTTAAACCACAATGTAGTACAACTTAAAAAAATGTGCAGGCATTATAAGCAAAAAGTTTCCGGAAATAAATCGCAATTAATTAATAGAATATATAATTTTTTGAAATATTCCCATAAGACATCTGTTATACAAAAGCATGTTAGGGGGTGGTTGCGTAGAAGATATTTTAAATTAAACGGGATTAATTATCGACACCAATGTGTCAATGAAACAGATTTTTTAACTTTAGAGAATATTAACAAAATACCATATCATCAATTCTACTGTTATACAGATGAAGAAGGGTTTATCTACGGCTTTGATATTAAATCTCTTTATAATTTGATACTGAAAAGTGATGGTGATTTAAAAAATCCTTATACCAGATCTTCGTTGCCCAATAATATTATCAAAAATACCAGACAATTTATAAGATTGTCAAATATGTTAAAAGAACCAATATCAGTTAAAATAAATAATGATACTCATACCTTATCGAATAAAAAACAGATTTCACTTAAAACCTTATCTATTTTTCATCAAATTGACACATTTGGTCACATAACAGACACTTCCTGGTTTTTATCCTTAGAAAGGGTACAGTTAGTTCGATTTATACGAGAGTTAAAAGATATTTGGGAATACAGATCCAGTTTGACAATTCAGATGAAGCAGCAAATATGTCATCCAAATGGAAACCCTTTTCACGGAATACACATATCATATATATTGCAGCAAAATAAAGAAACTCTCCAAAGAAATATTTTATACATAATGGAAAATTTAATTTCGAAAGGAATTAATTTGGATTCAAAATCTTTAGGAGCATTTTATATTTTGTCGGCACTTACGCTGGTAAGTCATAATGCAGCAATTGCTTTGCCTTGGCTGTACGAATCTGTAGTACAACTTTAAACTTTTTTTCATAATCAAGTTTGCGTATTTGTTAGCATTAAGGTAACAATATATATATATTTGCACTAAAGAACTTAAATAGAACTAACTTTACTAGATTATAAAATGACCAAAGCTAAGAGAACTAAGAAATCTACTAAAAAAGCCGTTGCTTCCGATCCGGCTGTCCCAAAACCTGTTGAGGCCAAGACGGCGCCCGTTGAGACCAAGACGGCTCCAGTTGAGACCAAGACGACTCCCGTTGAGAATCAGGTCGTTGCTACCGAACAGGGACCTTCCCTTACTGATTCATTCCAGGAGCTTCTGGGACAGCTTGCTGTTCTTAGGTCACAGCTTACGAGTGTGACGGGGCAAGTCAGACAGCTTCAAAAGCGTTCTGAGCGCGAGCTTAAGAACGCACAAAAGGCTGGTCGCAAGCGCGCTCGCAAGACTGGTAACCGTGCTCCAAGTGGATTTGTAAAGCCTACTCAAATTAGCAAAGAACTTGCCAAGTTCCTAGGAAAACCACATGGTACAGAGATGGCCAGAACCGAGGTGACACGAGAGATTAACACATATATCCGTGCTCACAAGCTCCAGGACCCCAAGAATGGTCGTCGCATCCTTGCTGATAGCAAGCTTCGCGGTTTGCTCAAACTTAAAAAGGATGATGAACTTACATATTTTAATCTTCAGCGCTATATGAGCCCGCATTTTGCTAAAAGTGATAAAGCAAAGAAGGCAGCGGCAGAGGCAGCAGCAAATGCATCCAAGTAATTTTGTTGTTCATAATTTATAAAATTTTATAAATGGATGATATTCAAATACTTATTATGATAATTTATAATAAGTATATGGAAACCAATATATGAAAGACCAATATTGGTTTATTCAGGAAAGATAACTCTTAATTCAGAATAAGAAATATATTTAGTAAAATTTGAGAGTAAACCTGGAAGAAGAACTACTGTAATGAATAAGTTGTAGCGGAGACCAATTATTTACCACACCTTCTAACCACGAGGAACAATTTCATAAAAATCAACAGACTAAAAATTCAATATCCGCCGTGTCACAAACATGTTTAAATTTACCTCGTAATATATTGGAATTGATAACATCGTATTATGGTGAAAAAAGAAAAACAACAGAGAAAAAAGCATCGTATTACAAAAAGAGACGAAAAATCTAAAAAGAAGAAAACTTGTCGAAAACAAGTACCATTATATAAAACAATATTTATATAATATAATATGGAGTTTACAGAAGAATCTAATGAATTAACAGAATTTTTACTACCTATTTTTAATAATTTTTCAATAAAAAAATCCCCATTAAAACAAAAAAAAATAAATAATATTTTAAAAATGTTGTATAACGACATTAAACTCGCCGATAGATGGGTAACCACAGAGCAAACATTAAATAAAATTCAAAGATATCTTAAAAACAACGAGACGAAAGAAAATTTACTACCAACTTGGGTATTGAACGAAAGCAAATACATTCCAGAATTTGTTCGTTCACATATTATTGATAACTTAACAGGATATATGGTCTATACTTCAAGAGTAGGAGATAGAGAGATTGAAATTTATTTTGGACTTCTCTGTGCAGAAGATTTCAATTCGGTCGGGACATTTGATAAATATGTTAAAAAAATGCTTATATGGCTTAAAATAGCATTTAAATATGCACCTCCTACATGTTCTAAAAAATTAAAAATTTATGGATTTTTAACCCCGTTCCAAAAAAATATACCAGATAATAAATTTACTACTATTTCACAAGACCATTGCAATAGTGCAATGACTACATCTTGTGTGCCTCATGGAGAGATTATTGTATACAGGAAGCAGGAATTTTTTAAGGTATTTATCCATGAAACATTCCATACATTGGGTTTAGATTTCTCCAACATGCCTTTAACAAATTTTAATAAAAAAGTAAGTCGAATTTTTCCAATTAACAGCGAATTTAATTTGTTTGAAGGGTATGCTGAATTATGGGCTTCTACTATAAATTGTTTGCTCTCTGCGTATTTTTTAACTGGTAACAAAGAAGAGGATTTTTACTTATACAATGAATTTTGCAATCGATTCGAACAAGTGTTTTCCCTATTTCAAATGACTAAAATTCTTGATTTTATGGGACTAGATTACACGCATTTGTATAATAATGATAGTATTAGTATTAGACAATATTTGTTTAAAGAAAAAACAAATGTATTTGCTTATTATATCATAAAAACCATCTTACTTTATAACAATACTGAATTCTTATTGTGGTGTAAAAAACATAATGATAATTTAATAACTTTTAAAAAAACTACAGATAATCTAGATTCATTCATGAAATTTATTGTGTCAAAATATAAAAATCCACAATTTCTTAATGATATTAAGAAAATGCACGGATTTCTTAAAAAACAACAACTAATGCAAAATCAATTAACTAAAACCATGCGTATGAGCATTTGTGAATTAAATTGAAAATCTATTGGTTACATTATAATAACTATATTTCAACTAGTATAATTATGGGAATCCACTTATTACAAACATTTATCACTTCTTTGAATGACCGCAGCATTAAAGAAAGACATTTAAGAGAATTTTCAAATAAGAAAATAACAATCGACATAAGCATCTATCTATATCGATTTAAGGAAATGGGGAATTTATTAGAGAATATGTATTTAATGTGTTCAATCTTTCGCTATTACAACATTCACCCACTATTTATATTCGATGGGAAACATCTTAAAAATAAAAATCAGACAATTCAAAAACGCAAGGAAAACAGAAAACAAGCACAAACTACATTTATTGAGTTGAAACGAAAACTACATACATTTACTGGAAATGACAGAATTAACATAGAAGTTAAGATGGACGAACTTAGAAAACAATTTATTACAGTGACCAAAGATGACATTAAAAATGTCAAAGAACTATTTGAATCATATGGTATTACATATATTACTGCTACCCATGAAGCTGATGAACTTTGTGGAGCACTAAACAAAGAAGTACATGCTTGTCTTACGGAAGATACTGATATTATGGCTTATGGATGTAAAAGAATATTTCGATATTTTAGTTTGATGAAACATACAGTTGTTGTATATAATATGGATTTAATTCTCAATAATCTGAATATGACATTATCCGATTTTCAAGAATTATGTGTATGTTCTGGAAATGATTACATCTCAAGTGATAAAAATATATTTTATTACTATGATTTATATAGATTATACAAGCGAACCACACAAACCGGGTTTTTAGAATGGTTGTTACAAAAGCGGTATATATCACTGCAAGATTATCATAAACGACGAGAAATATACGATTTATATACATTTAAAACAACCGACCCATTTAAGGGTATAAGGTACACTTTAATTAAAAATAAATATATTAAAAAAGATAAACTCATGTGTGTATTAAAAAAAGCGGGTTTTATATTTCCATAATATTAATTCACGCTATTCATTAAAAAATTTTTTCCTAGTAGTATAAAGATGCAACTGTTAAACATATCTATTTCGTACTGGAAATATATTATTTTGAGCATAATAGTATTTTTATCTATTGGTTTTATACTATGGGTAGTATGTAGTTACTATGTTTTGAAATGGTTGAAAATTAATGTTGGTGAAGATTATTTTTATTTAAATGAATATAACAGGGACTGTTGTAATCTTATGGAAAAATATGGCAATAATCCTATAAAACGAATATATTTAGTAAGACAACCAATTACAAAATTTACAAAAATATTGTTAAATATTATCTCTTTTTATAATTTTGAATACGAAATGAAAACCCATATTGAAAAAACGAACAACAGTGTATTTTCTCCTTACCATACTTCAATAATGGTAGAGATAGAATTACCCAATAATACTAGAAAGAATATATTAATAGAAAAAAATAATTGTATTAAATTTGCATCGGATTTTCGAGTATCAGATAAGCAAGATATGCGTAAAATTTCTATTGGTAAAAATAAATACACAATAAAACAAGTCCTAGAAAAAACTCGGGGTAGAATAGGCAATAATGCTTTTTTTAATTGGCAGATCAATAGAAATAATTGCCAAATGTTAATAAAAGAGATATTAATTACTATAAATAAATTTACAAAAAAAAATGAAGAATTTATTTTTCAACACGAATTCACGAAACGCTTTCATAAACACGAGTTTAGTCTACATATCCTTAATACTGTAATTAATATATGGAATCCTCTTGAAAATATATTAAGCAAAACATTGTATTTTTAAAATTGAATTATGAAAATACAAATATAAATAATATTAATACAATAATGGAAACGCATCTCAAGGAGGTGTATGGATTTAATAACTTTCGCGGTTCGCAAAAAGATATTATAACAGACATTTTAAATAAAGATGATGTCATGGCTATTTTACCTACTGGTGGTGGAAAATCATTGTTATATCAGTTCCCGGCAACATTCTCTGATAAAATAACCATTGTCGTTTCCCCCTTGATCTCGTTGATGAATGACCAATGTAAACATCTTAATTCCAAAAATATAAAAGCAGTATGTCTCAACTCGGAAACATCGATAAATATAGGAGATTACGTTACTTACAAAATTATTTATACAACTCCTGAATTTATCATCTCTAGAATTCATGCATTCACACGCATAAAGAATCATATTGGATTATTCGCCATTGACGAAGCGCATTGCATATCTCAGTGGAGTCATGATTTCAGACAGTCTTATCAAAAGCTAGGTATTCTTAAAAAGGAGTTTCCTGATATTCCACTGCTTGCCGTCACTGCGACAGCGACCCCCAAGGTGATAGAGGAAATATACGAGTATTTGGATATAACAGATATTAGCGAATATTCATTGGGTACAAGAAGAACTAATCTAGTTATTGATGTCAAATCCAAATCAGAGTTTGCACAATGTGAATTTGTCGAACCAACTATCATCTATGTTCAGACAAGAAAACTGTGCGAAAAAATATGCAAAGATTTAAAAAAAAAAGGAGTATCATCTGCATATTATCATGGAGGGATGTCAAAAGAAGACAAGGAGGAAAGTCATGAAGTATTTATTAATGGAGATGTTACAGTTATCGTAGCAACTATTTCATTTGGAATGGGCATTGATAAATCTGACATAAGACATGTTGTAAACTTTGGAGTTCCTGCTAATATCGAAAGCTATTATCAAGAAATAGGAAGAGCTGGAAGAGACGGTGTTAAAAGCAGAGCAACCATTTATTATGATGACAGTGATTTTAACACAACTTCATATTTGATATCTCTCTCTCCAGACAAGAAGCAAATCAAAATTAAAACAGCCGGAATGGACATATTCAGGAGTTATTTAAGAGAAAGAAACTTATGTAGACAAAAAATGATAGACTATTATTTTGATAGTGGAAAGTTTGCGAGCGAAGATGATGTGGCACATATTCCAAAATGCAATATGTGTGATAATTGCACGAGGAAACATAAAAACGATATTTCAGATATTAGTAAAGATGCAGTGTTAATTCATAATATTATAAGGAATCATAATATTAAAAATAGATTTGATTTTGGATTCAAAAAAACAATATCCATGATACGAGAACAAACTTCGTTAAAATTATCAAATATGAGGATTAAAAGCATTGTTGAAATTTTGATCACCAAAAATGTGTTATCAAGGTATAAGGCTGGTCGAGGTTTTGCAGTCGGTATTGGGAAAATCAATATTTCAAGTATTCTTCCACTTAAAGCAAGAGTAGATAATGATGTTCACAAGATAAATGTATCGTTTCGAAATTCTAAAAAGATTCCGTTTGTAGATTTACTGCATCTTAGAAACACCATGGCAAGAAAATATAAATTAGTACCTGGAAATTTTATTAATGATAGAGTTATTATGAATATTCACGCCAAATCACCGAAAAATATTAGCGAATTATGGTCTGTTGATGGAATTTCAAACGAATTTATTATGACAACAGAATGCAATGAATTTATGACGGCTTACCAAGACATGAAGGAAAAAATCCCATTTATGGTTTCGACTAAAAAAACGAAGGAGAAAACAAGAGATACTGTTCTCAGGCTTTATAAAGAAAAAAAATCAATAAATGAAATATCAAAGATTTTAAATATTAAGGAGAGAACCATCGAGGGTCATATCATGTATATATTCGAACATTATGAAGATGAAGATATTGACATGGAGTATGTAGGTTTAACACAAGAAAATGAAATCCAAATCAAACGAGCAGTTGAAGAAGTTGGTACTCAATACTTAAAACCTATAAAAGACAAAGTAAATTCAAAGATAACCTATGTGCAAATAAAAACATGTTTGCTAGTAATCAAAATAGAAAATGAAGAATAGACTTTATTAATATAAAATATAACTATTAATTTTTTTTCAATTCTTCTCGGATTTTCATACTGTCATAAAATACAATAGGAGGTTGACCTCTTACATGATGTTGTAGCTTGGCATCCTTTGTAGCAAGAAGTACATTTTTTGCTGTTTCGTTTTGTGTATATTTGGCTCTCTGACCATCCTCCATTGCCTGTTGATTTCTCCCACTAGAGAAGAAATCTTCATCAATTACAATGTCCTTTGGGCGCTTCCAATCTTTCTTTTTAAATTTTCCTGTTTTACCTCCTGCAGATTTGGCGAACGCCGGGTCTTTAGAAATATCGGTCCCTGATTCGAGAGTAAACTGCTCATAGAATTCAGGGTTTCCTTTTTTGAATTTATTTGCATGATAATAATGCTCTACACTATTCCAAGTTCGGTTGTCTAATTTGAATGGACCTATGTAAAAGTTAGATAACACTTTTCTCCAAGAAGACATAGATGCCAACTCTGCAAATTGTTTTATATTTTTAGGATCGATTTTCTCTCCAGCTCCTTTTCCTGGCAATGGTTTATCCGAAGATTTTGAGTAGAATTGGAAAACTGTACCCTCATCGAAGGTTGGTTTTTTTAATAAATTTGTTCCTTCATCAATCAATTCCTCCAACCGATCTCCCTGATCCTCTGGTCCAGCATCATCTCCAGGCGACAATGAACTAGTGGGGGAGGTATTCATGCTTGTTTTTATCATTTTAAATTTTGGTATATAATCGTATATGCTTTTTCCCTTTGATTCCATACACTTGTCAATAATCATTTTTTTTACTTTATTAGGAATATCATTAAACTCAAAAATATGTTTTCTTTTATATGTCACTAATTTGTAATGATTGCCTGTATAATCCAACATAATATAAAATTTGGGGTTGAATGAACCTTTCTCCACCATTGAGTCGGGTGCCATATCACCGCAATGCAGAATATTATCATAATCTCCATAATTATAATTAAAACTTGATAATACAATTAATTTGACATTTAATACCAGTTCTAGTGTTTGTAAAGTCCAAGATTCTGCCCAGAATGCACAAGAACGCATTTTTTTCTTTAATTTTTCCAGCGTATCCACACCTCTCATCCAACGATATTCGTGTAGTAGTTCTGACGCGGATTTCTTTTCTTTTTTTGCTTGCTTAAACCTTGTGATTATAGGTTTTGATTGCTCTACCAGATTTTTTTTTAAATCTCTGTCTTTTGTTTCACTATATTTTTGCTTAAACTCTTTATTTGTTTGCTGTAACTTGGATAACTCGCTTGATAAATTTTTAACCTCGTTGTCGTACATATCATATTGTTCCTTAAAATTAAGAAATACTGTCTCGGTCGCTGCATCACTAGCAATTTTTCGCAGAACATCAACCGTAACACTTTTTCCAATACTAGAATAAGCATCCCGAATGGTGGCAAACAGACAATCTCCACCAGCCTCATTATCGACTATACCATAATTGTCATCTTTCATAAATTTTTCTACCCAGGTGTGACCGGAGTGTTCTTTAAAACCGGTCTCCTCGACATCATCTGACATTACTGGTTTATCATCATCATCTTCTTCAAATAATTCCTGAATGATTGTTGTTTTGTTAGGAACTCGGCTATCCTGAGATAATTCTGTAAAAACGTCTTTTGGTGGTTTATCTGACTCAGATGATGTTAGATTATATGTTGGTGAGTTGGTTGGTGATTTGGTTGTTTTTTTTACTCCAATTTCTCTCCTTATCGACGATTCATTGATAGATTTATATAAAAGAGGTAAAGGATTCTCTAACAAACTTATATCAAAATCATTATCCTCATCAAGCAAAGATGTATAAATATCAGATGGAAATTCATATAATCCTATTTGTAAAACAACTTTATCGTTATTTGTTAAATATACAGGAATATACAAAACATTTTTATCAACATGTGTATATTTTACTTTCCCTAATGCAATTATAATTTCTAGTCCTGGAAATATCTCGATTTGATAGAGCTGTGCGTCATAATCTAAATCATCTGGATCTACAAACTTAGCAGAAGCGTATTCTATCCGTTGATCAATTTTGGAAATCACCATATATTCTAATCTAATATTAAAAATTGTCTTAAATATTTATCTTTCTTAATTTCTTCTATATATCTCCATAATTTTTTTCGCTGATATGTTTTTTGAATATTCACAGGGTCTTTTTCAAATAATACAATATCCTCAATTAATTCATCTTTTCGCTTTTTTCGTTTCGATATTGTATAATAATCAGCTATCATGTCTATATCTTTCTTAATATAATTAGTCCTATAATCCAATTCCAAAGCCAAATAATCATCCATACCAACATCAATGTCGTCGTCCGTAAAAGATAATTCCTCCGCGTCGTCCATTTCATTTACCTGTTGTAATATTTCTTCGTATGATATGTCGTTATTTTGTTCGCTACTTTCATGTAAATAATAAATTATATTGGGTTCATTATGTTTTGTCATATAAATATAAAGTAGTGTTTTATATTTATATGACTTAATAAATTGAATAGAAATTTGTTACACAATAAAAATAATAACAAAATGTTTTCAATTATCAATTCTACAGTTATTTATATTTTACCTTTATTCATTTTATTTACAAGATGCACTATTGTTGTAGCCGAGGATGATATTACGGACGAAATCTTTACGGACTTATTAATTGGAGTAGGTATGTCTATTTGCGAATCATTTATAATATGTAAAATAATACTGACTGTTGTTGGATTTATTTGCTTTATCATAACACTAATAGGACTTTGTACTGGGGGGATTGATTGCAATGACATCTGTAATATAAGAACAGTTCGGAGAGTCTTTGTTTCTAGTACTATCACCTGACTCAACACTGAACTTAGAGTTCTTCTTCTAAATCCATAAATTTAAAGACAACTTTGTTGGTTAAACTAATATGTTTTTTGACACTTTTATTAGTCATTATTTTAATAAACTTAGTACATTCGCTCCATCCAAACTGTGTCTCAACTGTAGAAGCCATTAATCTCTTTTTACCACCGGTGATCAAAATCACAATGTTTTCGGAAAATTCATTGACTTCCATTTTTTTATTTTCCATATCCATACAACTCAACATGGTTTCTTTCAGCTGTTTAATGAGATTAAATATAGCCAATTCTGCAATTACATCGTTATTCATTAAGTGAACGAAGAAACTACCCATGGAACGACGCTTCTCATTTTCCTTGTTAATTTTACAAAATTCATCGTAATCTTCTTCCGCACTCACATATCTGATATTATTGAACAATAGCAAGAAACTGTTAAAATTTTTCTGGTAGATATTATTCATGGATGGAAATGTCACCAAGATAGTTTTATATAATTTCGCAAATACTGCCGACCAAAACTTATTAATGCTCCCTATTTCAAATATAGCTTCTCCGATCTTTTCAAGGTCCTCTTCTTTGCAGTTTTTATCAATAATAATAGTTAATGATGCCATGATATTTTTTTCCATTTCATCATAATTATTGCTCGTAAGTTTATTGAGCAATCCGCGCAGTTCATCGATGTCTTTATCGACCCCTTCCTCTTTTTTTGTGAGTTCTGTCGTTTTGAAATTCCTAATTTCATCCCAGTCATCTCCAGAAATCACTTGTCTCTGACGCGGAGGTCTGCTATGATTCCTAGTTTGTTTAAATACAGGAGTTTTTTGATAAGTAGCTGCTCCAACTTTTGATGCTAATTTATTAATGATATCAATAATATTTTGATCTAAAAATTTATTCGCATCAACTTGATTTGGTCGAGGAAAATGACTTAAATCATACTGAAAATCGGCTAATATAGAAGTCATGGTTGATACAATTAACAATCCTATAATTTTTATATCAATTTTAATATAGATGTAATTAATCCATGTTATTAAAATTGAAAACTATAAGTCCCAACAACTTAAAAACATATTACCGTATATATACAGATGTCAGAAAAGACCAACCAACCAACCAGTACTAATCATTATTCAGAAATCAATGAGTGGGATGACCCTACTTTAGATCTTCGTCCAGCATTACTAAGAGGAATTTATGCATTTGGATTTGAAAAACCGAGTCCAATTCAAAAAAAAGGTTTGATTCCTTTAGTCCAACCAGGTCACAAAGGTAAACGCCGTGATATTATCGCCCAAGCACAATCAGGGACAGGCAAAACAGCTTGTTTTGGCGTAGGAGCGCTTCAAATTATAGACCCAGAACAAAATAATACACAGGTTTTAATTTTAGCACCAACTCACGAGTTAGCTTCCCAGATCAAAGGTGTTATTACTGACATTGGTAGATTTGAAAAAGTTAAAGTTCAATTACTGGTAGGTGGAACATCTGTTGATGGAGACAGAGCCAAATTGGACGATGACCCCCCTCATATTGTAGTAGGAACACCTGGTAGAGTTCACGATATGATGAGGCGAAAATATTTGAAAACAGATAAAATCGATCTTATTGTGCTAGATGAAGCAGATGAAATGCTTTCCGCCGGGTTTAAAGACCAAATTTATAAAATTTTCCAGTACATGCATAATGATGTTCAGATCGGACTCTTTAGCGCAACTGTTCCTGATTCTTTAGAACAATTAACAACTAGATTTATGAGAAACCCAATCAAAATTTTAGTTAAAGCAGAACAACTTACTTTACAAGGTATTGCACAGTATTACATCAAGGTTGATAGCGATGACCAAAAATACGCAACTATTAAAGATTTATTTGACGGATTGACCATTTCACAAGCAATCATTTATTGTAATTCAACAAGGCGTGTGGATGATTTAGAAGAAGCGATGGTTCAAGATAACTTCCCCGTTAAAAAAATTCATGGGAAAATGGAAGAGACTGAGAGAAAAGAAGTTCATAAAGATTTCAAATCAGGAGGATGTAGAGTTCTAATTACATCAGATTTATTTGCTCGAGGGATTGATGTTCAGCAGGTCAGTATTGTTATTAATTTCGATGTACCTAAGTGCGAACATACATATCTTCACAGAATCGGTCGTTCTGGTAGATGGGGTAGAAAAGGAATCGCTATTAATTTTGTTACAAGACATGACCAAGCCAAGTTGAAGCATTTCGAAGAATATTATAACACGCAAATCTCAGCCATGCCCTCAGAATGGGCGACACATCTTAATAGCATGTAAATTCGTCAACTAATAAACTCGTCGAATACCAATACTTAATTTCTCTAATTTAATAAATGTTAATTAAAGAAATTAATAATAATTTTTTATTACCAATTGAATTTGATAATCAAAAAAAAGAAATTTTTGATAACTTATATACTGATTTAGAATTACTGAAACAATCGGATGAAAAGAAAACCGTGTATGAAAAAGTATTTCAACCATCATCTAAAATAGGACACAACATGTTGGAAAAATGGTCAAAATATTATACTACCAATACTGAATTTCTGAAAGATTCTCAAAAGTTATATAGTTCCGTTGATAAAAGCAAATTAGCATCAAATGATGATGTTGTTAGTACATGTTGGCAAAATTGGATAAATATTAAATCAATGGATAATTTTATTGAAAAATTTCAATACATAGAATGGGAACAGCTTGAATTTCTTAATAAATCGGAAATATTTTTGGGAGTTCTTACCTTCTATCAGACAATTTCCCCTTTATTAAGTTTATTGGCACCATTTATTCTTCTGTTAATACCATTTTTAATACTCAAAGTACTGAAGAAACCAATATCCGTTGAAGAATATGTTAAAGTACTAATGCAGCAGTTGGATAAACATAGTATGGGCCAATTATTTACAAGATTTGATGCTTTATCATGGGGACAACGTGTTTATTTAATAATGTGCTGTGGAATGTATGTTTATCAAATATATCAGAATGGGTTATCGTGTTATCATTTTTATTTAAACACTAATCAAATTAACCAAACATTTAAATCAATACAAAGTTATTTAGAACATACAACAAATCAGATGAAAAACTATTTATTGTTAATAGACCCACTCAAATCTTACACAGCATACAAGGAATACATAACCAATAAATTAGAACAAGTTGAAAAATTATCGCTAATTATTAATAGCATTCCTTTAACCACCTTAAATCCGCAAAAATTTGCATCAATGGGTAAAATTATGAAAGAGTTTTATATACTACAAACAGACCCTGAAATCCAAAAACTTTTACTGTTTACATTCGGGTTTCATGGATATACAGAATCTATACAGGGTGTTGGCAATAATATCAAAAATTCGCACATTAATAAAATTAAAATTAAAAAGAGTAAAAATGTTAAATTATATATCAAAGACGCTTACCACCCTTGTATTTCTGATAATATAGTTACAAATTCTATTGACATGAGTAATAATAAAATTATAACAGGTCCAAATGCTGCTGGAAAAACTACTCTGTTAAAAACAACAGCCATTAATGTACTCCTATCGCAACAAATAGGATATGGTTTCCACAAAGGAGGATATATAACTCCATTTCACTCTATACACTGTTATTTAAATATACCAGATACAAATGCCAGAGACAGCCTATTTCAAGCAGAAGCTCGGCGGTGTGGGGATATTTTAAAGTATATAGATGAACACAAGGATGAAAAACATTTTTGTATTTTCGATGAACTATATTCGGGAACAAATCCATACGAGGCTGTTGCTACAGCGTATTCTTACTTGAACTACATCTCTAGCAATCCAAATATTCGATTCCTGCTGACCACCCATTATATTCGTCTTTGCAAATTATTTAAAAATCATAAGAAGGTGCAAAACTATAATATGGAAGCAGTCATTGAAGACTATGTACCAAAATATTCTTATAAAATAAAAAAAGGTATATCTAAAATTAAAGGCGGTATATTAGTATTAAAACAATTAGATTACCCAATAAAAATTCTTGAAGAAGCAAATATGATACTTACTAAATTATGATTTCGTTTATTTAGATAATAAATAATAGGAGAATAAATAAAGATGAGAATTTTATTAATTAGTTTAGGAGTGACTTGTTTAGCTTCAGTAATTTTATTTTTATATTTCAGAAATAGAATTGGTAGAATGGAACAAAAATTAGATTTGATGTTTCAATTAATTCAAGAATACGAACAAAACAAAAATATGCGAACAAATGTTGCGCCTAATATGACAACAATTCCAATAAAGAGCGAACCAGTTGACAATTTAATTAGTGTATCAGACGATGAAGAAGAAGATTATACTGATAGTGACGAAGTCAGTGATGATGATGAAGAAGAAATCGATTCTTTAAATATTGAGGCATCTCATCCAATAGATAATGTTAAATCGATCAGCTTATCCGGTGCAGAAATTGAATCTCTCTGTGTTGAACATGGCGATGATTTAGATGAAATCAGTGACATGGATGAGTCTGATAATTTAGAGGTAGATAACGAAGAGATAGAAGTTGAGAAAAAGGATAATGATGTGTTGGGTGAAGAAATGGATGATATACACATCAAAAATTTAGATGACGCAAAACCGTTTCAAGAAATGACAGTAAAAGAGTTAAAGGCAAAAGCAGAAGAAAAAGGGTTTAACAATTATAAAGGTCTTCGAAAAGATAAATTAGTAGAATTATTAACTTCTATCGATTGAGAAAAAAATATTAGTCTAATATAAATGAGTTGGGGTACTTGCTATAAAGGATCGAATAATATACATGTTGGGTTTCCACCGTTGATGAGCGATGGACAATGGGCTACCAATTGGGAACCAGCCTGTGCAATTAACAAAGCTCTTAAAAAACAGGCTGGTATACAAAACAATTACCAATACAGACAGTATTTAATGAAAAATGCCGACAGTATTATATCCAATAATCAAATCGGAGCTTCCGATAATTGTTGTGCGAGTTGGGAGAATTTCAAGGATAGAAATGCTGTGAAATGCCCCACAAAATATATTTTCAAATCTTGTAGCGACGAAACCACACCTTTTGGATACCAAAATTCAGACTTGAAAAATATATATACATCATCGAAAGCATTAGAATCAAGACTGGTTGCTCCTATCATGACGCAATCTCAAATGCTTAATTTACCTAATTTCAATTAAATACTAATCTATTTAAAAATAGTATTTAAAACAATATAATGTTGTTATGTAATGAAAATATTAAGCATAGATGTTGGTATGAAATGTTTAGCATATTGTCTTCTGTCAGTTACAGGGAAAGAATATACCATTGATAAATGGGGAATTATTGATTTATGTGACCAACAACAATATACTTGTTGTGGAAAAAATAAAAAAAATAACAAAGATTGTGAAAAAAGTGCAAAATACCACCGAGATTCCAAATATTGGTGTAAAATACATGCGAAACAGCAAGAATTTAAAATGCCAACAAATGAACTTAAACCACAATATATTAACAAAGCAAAAATCATCACACTTAAAGAAATTTGTAAAAAATATGATATAGTCCAAGACAAAAAAAATATCAAAAAAACAGAATACCAACAATTAATATTTGAGGAATTAAACAAAAATTATTTGTCATTTATTCCAACAATCAAAACATCTCAAATAAATATGGTGACATTTGGTCGCAGAATGAAGGACGGTTTTGAAAATTTATTAAAACACACTATTCTAGATAGAGTAATTGTAGAAAATCAAATTGGTCCCTTGGCTTTAAGAATGAAAACATTACAAGGAATGATAATGCAACATTTTATTGAAAAAGGATGTTTAATTATTGAAGAAATATCTGCTGCAAATAAATTAAAAGATTATCTGACTAAAAAAAAAACAAAGTATGCTGAGAGAAAGAAACTTGGAATTCAAGTTACTAATAATATAATACATCAAAATAATAACTTATGTCAATGGATTCCGGTTTTTATAAATCACAAAAAAAAAGATGATTTAGCAGACTCTTTTTTGCAAGGGATTTGGTACATTAAATATAAACTATAGAAAATAATATATTATAATTGCGTCTTACTTAAAATTAAAAGTTCTAGTTTAATCATAATGAACGACGTTATAAATATTTCCCCAACAGAACCAAATTTATCAACATTGACTCCTGTAGATAGTGGAGCGATTAAATTAAATAATTTACCAGAATTAAATTCAGGAAACTCTCCGAAGAGAAGTGTTAATTTTGGACCAGGTGTCGAAATGCTCATGAATGATAAACGCAGAACAACGTCTCCAAAATCAGATATAAAACTTTCTGATTTAGAGTCCTTGGATACAACTATCAACTTGAATAGTTCATCATCTACAGGGACTACTAGAAAAGATGCAGCTGACGCTATTTTTAATTCCATGCCAACCCACCGTATCAATAAAAGTATTGATATAAATGAAAAAAATGAGACTCCGCGATTTGTTAATTCCGTACAAGAGTTGAATCCCACACATTCTTTAGGAGCAGCATCCGCATCAGATCCGACAAAGGAAAAAACATGGGACGGATATTCAAAATTTAACGATATACCGGTTGACCCAACAAAACATGTACCGAAAACACCTGTTTTGTCAAACGAAGAAACCTTAAAGCAAAAATTACAAATATTAAGAAAACTCGAAGCATTGGAGAAAAAGGGAATTCAATTGACTAAAAAATATAATATGGATAGTCCTTTGTCAGAAATGAAAGGAGAATATGAAATGATTAAATCGGAAAAGGAAAAAAATAACTCAGTTAAATTCCAAGGTAAAATGTTAATGGCCGCGGTATCTGCTATCGAGTTTCTCAATGTTAAATTCGACCCTTTTGATGTTAAATTGGATGGTTGGGGAGAGTCTGTTAGCGAAAATTTAGATGATTATGATGATATTTTTGGAGAACTGCACGAGAAATATGGAGGAAAAACAAAAATGGCACCAGAATTAAAACTATTATTTATGTTAGGAGGGAGTGCAGCCATGTTACATATGACAAATACCATGTTTAAATCTTCGATGCCTGGAATGGATGATATTATGAGACAAAATCCAGAATTAATGCAACAATTTACACAAGCGGCAGTAAGTAGCATGAGTCAAGAAAATCCTGGATTTGGAGGATTTATGTCAGGGGTAATGGGAGAAAGAATGCAACCCCCTGGTCCGCCTGGACCGCCTCCTCAAATGAGAAGAAGACCCCCACCACCCAACATGTCTAGAGAAAGACCCGATGTTGGCATGGCTAGAGGAGTTGCGCGGTTCGATGATGCTATCAATATGGAGGAAAAATTTGAATCAGTTAATAATCAGAAATCAGTTAGGAAATCAAGACCCGAAATGAAAGGTCCTGGGGATATTAACGATATCTTATCTGGATTAAAAACGAAGCGTGTAAATATCCAAAAACCGGATAATAAAAGTACCATTAGCGTAGAAGACCTTAAAAACATAGAATCATCTGATTTAGATGTTCCTAGAAAATCCAAACGAAAGCCTCGTTCGGAAAGAAACACCATGAGTTTGAATATCTAGATATTTTAATAACAATATATATTAATATATCTATGTCACAAATATACCCAGATGCATACATAGTAGAACCAGCTGAACATATAATGCGTGATGGTGCTTCACAACAGCAATTGTCTCTCGATAGACATAATTTTATAACAAACTGTGGTAATTTATCTACAGACAGTTCTGATGGTCGAGAAAGTTTCATTCAAACAAATCCGAAAATTAGATTTATAGTAGTAGGAATGGGTTTGATGGGGTCAGGTAAATCAACCGGATTTGACGAAGCTAGAAAATACTGCAAATTATTAAATTCCACATCGAGTCGTAAAGAGTGGGCAAAAATAGAAAGCATATCACATGACCATAATATTGTTAATAATCAAAATTATAAAAAAAACATTCGTAATTTATTTGTCAGATATTTAAAAAAAAAACCATGGACATCTAGTGGTTGGAATGACATGAAAGTACAAGAAAGAAATGAATTTACAAAGGAAATATATGATATATACTATAATACTAGACATGGACCTAAGATAGAAGGCTCTGTTGAAGCAGAGAGTAAAAGAAAAGAGATGACACGCAAATTAAACTTGGAGTTGGAAACTCCTGGGGAAACACGAATAAATAGAAAGTTTCGATTGCAAAAGGAATTGAAAGAACATTCTGAATTTAATAAGTTTCCACCCGAACAACAACAGGAACTATTAAAAATTAAATCACATGGGGGTAGTGCAACAACTTACCGCAATCTTCGAGAATCTATTTTACAAGGAAAAAATATTGAGTACGAAACAATCGGCTCCAGTTTTTCTACTCTTAAAAATATATTTAATATAATAGTTGAGTCTACCAATAATTGCAAGGATAGATATGTATATGTTGTGTTGGGGACAATTAAATTGGTCTCCATACAAGAATCGTATAATCAACAATTATGTCGTTTTTTCAATGATTCGAAATGGTTTATAGACTCTTTGAAAAGTGGTGGTTCGTGGGACAGTTCTAAACCTAATTATGGTATTGCATGGGGTGCGCAAGGCGAGACACAAACTCGTTTTATAAAAGATACACCTGGTCCTAGATTGGGTTTGACAACTACTACACAAGAATTAAATGAAAAATTATATAGTAATATAAAAACATTAATAGAGACTTGCAATAAATCAGTCGCGACATCACCTAATATTTACAAGGGTGAATGTGGGGGGTTTGGTATTGATGTTTTGGTAGTTTTACACAACCCTCCTTCTGGTAAAAAGGTTATTGCAACATTACCATTAAGCGCACGTTCTCAAAATTTAATTAAATCAACCACGGGTGAATCTATAAGAAACCTGAAATTTTACCACAATTTAGTTATTTATATATTAAATAATCTACAAAAAAAATCCATTTATGGTAAAAACCCACTTGTAAATATAGATATAAATTGTATTTCATATACCGACTTTCCTGATGTAGATGAAATTATTTCTAAATTTATTGAAGGAAAAACCGGAACCATTGTAAAAACTTTTAAGGATAGGGTAGCGACATGGGACCGCAGCTTAAAAATGGGTGGAAAAAAACGATGTAGGAAAAAAACAAGACGTCGAAATAAACGCAAACAAATAAAGCGTCTTTCTAAGAAGCGTCTTTCTAAGAAGCGTCTTTCTAAGAAGCGTAGCTAGTCCTTCATGTTTTCCTTGACTTCAATTATGGTGGACATTTGTTTTTTGATATTATTATTATCGTTATCATTATCCCAACTTCCCATGGTTTCAGCAATCATCTTATTATATACTTTTATTAACTGACAATCTTCTGTAAAATTTGGATGAACATCTTCCCATTCTCTTATTTTTAAGATTTGGTTATGTTTAATTTTGGCTATTGACTTGTCAATCTTTTTATGTTCTTTATCTTTTTCCCATTTGTCTTCCTCTTTCACGTAAAATTGCATTCGTTTTTTATCACTACAGTGAATTGGTCGTTTCTTTGGGTCCATATCTTTTAATTGCTTTGCTAATATATTGCTAATTCCTTTAACGTATCCGTGTTGTTGCGTATACATTAAATCTTCTATTGATATTTTGACATTTTCGACAAAATCAGTTAAATTCATGGCGTTCTTGCATTCCTGGTTTAAATACATATTAATTGTCATTTTATTGTTACAATTTGTATTATTTACATTCAACGGTCTTTTCGCAATATTAACAGTAGCCTCGACTAATTTTGGCAGTTGTTCTGCCAAAATATCCATCGTTTTTTGTTGGTCTAATAACGCCAATTCTAATTTACTATTTTTTTCCTCCAATTTCTTTATTTTTTCGTTGTGTATTAGTTGTACAAGATTTTTCGAGTTGTCTACAATGTAGGGACACTTTTTAAAATGTCTAGAAAGTCCGCTACGATACTTGTAGGTCCTTCCACAGACACAATTGAGCATATTTTTTGTTACCATTTTGTTATCATTTGTTACCATTTTATGTTTCCTAGTGGAAATGTGTTGCTTCCATAGAAATAATCGTGAGCATTTATAGTCACAAACATCGCAGTAAAAATCCGAGCATATTTTTTGCATATATATAATGATAACAAAAAATATGCTTAAATGTTTATTTTAAATGTCCAAAAAAACCTATGTAGTGGCGAGAAAACACATTGTCTCTTTTTCCAACCTACACCATTGAAGATGAATGTGCAAAAGTGCAGAAAAAACACCTCCAAAATATAGCAAGATTTCCATTTTGGACATTTTTAAAATGTCCAAAACACAAAAGTACCTCTACTTTTAATGAATTTTTTGTGAGTGCCTTTTTTTCAGTTATAGACAATTTCTAGCAAAAACAGAAAAAGTATAATCTTCATCAAGAGTTCGAGAACCTAAAAATACTGGATTAGATAAATGTTCACATTGTAAAAACATATTTTTTTTAATTAAATATGTTAATCTACAAGAGTCACCCCTTTCTACATATTCAGAAACAATATTAACGGGTTGGTTAATTTTTTTACTATAAAAAACAACCCTGTCTTCATTATCTTGTCGAATCACAAAGGCCATATACATATTATATATTATTTTATATATATGGTTCTAGGATATTTATTATATGAAGTGGTTGATTTAGGAGTTAATGTAGTTAAAATTACTTATAATGGTGTTTGTGGTGCTTATTATTGGTGGTATAGTACTGATAGTCCAGAAGTAAATCATGAAGTAAATCATGAAGTAATAGCAATTTTAACAAATCGCATCGAAGAGTTGGAAAAAACACTGGGAAAAAAAAACTAATTTTTTTTCCCTTTTTTTCTTATTCTGCGTTTCAATGTTTTATTTTGCAGGTTTTTGTATTTACGAAGCGTTTTCCTGCGTTTACCACCTTTCCAACCTCCTAAATCATGTCGGTTTGTGCGACGAATATTTTTTGTTTCCAAAATTTCTAACGGTGGATATAAAGCACCTGGAAATGCTGGGATAACTCCATTTATTCGCATATTATTGACAGGCCATATTTGAGTAGGATACTTACCTGCTTCGGGTCCTGTGAATAACCATTTCCCAATACTAGGTTGTGCGTCATTTGTTAGTATACTGTCCGGGTGTGGCCACCCGTCTGGTAAATTAACAGCTGAATAAGGGTTGATATATTGCGATGTTCTATTTGCCTCGCTAGGGAGTGTCCATAATAATTTATTTCTAGCTCCTCTTCGAAATGAACTAGGAAGATTGATAAAATTATTAGGCGGAAGCTTACAATTTGTTTCTGAGGGGGCTACCTGTGAAGGTTGTGTTATAATTGATGTAGCATTCAGTTTATTAATTTTATATTTTTGTAACAAAGTTATATAACTTGAATATAGTGGAAATCCTGGAATTGGAAATGGACAAACCAATATCATCCACTCCGCCCATTTTTTTGCTTCTATTTCATAAAATCTATTTGATTTAACCTGTTGCCATGAGACACGTCTTCTTGGGTTCACCTCTGGTAAAACATTTAATAAAGGATAGTCTGTCACTGGGGCGGTGGCAGGCCAAGGTTCTACCATAGACACTGGGATAGCATATTGTCTTCTAGTTCGACTGATTAACCAAGTCCCAAATCGTTGTCCTGGGGGAGGAAGTGGTAAGTTTGGATACGGTTCGTATGGTTCAAGGAAAACTTGCGTTTCGTTATTATCATAACGGTTATATAACACATATTCATAAAGCTTAAATAATGCGTTCCATTGTTGTTGAGTTAAATCGACAGTTGTTAATTTCGGCAATTTTCCTTGGATTAATAAGGGTTGTAGAATGTCAATTGCATCAGTTATGGTAGCTTCAGGAAGAGGAATACCAACACCTTCTGGGTTATTTAAAAAATTATTTATTCTCTGGAATAAAATTAAAACCTCCTTTGGTTTTAATGACATTCCCAGTGGAGAGAAAGGAATAGGCCATGGTGGTCTGTCGAATGGTGCTTGTTGTAGTGCGTACCAAGCTCGCATTTGATCAATTGTATTATCAGGATAACTGACAGTCGCTTCTCCATTAGGTCCCTGTCTAGGTAATCCGTTTGGATATGTTACGATTTTCGAGGTTGTCGGTACTGCTGGTTGTAGAGTCCATGGGTCAAATGGATATCGTGCAGAATCTCCCATGTTGACATCTGGCCACCCTGAGTCTATTCCCGCGTTAAAATTCATTGCTTGGCGACAATAATATTCTTGTTCCCAAAAAGCCAATGCTTTTTTTCTATTGTCATAATACAACTTGATATTTTTAGATGCGATATTCGAAGAAGTTGCTCTGACCATTTTTTTTTCAAAATTATCTGAAGCCGAATCGGTGAAAATCCCAGGAGCAGCATGGTATTTGTCATAGACAATCGTTTTTAAATCGATAAACATGTTACTACATGCAGAAGATGCTTTTTTGAGTTTGCCATTTTTAACTATGGGTTTGGAAACGGGTAAAGACCGTCCAGGATTAAGTATACTTCCTTGTATTAGTCGACCGATTAGTCTTACCTTTAATACAATATATAAATTTGGGTCTCGTCGATTTGTCAAATTATTAGTAATGTAAAACTTGAAGGGTTGTTTTTTCCCAGTTAATGTATCAAGTGAATTTGGTAAAAATTGCCAGATAAAATCACTGATTCTGAAAATTTTATCGAATCTGGTCTGGTCATGGTATAAAGGATTGGGTAATGCCAACTCACGACCTTTATGGAAATGAGCGTCTAGCCATTTTTCTAGAGCTCTCGAAATGTCATTCCATTTTTTATTTTTAATATCTCGAGACTGACTGTACGGTGTCGTTTTATCTTTTCTAGATATCTCTGGAAAATTAAAACTTTGAGGTAACCCCAACCCGTCTTGTATAAGGGGACCTTCGTTAGTTTTCTGCTGTGTCATTCGACTTGAATAAAATATAGTATGTTTACCAGTTAATTCAGTAGATAATTCAATAAGAAGTTTATAATTATCTTGATTTCGTCTCATTGGTTGTCTTGTTGCTCGATTAACTATTTTTGCATTTAATTTTTTCATTATTTTAGATATTTTTTTTTTTCTTAATGTTTGTCTGGCCAAATCTAAAAAAGAAGTAGTTTGTACTTCTCTGGTGGGCATCGTTGTTAATTGCGTATCTGGTTTAGGCAAATCTAGTATTAATTGTTTTAGTTCTGACGACGATAGAGAAGGTGCTTTGGCAACTTTAAGTATAGGGTTTGTATCATTTAACCACCTATATATTTTACCATATGTGAAGGGTGGTGGCAAAGGTTGTTCGTCACCCTTCTTAGATTCCTCATATTCATTTTTGGCAGTCTGCAATTGTGCTGCAGTAGGTTGTGGTGGTTGGTCAGGGTCAATGGGTGTAGGCATTGGTGTCAACGCGTTATACTGTAATAGTGTTGCCATATATGTATTTATATATAACTTTTATTTTATTATAATAGTTATATTATTTTTTATGATATCTTAAGTATGCTTGTTTTTGTTTTTGTTTTTTAAGTTTTTCCAAAGTTATCAGCGCGGATTTCTCCTCTTTGGCTGTTATATAACCATCGTCATTTGTATCTACTGCTTTCGCGTAATTTTTTAAATAATTTGGAACCACGCAATACTGACTTTCTTCATTAAATAAATGATCTGCCATCGCGACGAAAACTCCGGTAAGAAGAATTGCATATATAATATCTCTAGTACCTGACCACATAATAGCAAAGATAAGAAACTGTCGCCCTAATGAATTTTTAATATATTCTTCTTGCGATTTACTTAATTTAATTGTAATATATTTTGAACCTATGTTTAACATAATTACCATCAATCCGATAAATAAAGGATTTGTATTTATAGAATGTAAATAATATCTAGCATTATCTAAAAATGGAAATGGTCCATTCATAAATCTCTTTGTAATTCTTTTTACCATACTAATATAAACTAATATTTATTTTTATAACCATCTCTCTTTGAATTTGGAGAGATGTTTTTTAAGATTATCAATATGACCAGAAGTAACTGTTGTGAATTTATTACTTACCGCGTTTTTAATTGAGGTAACCGAATATTTTTTTTTCTGACATAATAAAGTATTGCATTTTTTAGATAAAAAAGATTCTTTATTTTGAAAGCTGTAACTAAAAATGATACCTAATACAATAGTAATAAAAAATATAGATATTTTTTCCATATATATATATAATTTAAGAAGTTAATTTAATATGCAATTCCTCGGCCATTTGGTACAACCATTTGCTTGTTGGGATGCTGACATCTTGGAGTTTAATGCATTTATTTTCAACATTCGAGATAATCCAATGCGGTCAGTTCCAGTTACCGGGAAGCTTGATGGTCGAAGGTCGAATCCTTCGGTAGCTGTACATTTTCCACCTGTGCATGAACTTCCACATGCACACATTTCAGGTTTTCCAGAAGCATCCAATTTAGTTTTACATTTTTTCTTACATGGAGCACAATCTTTATCCGTGGAGCATTCTTCTCCGATATCTGACCCAACGGTGTTTTTTATTTTCATCCCCTTAGATAGGTCTAGGGGTAATTCAAAGGACTCTGTTTGACTCTCCAACAATAATACCATTATAATTGCAGCTAAAAGACCGGCATTTATTCCAAATTGTTTAGCAAGCAGTCCAACTGTTAGTATCATGCTAATTTTTCCTAAAGTGGTATTTACGGTATTGGTTAAAAATTTGGGTTTTTCATAAACAAGAACAGACATTAATGCTGCTAATCCTAATTCTACATAAAGTTTCATCCTATATACATTTAATTATATTTTTTTAGGAACATTCAATAAAAAATTATCTCTTTTCTTTATAAGTATGTCATCCCTTGGTTTTTCATTTATAAAGAGCACTGAATCTAAAAATACAGAACAACCATCAAAAAAAAAACATTGTCGAACTCTTAGAAAAAGGCAAACCAAAAAAACATCCAAAATTGATAATCTTCTAAACAGTTTATCGACGACACAGACGAAAATGATACAAGGGTATGGTGGTAGAACTGATAATATCTCGGAAAGAGCAGACGATGATGATGATGACGATGGTCTTGCTGATTTTACCCCACCACCACTACCAACCAATAATATTATGGAAGACCAAAAAATGAATAAACCAGACAATGTACAAGAAGATGACGAAAACGAGGAATTTGAAGAAGTGACGCAAGAAAACTTTGCTCAGTTAGGGGATGTTGCTGCCGATAATTATTACAAACAATACGTGCCGTATTACAATCAACTACAGGGATCGTCTTCTGAAGCACATGCAAATAAGGATGCACTAATGACTAAACTAAACTACATGATTCATTTGTTGGAAGAACAAAAGGATGAAAAAACAGAAAATGTTACAGAAGAACTAGTTTTATATTTATTTTTAGGCGTTTTCGTAATATTTATTGTCGATTCTTTTGCAAGAGCCGGTAAATATACAAGATAATTATTTTGATTTAAACTTGTTGTTGATTTCTTTATCTGATAATGACAGTGCTAAATTAGCCCCCGGGTATTTTTTATACGATGATGTTTTTGAAAGTTTATCATTTAATATACGGTCCTGTAACAAAAATCCTCGACGAGACATTAATTTTCTGACATCATTTAGAAGTTTTCTATTCATTACTAAATAAAGATTTTATTAATTAATTAAAAAAACATCCGCTGAAAAAAATGGCTTGTAGGCAAAATTATATAAGAAATACGCCATTGGACACTTCCATAATACTGTTGATTTTTTGAGTAAATGATTAATAATGTCATTATTATTAGATATGTTTTCCATTATTAAGATATCGATTTGATATTTTTGGTTAATTAATACAATTGTATTCCGGAAGGATTTGATAAATATATCATAGTACCCCAATTTATAATAAGACGCTATACACTCTATACTTTGTTTACCATCATATTTAGTAAATGGTGTCCTATATATGTAGACACCGACTGGCGTCTGTCCTTCCATTATTAAACAAATAAATAACATTTTTTTTGATACTAAATGTTTTATATGCGATTGGTCTGGTGTTATACAACATTTGAATTTACTTTTTATCTCTCCAAAAAAATGTGTAAACATGGAGAAATTAGAATCACTGATAAGATGACATACTATATTATTAGGTAAATCTAGATTAGGATGTTTTAAATATTTTAAGGGAAATACATGTGCGGTATATACGGTTAATGGTACAATAAAATTAATAACCCCTTCTCTTTTAAATAAAAAAACGGGACCAGCGTTATCATTTCTAGCATTATAATAATGCGAATAAATTATCTGTTGGGCCAATCCCCCTTTCCTGTATTTTTTGTGGACGCATAAAAAATCTACATAATTTACCAATACTTCTTTGTTATTAAAAGTTGCTGTAAGCGGTCTACTTGACATTGCCGAAATCACTTTATTAGATGATTTTTGTGATAGAAAACCTTTGTTTGTCATTGGTAATTTTTCAAATTGGAGAGAAAGATGTGAATTTTTATTATGTCCTTTAAAATATTCCAGAACTGCGAATTTTGGAGGATTATATATTTCCTTTCTACCGTTTAAAAAATGCGATTTTATCAAAGTATAAAAGAGTTCCTTTTTTTCAGCGGACACATCTTTAAATTTGTTAGTTAATATCTTTCTGTTATAAAATTTTGTGATGGGAGGCAACTCGCGCTGAATAACGCCACACGGCCATAACCAATAATATAAATTATATAAATGAAAAACAGGCTGTTTGGACCAAAAATTAAATCGCACTTTTATAAATACAATAAATAATAAGTAGATAATTATCATACCAACTAGTGCGTAAAGGATCATATACAATGCATTTTAATAATTTTAGATGAACAGAACTTAATAAATTACTATATTAATTTGAAAATACAAAAGATTCATGACATTTGTGTTATGTATTCCAACAAGAGTATTGACTAGTGAAGGTAATTCCCGCTATTTATTTGCCGTATTAGATGAATTCATAATTGGTAAAATTTTAGTCTTTGCAATTAAGGAATGGATATTTACTGTATAATTTGAAAATAGCTTGTTCCTTCATTTTGGCTTCAATTAGTATATCAATATGAATGTTATATTTTTCTGGAATTTCAAGAAGATAGTATGGGATAACTTCAATATAATCAGAGTGATGACCACATCTACCACTCCCTTGTTCAGAAACATGGAATTTTGGTTTTATACCCCGACTACTCCAAGTTTCTAGTATTTGAGGTATATAATAACAAGGGTCTTCAAAGACCTCTTTGGGATGCATAAGTTTGTAACACTCGTAATGATGTGTGTCAAATACTACAGGAATATTTATTTTATTTGATACTTCAAGACAATCTTTGATATTAAAGCATTTTTCACAATTTTCCAATACAAGCCTATTTCTTACACTTTGTGGTAATCTAAGATAATTATCACACCATCTCTGCTTTGTTTTTTCTTTATCTCCATACATACCGCCACCATGAACAACCATAACAGAATCCTTTCCCATTTCCATTCTGTCTAGAACTTCTGCATGATAACTTAAATCACATACTGTTTGTTGAAAAGTTTTTTCATTTGGAGTAGCTACTACATTATACTGTCCTGGATGAAATGTTAACCGATGGTTCAAACTTCTAGCATAATGACCGATTTCTTTCAATATTTTATCCATAAAATCCATGCTATATTTTTTAATTTTGGGATTACTAAAATGAGGGAAGAGTTCGCTAGAAATACGAAGAACCTTAATACCGTTTTCTTCGTTCCATTTAATCATTTTAAATAAATCATGCACATTCGCGATTATTTTTTGTTTTAATGCGAGAATTCCTTTTTCTCGAATAGTTCGCATGATAAGTTTTCTTGAACAAAACACAGGTGGGTTTTGTGTTCGTAAAATTGTATTGATACAACATAATCCTAACTGAATTGATTTGTTGGTAGACATTATTAATAATGATGGTAAGTTATTAAAATTATTCAATTTTTTAACATTAATAAAATTTTAATGTTGACCAAAGTAAGTATTAAACAAATGTACTGGTTACATAATATAATGTTCAACTTGTTATTTGATAATTATATTATATTATTGTCTTGTATTGTCATTATTATTCTAATTTTCACATACAAAGAGAAAATAAGAGAAGTTTTTACTAACAAAAATGATAATTCAAAAAACCAACAATTATATAGAGAAGACAATAACTCTTTTATCCAAAGCGCAATATTCAATGGAGAGAAAATAGGCTATGTGTTTAAAAATGACATCGATGGTGTGGGATATTATAAAGACAAATATTGACAGATTTTACACTATTACTCGGGTTTGTACAACACATATAGGTATTGATATTCGTATTGTACAGGAACCAAGTCTATTTTACCTTTCAACACAAACCCTAGTTCTTTCGCAATAGACAATATATGTTTCTGGGGAGGTATATACATTTTATGAACATTTTGTCGTATATGTTTAGTTTTATCATCCTTGAATATCTCTTCGAATGTAGCAATATCGTTGTCTTTATTTAATTTGAAATCTCCCCTATATTGGAAATCTTTAAATTTAATTAGAGAATTAGTGATGCGTTTTTTAGCGTATCGTTGAGCAGATACTATTTGCAACGGGTCTGCCGAATTTATAATTGGGTCAAATTTATTTCTATTAACTAAATGTAATACAAAATATCCACCAGGTTTTAACCAGTCATAGCAATTTTTTAAGAATTGCTGTTTATCTTCAATATAATATATCGTAAAGTACAAACATAGAACATGAGTAAAACTGTGAGCCGGATACAACATAAATTCTAAAGCATTGCCGTTTTTAAATTTTAAATTGGGATATTTTTTTTTCGCTTGACCAATCATTCCTGGAGACAAATCTAGACCAATCGTAGGATAGCCTTTGTCGTTAAGCTCTGCTACATGTTGTCCTGTACCAGAGCCTATGTCTAGAATTAGACTATGCTCTGTAGGATGAGTTGTATTTATAATTTCACCAACTTCATATTCATTTTTAATTTTATCGAATACCAAATCATTGTAAATAGAAGCATAAAAATCGTCGTAAATATCAGTTCCTTGCTTCATTTCGAATTTGTTTTTTTGAACAAAGCCTTCTGGTCTGTTATTATTCGCAATTACACATGCGATCAATATAATTAAAGTAAGTACTGTAATTTTGAACCAGAAAGAACCTTTTGCAATTTTTCTGAACAGTTGTTTTATTTGTTTAACCAGTATCATCAGCATTATATGTATTATTGGTATATTTTTTATATTTTCTGTATTATAATGAATATGACTGATGAAATTTCGGATAAAAGGTCCATAAAGGAATTCAAAGGTATAACATTTTCTAAGTATAAAAAATCGGATGTCAGAAAACAATTACTAAAGTCTCTGGGGGAAGGGAAAATAGAACCGGCTTGTTATTGGAGCATCGAGTTTATTTGTGCAGGACAGTATGCGATATTATGGGAAATAATATTGGAATTTACAGGGAGACATATTCATTTAGGAAACCCTAAACTACCAATATATATTCAGTCCAGATATGAAGTGTTCAAGGATATAATAACCAGTGGATATTTAGATAATGAATTAAAAATGAGAAATAGTCCTAAGATACGACAATTATTCGCAGAAATCATGTCAATATTGTGTCAATCTCGTAAAAAGCATCCGTTTTCTAAAGTAAAGTTTGATAAGGCAGATTTTAACATGACCAATTTAGCAGAGAGATTGAAGGCACCCGATGTGTCTTATGGGACAAAGATATTTATGACAGAAGACCAAAATATATTTTTCGTTGCTATTAATGAATTAGGTTATCATTTATCAAAAGATAATTATAATGGTGCCATGGGTTGTTATTGGGTCGAATGGTTATTAGAGTACGAAACATTAATTAAAAAACTAAAACAAAAAGTTATATGTGGGAGACGCAGTCACATCCCAGTTAATAATAAAGACCAAACCGATATAGTATGGATGATATGGGATATATTATTATATGAAGCTAAAAATAAAAGTATCGGACATGTTAAAATTGTAAAAGCATTGTTGGATATATTCTGCTTGCGTTGGAGTAGCGGTCTAAAAAAACGGAGACGATGGTTAATATATTTTGCGATATCATTAATTACAGAGAATTTCAATGAAAAAATACCTTTATTTACGAACAAAGAACAAATATCTCATATAAAAGACAAAATAAATGTTATTTATCGACAAGTAAAGAAAAACGAAATAAAACCAGCAACAGATTATCTATTTAATAATTCATTCACTGATAGCGAAAAGAATCTGGAAAATACAATTGCCAAATTAGATAAAATGAGTCAATTGGGATTTATACCAAGAAATACATAATTTAAACCATTATCTAAATTTCAACTTAAATAAATAAATTATTATAATGCATAATGAGTTCAGAAAACATAATAGAGTTATCTACCGAAGAAAAAACAACGCCACCAGCAGCAGCACCAGCACCAGCACCAGCAGCAGCAGCAGCACCAGCAGCAGCAGCAGCACCAGCAGCAGCAGCAGCACCAGCAGCAGCTCCAGCAGCCGCAGCAGCACCAGCAGCAGCACCAGCAGCAGCACCAGCAGCACCAGCAGCAGCAGTACCATCCATTAATTTGGCAAACACTCCCATTGTTGATCAGAATACTGCACTTAATGTAATGGTTGGATTTATAGGTATGGCTCAGAAAAGAGGATGTTTTGCTTTGAATGAATCCGCCAAAATTTATGAGTGTGTTAAGATGTTTCAAAATGGTCAGGAGTCCAACTAGGCCATAATCTAGAATACAATGTCGTTCTTCTATCAACTGTCCAAACTGTTTTAATTGTCCAATGTAAAACAGTTAACTTAGAACTACCCTTTGACTCTTTAATAGTGGAAATAGGTATTAGTTTATCTGCTAATTGCTGTGAAATTTGCAATGTTTGGTTTTGATTCACTTTACCTATAGAACAATTTCCTGAAATGTCCAAGTATACTGAAGATTCTGCACACATAGTTGGTCGACCAATTCGATTAATGTAGTGTTTTTTCTCCCATCGATAAAGCTTATAATATATGCGTAAAGGTTTTGCTGTAAAAAGCTGTTTTTTCTTTTCAATAATAGTTAACAAATGTTTATCAATAAAATAGCTTCTTGGACCTATATAAGTCCAAATCTTCCAAAGTATTATATCAGGAAGCAACATTTATATAATATATATTTTATATATATAATGTCTTTTGGACTTATTTGGAGATTGTACAAAAAGAAAATTAAAACAAAAAAAAGAAAATACAACAAAAAAACTGTAAAAAGGAAATACAACAAAAAAAACAAAAAAACAAAAAAAACCAGATAATTTTATGTTTCTATATAAATGGAGGTTTGTCGAATGTCGATTTATTTAGCATATGCGATGGCTATTTATTGTGCATCAACAATGTATTATTTAGTAAGAACGAGATATATAGGTACACCTTTTAAGGATTCTTTAACACCTAAACAAATTAAGATTAAAAGGGAATCTGCTAACGTTCGTCGTAATATATTTTACCAGGGTATTGCTGGTGCAGCAGCTGCATTATTTTTCTTCCAGCCCTTTAAAAAATGCATTTAAGTCAATATATAAATGCTTGCATTGAAAACAACATTTCAGAAGAAGATTTGTTGTAAAGAGTGTTTTATTAATAAATCAAATATTAATAAATATTAAAAAATCGTTAAAATATCAAAAGCAGGTAGAAAACACTTATGTGTTTTACAGAGAATAATGTTATGGGAGTTAAAAATCTAAGCGTCACCGATTAATGCGAAGTTATTACACCCTTTGAAGATTTAAAAAATGAAGATTACTTCTTTTAAATTCCTGTAAAATATTCTACTGTTATGAAAAATACAAAGTAAATCATATTTATAAAATAATATGATTGGTCAAAGGTGTAATAAGCGATCTAAATATTATTGCATATATTATTATCGCATAAATATGAACTTTATATGATGTATTTTTTGTAAAATTAAACAACCTAGTTGGTAAATCAAGACCAAATCTACCAATAATAGATAATAATATACCAAAAACAATACCAACAACAATACTATAGTTATTACCATAATTGGAAATTATATAGTAATTAATTACTCCGAAAATACCATATAATAATGGTATAAAAATTGGAAATAATTCATATGGAACAGATGACGGTCGATTTTTTTTATTATAAGCAATTTCAATATATCCTAGGGTAATTATAGAAATAAAACTGGAAATAAAAAAAACAGTAATGTATTTTTTAAAATTCATCATATACATAATATTAATATTTTTTAGAATTGTATTATATAATGAAAATTAATACTAATTTACTAATTCAAACATCGATTGCCGCTGGTTTAGTAATATTTGGGGTAGTTATTAAAAATTCATTTGAACAATTAGGATTTCCAAATCATCCAATAGGAAAACCTATTGGAATGGGAATGTTTATAATGGGTTGGATATACACTGCATACATATTATCTATAAATAAACCAAATAAACTGATGTTTATACTTCCTTCCTTGGGAATTGTTTTTGCTGTAATGATGATGAAACAATATATGGTTAAAAAACAAACCCCACCGGTTGTTTTCCCATTAATATTTGCTTTGTCGTGGATAATTCTTGGTTTAAATGTTGGAAATCATTTATCTGGTAATCAAAAATATTTTGGATTATTCGCAAGTTTTTTGGTATTATTAAGCATGATGAAACTGTTACCATTTCAACGAAAAAATAAAATTGTCGATGGTCCAGGAATGCCGCTGTTTGTGATAGCATGGGTTATATTTATTATTGTAAATAGTAATAGATAATACCGTTGAAATATTCAAATGGTGTAAAAGTTTACCCTGTAATATGCAGTATTAAATAATATAATTGTTTCTATTATTGGATATACGATGGTACAATATTATAAAATAATCCGCATAAATATATGCGGATTATTTCTATTTTGGTATATTTTCTTGTTTACACCTTCGAACATTTAAAACGCCGACATAATCCAGATATTTTTTAGTTTCATAGTATTTCCGCGTTCTTTCTAAAATAAATTTATAAAACAGTATATAAATGTTTGGTAAATATACATATGGAAAACCAATAGTTCATTGGGAGGGAGGTGGTGCTAAACTAGTAGTTGGAAATTTCTGCTCAATCGCTAGTAATTGTAATGTGTATTTGGGTGGAAATCATAGAACAGATTGGGTAACAACGTACCCATTTGGACATATTAATAAAAATATTTTTAATGATTTTAATGGTTCAGGTCACCCATCCACCAAAGGTGGTGTTATTATTGGCAATGATGTATGGATTGGGGACAATGTAACAATTATGTCAGGTGTTACTATAGGTGATGGTGTAGTAATAGCAAATAATAGCCATGTTGTTAAAAATGTTGAACCTTATAGTTTAATTGGCGGTAATCCAGCAAAATTAATAAAAAAAAGATTTACAGAAGAACAGATTGATAAATTATTAGAAATTAAATGGTGGAATTGGGATGATAGTAAAATAAATAAATTTACGCCATTATTATGTAATCAAGACATTGATAATTTTATAAAGTCCGCGGTGTAAATGTTCAAAGATATAATATTTAACTTCGATAAATATTATTTAATAAACATTTATTATAATGGCACTAGAATGTTCGACGATGGAAAATTACAACACACAATTAGTAAATTGCATAGATGAAATGCATGAAAAACGCAAATTTATCGTTAAAAAAATCGCAAAGAAAGAAGAAAAAAAAACAACTTTATTAGAAACGATGACAAAGCTACAAAAAGAACTGACCGTAATAGATGAGGACCTTGTTAAATGTAAATGTGTCGAGATAAAATACGACCAAACCATTAAAGAAACAGAAATTGCGTATATGAAAATTCTTGAAAGTTCCCAGACTCTCTTGCATATTATCAAAAGAGAATCTAACAAAATTAGTAAAAAACAATAATTACCATCATATTTAGGCGAACCATATCACAATCTACATAACTGGATATGATGGACTAGAAGCAATTCCGCAATTATTATTACGGTTTCGAGACATATATACATATCCTTTATCTCCCCAATTTACACCCCAAGAGTTTTTCACAATCCAATAATCAGACCCATTTACAGTTGTTCCATAGCCAACAACCAAAACACCATGGTCTAACATTGTTGAAGAACAAGAAGCGTCATAATATACACCTGTTTTATAAAATTTAAATTGGGGACTGGATGCGTCAATTCCTACGGCAATTGGTCCAATAGTAGCAACCGCCATCTTAAGATTTATTTCTCCCCCGTTTACCTTACTGTATGTACTAAATGAAACTGTCGAGTTTGATTTATTAAACATACATTTTCCTTCTCGAGGCTTATAAGGATAAGAACTGTCTGTATCAATTCCACCCTGGTCAATAACATACCTAAACGCCCCATTCATAAATCCACCGTTACAACCTGAATCACTACCATTAATATCACAGTCTATAATCTGCGATTCGCTTAGACTAACCAACCTACCTGTTTTAATAGCATACTGTCCTTCCATAGACCCAACTGCCGAGAAAGCCCAGCAACTACCACATTGTTCTTGATTTTTAATCGGTGTTACTGCATTTTCATCTCTCCAATCAACCGAATTTGGAAGGCTAAAATTGCGGAATATTTCATTTAACGGTTGTATTGGATTTTCGTATTTTGACATGGGTTGGTTGTAAGATTTTCGATGTAACCATTGTGGATGATAAAGATCTGCGAAATAATTAAGTTCCAACGAGTAATCGGTATAATTTTTATTGTAATCATTAATAAACTCTCGGTTTCTTCTCCAAGCCGAAAATTTACTATTTAAATTAAATTCGTTTTCATAAGTTTTATTATATTTTATACGCCATAAATTAAATTGGTGTAAGTCGACCAGAGAAGAAGATTTATCAGTAGAGTAGCAAACTGGTCTAGTAGAGGAAAAGATAAAGAAACAGAATAGAGAACTAATTTTCATTGTATATTAAAATATATTTAACTCTTTAGATATATTTTTAAATTATTTAGAAGTGGTATTTTGAGCGAACCTCTGTAAATTTTGTACTCTTCAATGACAATTAAAAAGTTTCGGAACGACCCCTGCCGATTATATGATTTTCAGTAGTATGAGCCATTTCCATTTCTTTCCAAATGATACTATGGTGGCGTTTTAAACGGATGATTCGTTCAATATTTTCCACCTGTCGTCTTTTTAAATCCATATTTTCCTTTCGAATACATTTCTTTAATATTTTTAACATGAATCGACTAATGGTGTTGTTAATTATCTGGAATATTTTAATGATTCCACCAGTTACTCCAATAATTTCAATATATCCCTCGTCTCCTGTTGTTTTGTATAAATAGTAATCGGCTAGAGCGCCTGTTAATAAAGCATTTGATATAATTAGAACTGTTTCTAAAATCATCTGGAATTTGTGTTTAATACCATCATCAACATCATAATTAGGTAATTTTTTTTCATCAATGAATAAATCCTGGTAATACAAAGGTTTTGAAGCAGTACAATATACAATCCAAGGAAAATTCCAGAATAAAATTAAAAATCCAAATGTAATAATTAATGGAAGATACACAAAATTTTGCAATTCAGGAAGAGCAGATAGAGAAAATATACCAATTAGAGGTAGAAAATATCTCTTTATTGGGATTTCTCGGCATCTAGTCATACAATTTTTATTATCGAAATATTTACACATATTAATCAAGTAAACAACCATATTTTTAAACTGGTTTTATTTATTTTTATGTCTAATCCCTCTTCATAACTGCTCTACAAAAGTAAATTTGCCGTTTTTTTCAAATATTATACTTTAAGATGTAAATCATAACATCAATGATATAATTTAATATTTATAATCTGTATATGGACGATGTTGTTACCAAGATCACGAATACTGTAAAAAACATAAATTATGGAAAAACACCAGTCACAATGCCTTCTATCGAACAATCATCTCCTGTAACATCGAATATCCCGTCCTTTAATACTCCGAAAAAACTACCGAATGTAGGAAAGTGGGATATGATGTTTATTGTAAAAATATTTTTAATTGTTGTAATCGTGGCATTGTTGGGATTTAATATTTTCGCATATTTAGCAAAAGGTACCGATATATTTAAAAACTTTTTAGTTTCATACGGAAAATATATTCCAGAAGGTATTAAGAAAACGCTGAATTTAACCGAAAAGGGTTCAGCACTGGGTTTAGATATTGCAGCAGGAACTATTACCGATGTTAAAAAAATAATCACTAAGGAAACAGGTGTCCAATCCAAAATGTGGAGCGCGCGGGATAAAAAGCTGGAACAGTCCATCGATGCTGGTAATTTCAAGGGGTTGAATAATTTCCCTCAACATGAACCGGACCAATCAGACAGCACTGTTCAACAAAAGGGTAAAAAGGGATGGTGTTATGTAGGTACAGATCGAACTTTTCGTTCTTGTATTAAAGTAAATGAGAGTGATAATTGTATGTCCGGTAAAATTTTTCCGACAAAGGACATATGTATTAACCCTTCGTTACGCCAGTAATTATAATAATATCATTTTATTAATGAAATTATTTATTGAGTAATCTTTGTTGGCCAAGTCGTGGCGTTTGGTTGTCCTGCCGCCGGGGCTTGATTGTTTTCAAAAAACCAGTTGAGAGAAAAATAATTTGGAAATACTGAGGTATTATCATCCATGGTCATATCAGGACCAGCATCGACAATTTGCTCAATCTGCGTCCCACTTAACGCGTAATCATGATACCATAAGTCAGATAATAACCCATTGAAACCGTGATTCATGTTTACATATACATCTCCGTAATTTTGTTTGGGTATGCTTTTGAAAATATGGCGCAATACAATTGTACCATTGACATAAATATCCATTTTGTTATTTTCTACTCTAATTGCTAAATTAATCCATTTATTCATTGGAATATCGTTTATTTCCACTTCTTCTGTGATATTATCGAATGTATTCATGACAACGATTAAAGTATTTCTGGTTGGGTGAATGTATAAACCAGGGGCATTGTTTGGTCCGAAACTACCTTCGACACTACCTGCTTTTTCGCTACCTTTATGAAAAATATGTTTTCTTGAACTTCCACTTTGAAGATTATTAATAAACAACCATACTGTGTATGTGAATTCTAATCCATCACTTTGATTAGAAGACCTCATTACCGGTATAGACCCAGGTACACCTGGGTTTTGTGATACAACTTTTGCTATATATCCCTGTTTCATTCCTGATATTAGCTTTGGACTTCTTGTTGGTGCCATGAAATATGTTAATATTTGCGCACCCCATCTAACAAATAATATAAATCCGATCACAACTAAGATAAGAAATGCTATTTTTGCAACTAAAGAATTGGAAGATAAAAATGATTTTGAACCGAGGACAAAATTAGAATTGTTAAATTGTCCTAAAGTAGTGGCTGATGTATTTCTTACTCTGTTATTTAAACCTGTTAAAAATCCTGTACTCATTGCTATATATTATTATAAATATTTTTAGATTTCTAAACTATTCACTTCTTGGTTGTCTTTCATAAAAGCCAGTTTAATTCTGTATTTGTTAAACATATTGGATAACCAATTGCTTCCACCATACCCTTCTTTGTAGATAGAATAAGCCTCGCGCGGGTTTACTGCTCTTTTAAAGTATTGGAAGTTTCCGGTATATCCTTGAAATGATTGATTATTTGGAGTCAATACGAGTGTCCCCGCATTCGAAACATTAGGAACTCCAGGCATCAAACAAGTGCGGACCAATTTTCCATCCAAATAACAATCCAGTGCATTACCATTCAATGTCATGATGAGATTGGTCCAAGTTTGCAAAGGTACATTTTCGATAGAACATTGAGCAGTCGTTGGTGCTCCTGACCCAGATGGATAAGTTGCTAAAGTAACAGTGACATTATTCATGTTTGGGTCAAATGCCATTTTCGGACAGAATCCAGAACCACATGGTCTTTGGAAAATAATTTTTTCATTTCCAGCATTCCAGTTGCTGACATAAACCCATATCGAATATGTGAAATTCTGAGTAGAACCGGGTGCAAGGCTACCTTGGTCAATTCTTATTTCCTGAGATGTTTCATGTACCCCAACTAAAACAGTGCTGTTACTACCGAAGAAGTACAAATAAAGTAAGTATATTAAAACTACGATTACAACACCAATTATTATTTTATGCGCGTCCATGATATAATATAAACTAAGAAATTTATCTTAAAATTTATATTAAATAACCGGTGGGTCTTTATTGACTAAATTATTATAAAAAAATGTGATTTTTTGCTGACTTATAGGTTTTGAAAAATAAGTAACATTTGCAACTGCTCCGCTGATACCCGGTTTATCCCCAATAACAATTGCATCATTTGTCATATAAGGAATTATATTAGAGATGGATGCAACCAAGTTTTTATTTATAAAAATATCTAAAGTTCCGCCAACAGTATTAATAACTATATTATTCCATCTTTGCAATGGGAAGTCTGTTGTTTTGTAAATTGTTTTTGCGTAAATAGCTCCGTTCTCTTTTTTGTAAGTGTTCATGGTAATTTTTAATGTCTTGAGATCTGGATTATACAATATTGTTGGTTTACCCGCGTAATCTAACACTTTTGTAAATTTGGAATACCCAACACCATAACTAGGAGGTTGGGCCATTAGGAAAATCCATGCGCTCAATCCATAATTATAGTTATAATCGTCTGCAGCGTCCGCCGATCTCAATACCACTTTATTATCACTAAATGTAGAAGTAGTTTGTCCTTTCAGGTTTTCATACAATCCTATGTGCGTTTTTTTATTAATATATGTTGGTTTGTTATTCAAAATTTTAGAATCAAATGATCCCCCTGCTTCTGGTTGTTTCTCTAAAGCCTCCAACTTATTCGCTAGATGTTTTATATTTAAAGAATCGCTGATGATAGTATCAACTTTGTTTTTTGTTTGAATAAAGGAAATAGCAGCATTCAAAGTAATAGGTTTGCCTAAAATATTATTGACTAATTCGTTGTCTCTCATAGTATCATAATAATCTTTATAGCCTAAATTTGTTAAATATCCTTTTAATGCTTTGGTATGAATGTCATCTAACAAATAAAGATTTTCCGAATATATCTTTTCCCAATTTATATCATTTAATTTAGTACCATTCACAGATATATCATCTGTGAATTTATTTCTGGCAGCCAAAATGACATTTTGAACACCAGCTATTCGCTGTCGTAAGACAATATCTCCGTTATTTCCAGGAGTAAAGGTATATATCCATTTTCGAAACATTGGTAGTAACACATACGATGATACTGTCAATATTTCAACGGCTAATATTATTAATACCATTTTTGGAGGAGAAGCGATTTGTAATTTGGTGGCAAAAGATGCTCCTTTTCCAGCAGCTGCCCCTGTTGCTGATATTGTTCCAAATATAGCCTGTGTTAAATATGTTAACAAACAAGGTATCGTCATGATAATATTAAATAATAGCTTAATCAAAAAATTATTCTTGATGGATGATAACAATCTAGGGTTATTAATAACATATCTGAATGCACCGAATAGTATAGCTATGATACATAGTATTTGTATTGTAAGTGTAATAATATTTGCAATAGATGTGGACATGTTCATTATACCTAATTTAACCAACCCTATAATCAAACCGATTATAAATACCAATACAAGTATTATTTTCAAACTTAGAGCCCATATCCCTCCTTGAAATATGCTTTTAAATCTCTCTCTAAATCCCATTTCATTTGGCAAATTAGTTAGTGTTGCTGCGAAAAATGCAGATGCTGAAATAATACCCAGTCCAAATGTTAATAATTGTAATACCCGTAGTGCTAAAGTATTTGTTAGAGTTTCCCCAGTAAACCATTTATACATCTGGTCGGTGGACATACCGAAATAAATCCCCAGCCAAATAGTACTAATTAATGAAACTACTATCCTCACCCAGTTTTTAGACATGATATTCCCAGCTGTTAAAAATCCCAACATTATGTTGCCTGCACCAACCCCAATAAATAACGCAAAAATTATGATTAAAGTCGAAATAATAATAATAGGCCATCTTATCCCAGACGACATATTTTGAGCAACAATATCTTTTAGTCCTGGTATTACACTAATTAGCAATAACATGGTAGATAGAATAGTGGTGAGAGGTAAGAATTTTTTCAACACTTCTGAACCATTGCTCCATGATGTAATTTGCGCGATTAACTGTAATATAGCATATATGCTAACTGAACTGGATGGTACCACCCACCACCATTTCCAGTTGCCTGTCAGTGACATTATACCACCGAGTATTCCAAGAAACAATGTCAGAGTTGTGCCAAATCCATACAATGATGGTTTTTTTCTAATTATAGGTATTAGTATTCTACTTAATGATCCTAACAAAATAACCAATGATACAATTCCAGTTATTAAACCCATTATCTTATAATTAATTGACATTTAATTATTCGAGTTTATTTTGCAGAGTTTTCTCCCCATGGCAATTTCTACACAAAGCTACTAAATTACTAACATGATTGGTTCCCCCGTATCTTAAATCTATTTTATGGTCTACTTCAAATGTATGATTTAACTGTTCTGCGCAATTATTACATTTCCAACTTTGCTGAGCGGCAACATATTTCTTTTTTGTTTCGCTAACACTCCGTTTAGTATTGTCGCCACCCGAGTTAAGCATCCTTTTGTGTTGTGGAGTATTGTCGTTATAGGCGACATAGCTTTGAGTCATAGAGTCCATGTTATTTTTTGCGTTTGTAAAATCAAAAATTGGAGAGATTAAATCGGCAGTTTCCCTATCAATAGGCATGTATTTTATTAGCGCGTTTGCATGTTGAAGCATTGATTTTGACCCACTTGGATTTTTTTTAATAAGAAGATACATTGAAAATCCAACAAAGGCAAACATGGCCATTTTAAAATATTTTTGATTGACAGATAGCATCTTTGTATATTTTCCATCATAGTATGTGTTTGCAACTAGAAAGGTGGTTATCCCTAAAATCATTAGTCCTGCTTTCATATATAATTATTAAATATATTGTTTTCTAATAGTTTTCCTGTTTCTGGTATGATATTTTCGCCGAGTATTATTATTTCTCTCCAGTGAAGGATAAACATGTATGAAATATGATTTTAATTCCTTCAAATTCATCTCGTGAAAAGTTTTTAAAGGTATTGTTAATTTCATGGGACTATAGTCTTGCTATAAAATTAATTTTATTTCCCGTAAGAATAAATAACTAATCCACAAATCGCGAAAACTACTGCAAACTGAATGTATTTTTTGCGTTCCTTATAAATTTTTTGCTCTTTAATTTCCTTTGGTTTATATTCATCATAATATTTTTCTAAACTTTCATAAAAATTAATTTCGGGAATATTCATGGCTTTATTTAATTTATTATTCATAAAATGAACCCATTTCATGAAGGACATATTCGAACTTAAATATGGTGTAACAGGAAATTCATTTAATAGCGTGATAAAATAATCGCCCATTGGTTTATCCGGCAATAATACCGGTAAATTTTGAACAAAATCATAATATTTCTTTTTCGATACATCATTGGGGTGTATTGGATATGAAATAGCAATTGTTTGCATAATGAATTGAAAATGTGGAATCCATACTTTTGGGTCTAATCCCATTATATAGGAAATGATATAAAAAGAAGATGAATTTAACATATAGATGTCTCGTGAAACATATCAATTTTGTAATAATTGTGGAAAACAAGGTCACTTATATAATCAATGCAAAAATCCCATTATAAGCAGTGGTATTGTTGCCTTCAGAAAAAACAATGAGCATAAATTCGAATATTTAATGATTTGCAGAAAAGACAGTTTAGGGTATGTTGATTTTTTAAGAGGAAAATATCCTTTATACAGTAAAGAGTACATACTTACTTTAATAAATGAAATGACAATCAATGAGAAACAAAATATAGTAAGTCGTGATTTCACAGAGTTGTGGTCTTCCTTATGGGGAGATTTCGTTGGTTTGCAATACAGAGGAGAAGAAAAAAGTGCCAAGGATAAATTTATTCAAATAAAAAGAGGTATTAAATTTTGCGACACCGAAGGTTATAATTTAGAAAGTCTTGTAAAGGACAGTTTTACTGAATGGGATACTCCTGAATGGGGATTTCCAAAAGGTCGTCGTAATTATCAGGAGAATGATATAACATGTGGGTTAAGAGAATTTGAAGAGGAAACCGGTTATGATAAACAATCGGTGAATATTATCAAAAATTTATTACCTTTTGAAGAAACATTTGTTGGGTCCAATATGAAATCATACAAACATATTTATTATTTGGGACACATGAAATTTAATAAAGATATAATGGAAACCTACCAAAAGAGTGAAGTAAGTCAAATGAAATGGTTTTCTTTAGATGAATGCAAGTGTTATATTAGAGATTATAATATAGAAAAAATAGATATGATTTGTAAAATTAATAAATTGCTAGAAAAATATAAATTAATAACCTAATATATTAATAGAATGTCAGTTAAAAAATCAAAAGTTATTAAAATTAAGAGGAAAATACGTATTGCTAAAGGTAAATCTTGTGATGAGTTATATAAGGGTTACGATGATGGAAACATATCTAAAAATATAGGCGATCAGGATTATCAACATTTGTTAAAATGCATCAGTGATAAGGATAGAGAAGAACTTACCAAAAACAAATCTGAATTTTCTTATTTGTATCCTAACCAAGATGACCCGGATTTCAATGTTAAGATTGCACAAAAAAAAGAGTTTTTTGATACCAGGTACGAAGCACACGATGAAGAAGATTATAAGAATATAGAAGAGTACACCAAAAAAATATGCGACAATACTGAATTTGAATTAGACCCGCACCAAATGTTTGTTAGAAATTTTATGTCTTTCCAAACCCCTTACAATGGTTTATTATTATACCACGGTTTGGGAACGGGTAAAACTTGTTCGGCGATTTCCGTATGCGAAGAAATGCGAACATACTTACAACAAATGGGTATTTCAAAGCGATTGATTATTGTTGCTTCTCCTGCAGTACAAGAAAATTTTAAACTACAATTATTCGATGAAAGAAGGTTGCGAAAGGTGAGTGGTTTGTGGAATATCAAGGCATGTATTGGTAATAAATTTATTAAGGAAATAAACCCGATGAATATGAAAGGATTGAGTCGAAATAAGGTGATTCAGCAAATTAAAAGATTGATACGACAATCTTATTTATTCAAAGGATATGGGGAATTTGCCAATTATATAGAAAAAATAATGAATAAGCATATACCAGACGGTTCTTCTCAAGAAATTCGAGATAAAATTCGCAAGAAAAATTTGCGAAAAGAGTTTTCTAACAGGATGTTGGTAATTGATGAAGTTCATAATATCAGATTGAGCAAAGAAGGTAAAGTAAAGACTAGTTCTGATAATTTAGGATTATTAGTGGAAGCTTCCAGTAACCTGAAGTTATTGTTATTATCGGCAACACCAATGTTTGATTCATATAGTGAAATAATTTGGATAATAAATCTACTTTTATTGAATGATAAAAAATATCCAATTTCAGAAAAAGATATTTTTACAACTAAAGGAACCTTTCAAACAAAAAATGGTGAAGAAGTCGGGAAGGATTTATTGATAAGAAAAGCAGCTGGATATATATCTTATGTGCGTGGAGAAAACCCATTTACCTTTCCATATAGAATTTGGCCAAAGGAAGCATTAAACTCACAATCGCTTTTTTCTTTGATGAAAGATGGTATTTGGAAATATCCCCAGTCTCAAATTAATGGAGCGCAGATAGTACAACCAATAGAATTGATAGATTTGGTAATAAATAATGTGGGTGAGTACCAAAATATGGGATACGGAAAATTAGTTGAATATTTAAAAACAAATCCTCGCTTTAATAAATCTTCCAGTTCAATATCATTTACAGTATTGGAAGCACCATTGCAAGCACTTAATATGATATATCCACATAAAGGATTAACTGATGACAATCAAGATAAAGAAGATATAATCCCATTCACATATGGAAGCAAGGGGCTTGCAAGAGTGATGAAATTTAATCCCAAAACAAAACGAAATTTCAGTTACAAGGATGAAACTATGAAGAATTTTGGAGAGATATTTTCTCCATCAGAGATCGGAAAATACTCAGGGAAAATATCGTACATATGTGATAAAATTAGAAAATCAGAGGGGATCGTATTTGTATATTCGCAATATATAGATGGTGGTGCAGTTCCAATAGCACTAGCATTGGAATCGATGGGTATCACCAGATATGGTACGACAACTTCTCTTTTTAAAAACGCACCAACAAATCCTTTAAATGTTTTAACAATGAAACCCAGAGAAGATGATAAACCTTTCAAACCGGCAAAATATATTATGATAACAGGTCAAAAATCACTGACACCAGATGTTAAAAAGGAATTAAAAGCGGTTACTGACGCAGGAAATGCAAACGGTGAAAAAGTTAAAGTGATAATCGTGTCTCGAGCTGGTTCAGAAGGTCTGGATTTCCAAAATATAAGACAGATGCATATTCTTGATCCTTGGTATAATATGAATAGGTCAGAACAAATTATTGGTCGCGCCGTAAGAAGTAAAAGTCATTGTAAATTACCTTATATAAAAAGAAATGTAGAAATATACTTATATGGCACACAATTAAAAAATCAGACTGAAGAAGCGATCGACCTGTATATTTATAGGGTAGCTGAACGAAAGGCGCGATTGATTGCTAATGTATCAAGGGTGTTAAAAGAAACGGCTACTGATTGTTTGCTTAATATGCGCGGATTAAATTTTTCTGAAAAATCAATAGCAACTATTGCACCAAAATATAATAAAGTTCAACAAGAATTATCAACTGGTCCTACAATAGAATATACACTTGGAGATAAAGATGGTAGTTTAATTTGCGATTTTACAAATTGTGAATATGCGTGTTCACCATCAAATGGCGACGAAAATAACATTGATAAAAATACTTACAATGAGACATTTATAATTATGAATTTAGATAAAATTTTGCAAAAAATTAGAAATTTATTCAAGGAAAAATATATTTATCAAAAAACAGAAATGTTGAAAGAAATAACGGCACTTAAAAAATATCCTCTAGACCAAATATACACTGCTTTAAGCTATCTAATTGATGATAATAATGAATTTATCACAGACCCGTTGGGAAGAATGGGAAATTTAGTTAATGTTGGAAGTTATTACATGTTCCAACCAGTTGAATTAATGAACAAACATCTATCTAGATATGATAGAGTGACACCTATACAATATAAAAGAGAGAATTTGACATTTATATTATCTGATTTAAACGAACAAGGTGCTTCAAATATAGATGAAATAACCAACAAATTAAAGGAATCGTATAAATTGTTAATAAGACCACAAGAAATTACTAGTGCTGATAGAAGCAATTGGGTTATGGGATGTGCATGGGCTATTAATAATTTAATAACATACAATTCTAGTAAATTTAATCTGCCGATGGTAGATTTTTTAAATATTTTAAAAACATTAGCAATGCATCATGTCATGGATATGTTAACTTATGACGAAAAAATATTATTATTAAGAAACCAAAGTAGTATCGAGAAAATATTATTACCATTTACAAAATCATATTTTGATAAGTTTAAGGTTAGTACCAGTAAATATAATGGTATTGTTATTACAGATTTTAATAAGAAAAGCAAATATGCAATATTAACAAATAAAAAGGACGAATGGGTAACAGATACACTATCTATTTCAGATGGTTTGGGAAAAGCTACATTGGATAAATTTTCGGTCGATATTAATGATATTCACGATAAATTTGGATTTATGTCTCAATTAAAAAGATTTGATATTATTTTCAAAGTTAAGAGTATTTATTTGAGTTCATCTAATAGACCAACAAAAGGTTCTAGTTGTGAGAGAGGTGCTGATAAAAAAGTATTGATTGAAAACATTAATAGTTTGTTGAGCCCTGATAGTAGCGATATTAAATATATCATGGGTTCTAAAACTGGTAAGGGAGCGAGAACTATTTCAAAAATATACAATAAAGAAGGTGTTGATATTAAACAATTTCCTTTTGCAAAAAATGAGAAAGACGAGTTTATTAAAAATAAGAATGGGAAATATAAATTAAATAAAGATAAACCTGTTAGATTAAATGCTTTTCAATTATGCATTGAACAAGAATTGATATTTAGATATTTTGACAGTATTAAGAAGGATAACAAGAGATGGTTTTTCTCATCTGTGGGTACTATTATTAATAATATTGAGACAATTGGTAAAAAAAGATAAATAAATTGAAATATTAAAAAGATATAATCTATTTTATATATATAAATAATGTCTTCGTTGTCTAAATTACCATTAAATAAAGCGCAAAAATCAAAAAGAAGCAAGGGTGGTATTGGTATTTATATGAAAAATATAATTACAAGAAAAATCCACTTGCCTTTTACTTCTATAGGGGAAAATCTAAAAGAAAATATTGAACAATATCTCGGTACAAAGATTGAGGGTAAATGCATTGATGAGGGATATATTAAACCAAACTCAATTAAAATTGTAAGTTATTCAGCTGGAGTCATATTGGGAAATGATGTGGTATTTGATGTTTTATTAGAGTGTCTTGTTTGTAGACCAGTTGAAGGTATGCGTTTTAGAGCAATGGTAAAAAATGTAACAAAGGCGGGAATTCGTGCCGAAATCAACGAATCGAAATCACCGGTAGTGGTGTTTATTGCAAGAGATCATCATTATAAAAGCAAGGACTTTGCAGATTTGAAAGAAGGTGATGATATTAATGTCAGGGTAATTGGTATCAGATACGAATTGAATGATGAATATATCTCTATTATTGGAGAGTTAGTGGAAAATAAAAGATTGAAAAAACCAAAAATACAACCACCGAAAATTATAATTGGCGCAACCGAGGTTTAAATATATTACTCGAAGGTTAAAATATATGAACAACATTAATGAATTAAAATTACTCCGCGATTATATTGAAAAAATGGACTCAATTCATCAAATCCATATTTTTAAAATATTAAAAGATAATGATATAGAATATACCGAGAATACAAACGGGGTTTTTATTAATATGACATTATTAAATAATCAAACATTACGCAATATAAATAACTTTATTAAATATGTTGATTTGCAAAAAGAGCAATTGGAAACGGTAGAAGATATTAAAGCCAAATATCAAAAGGAATTTTATAAAGATAATAAAGAGAATTCCTTTGGATAAATTATATGACAAGACTAAAATCATCTTTTAATATATCAAACTTGCAAGATTTCGTTTTAAACGAACGAAATATTGAAAGAATATTGCAACATACAAAAGAATGCAAGAATACAATTATTGCGAAAAAAAATAATGCAATCCAAAAGAAGTCACTGTCAGTAAATATGCAATTTTTATTGCCCAAATTTAACGACACTTTATTTTGGTGTTATTATATTATTTCCAATGGAATTAGTTCTTATGAAATTATTCGCGGTGATGGATTCAAAGACTCCGTTGAAATGAAAATCCAATTAGTATATAGTGTTAGAGAAAATAAAGAATTGTTGAAAAAATATAAATGGAAAAAAAATGTAATAGAAGACGAATTGGCAAATCATACGAAAATATCCATAACATCATTTATGTGCATTTGTGTCATGAACAACCATAATGTATGTTATATCGATGGTAAAAAGATGTACACTTTGTTATGTAGCGAAGACATTAATACTAATTTAAATATAATTGAAAAAACAGAGAGAGGATATACTCTATTTATTGGTAACAATGATGAAAAATATAAATATTTTTCAGAATGTAGAGATACATTTTGGCAAATAGATAAATTAAATAAACCGTTAAAAAGTATTTCTAATTATAAACTCAAAGACTTACAAACAATTTGCAAGTCATTATGCATTGAAACGCATAATGATAAAAAAAATCCACTAAAAAAAAGCATTTTGTATAAAAATATCCAGGAACATTTATAAAATTGAAAAAAACATATAAAATTATCTATTGTTTAGTATATATTAATGTCTGGCAAGGAATTTTCTCCAAATGAAAAATTAAAAAAATATTTAGATATATATCTAGTCCATGGTGGAAATAGAAAAAATACAGTCGACGAGCTGGAAGCTCGATTTGGAACGCAAAAACCAATAACAAAGATTCAATTTGACGATGTTATAGCAAAGTTAAAGTCATTGGGATTTCGAATGGAAAATATGACGGGTTCATATCGTCTGACTATTCAACCAGAATATACTGATCCAAATACTGGATATACTAAAACATCCAATATACGCACTGAAATTTCCGGGATGTCTAATATTCAAGAATATTGTAAAAAAAATACAATTAATTTAGATGAGTCAAATCGTGCTACCAAAAACATTGCGTTTGTGCAGAAAAACAGAAAAATAATGGAGGATGATGTCCTAGATGCTATTGATTTTAAAGATTTCGGATTTCGCGTTAACTATAAAACAGAAAGCAAACGCGACCCACGGTCAAAAGTAATTCAAAATATGGTTCAAGAATGGAACGAGTCTAAAAAAATATTCCGATTAATAAAACGGTTCACCTTTATTCAGGACGACCACCCTTTTAAAATAGATTGTAGTATAGTGCGTTCTTCTAGACAGAATAGGCGCAGGTTAATTCCTGAATATAGAATTGAAACTTCTAATGTATTTAACAACCCGGAGTCATATGAAATAGAAATAGAAATGAATGAAAAAACATTTCCTGTTTCCATGGGAACAAGTCGGTCGGACCCAGAATTTAAAGACTCATTAAATGTATTGAAATTATTTAAGAAAACTATAAAATCCATATTGTCTGGGTTGCAAAATTCCAATTTTCCTATTTCATTTTCTGAAGAGCAAACTGTGTTAAATAACTACATGAATATGTTATATGATGGAAAACCTCCGGATAGACGGATAAATAGTAGAGATTTCGTGGGGTTTTCATCCATATCGTTGGAAGTTCCCAATATAGTCCCTTTAAACGAAGAATCAGATACCCCCAATATTAGAAACCCATATACAGTTACCGAGAAAGCAGATGGTATCCGGAAATTATTATATATAAATAAAGATGGAAAAGTATATTTTATTGATGTTAATATGAATGTCCAATTTACAGGAGTGATTGCCTCAAATCAAGATTATCATGAAAGTTTGATCGACGGGGAACATGTTCTCCACGACAAATACGGAGCATTTATTAATTACTATTTAGCATTTGATGCATATTATCTGGGAAGAGGTGATATTAGAAACCAACCGTTGGCAAACGGTGCTTCAGATGAAATTTTTAAGAAAACCCGTGTGGTGGATTTACACGACATAGTCACCAAAGCCAATTTCCAGCCTTTTATTGGTAAAAATCAACCACTGACCATTAAAGAAAAAACTTTTTATGTTTCAACCGCAAATGATATATTTAAAAATTGTAATATAATTCTTGGTAAAGCAGACGATGACTTATTTGAATATGAAACAGATGGGTTAATATTTACTCCTGCGAATACTGGTGTAGCTAGCGATACTATAGGGGAAAAATTACCCCCTACTAAAATCACTTGGACAAGTTCTTTTAAATGGAAACCTCCAGAATTCAATACTATCGATTTCCTAGTTACTACGAAAAAAACAGAGGGAGGTGATGATTTTATTGGCAATATATTTGAAGATGGTACAAATATGATTGACAATGTGCAACTAACACAATACAAAACATTAATATTAAGAGTTGGTTTTAGCGAACGCAATCACGGATATTTAAATCCTTGTGAGGATATTATTCAGGGAAATCTACCTAGCAAATTTTCCAGCGGAGACAGAGACAAATATAAACCAGTTCCATTTTATCCCACTGACCCCACACCTAATTATCCAGGATATCTATGCAATATTGTTTTACAGGAAACAAATGATATTAACTATATGCTAATTGAGGATGGAACAGAATCTTTTGAAGATGGTACTATTGTAGAATTTAAATATAAAAAGGATAACGAAAAAGGTTATCAATGGATTCCCATTCGAGTAAGAAAAAAGAAAACTGCTGAATATAGAGCTGGTAGAAATAACTTTGGAAATGCTTATCATGTTGCTAACAGCGTATGGAGGTCAATTCATAATCCAGTTACAGTGGATATGGTTCGATATGGTACAAATATACCATCACAATTGGTCGAAGAGGATGTTTATTATAATAGAAAAAGTGATAGTACCATAACCCGCGCACTTAGAGATTTTCATAATTTATTTGCAAAGCGTATTTTGATATTAGGAGTTGCTAATCGTGGAGATACATTAATCGATATGACAGTTGGGAAAGGTGGTGATTTTCCAAAATGGATCGCTGCTAAATTGTCGTTTGTATTTGGATTAGATGTTTCTAGAGATAATATTCAAAATAGAATGAATGGTGTTTGTGCCCGATTCTTAAATTACAGAAAACAATGGAAAAATATGCCAATGGCGTTGTTTGTTTCTGGAAACAGCGGTTTGAATATAAGAGGTGGTGGCAAAGATTGTCCTGCTTGTTTCACAGACAAGGGTAAGCAAATAACAAAGGCTGTCTTTGGCGAAGGACCGAAGGATGAAAAATTATTAGGCAGTGGTGTTTACAGACAATATGGTAAGGGAAAAGACGGATTTAACATAGTGTCAAATCAGTTTTCCATTCACTACTTCTTTAAAAATAAAACAGTTTTGAATGGGTTTTTAAGAAATGTCAGCGAGTGTTGTAAAGTTGGAGGTTATTTTATAGGAACAGGTTATGATGGTAACAAAGTATTTAGGTCATTGGAAAGCAAAGAACCTGGTGAAAGTATTAAAATCATGGTCAAGGAAAGGAAAATGTGGGAAATTATTAAACAATACGATAGTGATACATTTGATGACAATGAATCATGTTTAGGTTATCAAATAGATGTATACCAGGAATCAATTAATAAAATATTTCCAGAGTATTTAGTAAATTATGATTATTTGACTCAAATACTGGAGCAGTATGGATTTGCTTTATTAACAGTACCAGAATATCAGAAATTAGGACTACCTGCATCAATTGGCAACTTCAACATGTTATTTAAAGAAATGCAAGATAGAATTAGAAACAAACAACTTCGCAAATCAGATATAGGAAACTCATTAGAGATGACTTCGGATGAGAAAAAGGTATCATTTCTAAATAAGTTCTTCATATTTAAAAAAATCAGAGATGTTAATGCGGAACAAGTTGAACAAATTCAATTAAATTTAAGTAAAATCGGTGAACAATCTGTGACAGATATAAATAAATCATTAATTGAAGTTGTCGAAAGAGAGAATAATAACAAACCAACTGTTAAAAAATTAGGAAAAAAAATCAAACTTAAAAATATTAATACAAAACCGAAAATTAAAATAAAACGACCTAAAATTAAGATTAAATTTGCTGCAAAATCTGATAAAAAATAAATATCTCTAATACAAAATTGATATAAATACATATAGATTTATATCAGTATCATGACCTATTACACATTACCAATGGTTTCAAGTACAATAAATCCATCAGACATAAAAATAAAATTTAATAACAACAGTAATCAATATATTAATAAAACTTTATCAAAATATTTAAATCAAGTAAAAGAACAAATAGATAAACATAGCGAAGAATGGGATAATATTAAAAAATATACAAACCCATACGAATATATACATACTTGTTATCCTAATAGTAAACATCCTATTAGTAAAGTAAAACCTTTATCCCGTGCATTTTTTAAATTTATTGAGATTGCTAATGTATTTGATATTTTTACCCAGTATAATAGTCCAATACGATCATTTCATTTAGCCGAAGGACCTGGTGGATTTATAGAAGCCATTCAGTCAATGCGTAAAAATAGCGAAGATACTTATTATGGGATGACATTGATTGATAAATCCAACAATAATGTTCCTGGTTGGGGGAAAAGTGATGAATTTTTATCCAGACATTCTAATATTATTATCGAAGAAGGTGAAGATGGTACTGGTAATTTATATAATCCAGATAATTTTAATTATTGTCTACAAAATTATGGAAATTCGATAGACATAATTACAGGAGATGGGGGTTTTGATTTCTCAATTGATTTTAATAAGCAAGAAGAACTAGCTTTTAAATTAATTTTTTCACAGGTTGCTTACGCTATTGGTATGCAAAAACTAAATGGTACATTTATATTAAAAATATTCGAAACAGTTATGAAATCTTCAGTTGACATTATTTATATGTTATCTTCTTTTTATAAAACAGTCCATATTATAAAACCTAACACAAGCAGGTATGCTAATTCGGAAAAATATATTGTGTGTATGGGTTTCAGGTATTCTAATACAAAACAAATATCAAAAAAATTTAAAAATATTCTAACTGTATTAAATAATACGGAAATAAATAATATATCAAGTATTCTAGATATGCCAATAAATCAACTATTTATTTCCGGTTTAGAAGATGTAAATGCTATTCTAGGACAACAACAAATGGAAAACATTCTTACAACGATGAGATTTATTGAAAATAAAGAAAGAAAAGGAGAAAGATTAAATTATTTAACTACAAAAAACATAGAAAAATGTATAAACTGGTGTATTAAGTATAATATTCCACATTACAAAACAACTAACTCTGGTAATATTTTTTTAGACAACAAGAAACATAACTACCGAAAAACATGAACTTTATCATTTTTATATTAAACTTGTATGTCGGGTAATTTATAAACGAATTTGTAAATTCACTACACGACCCCTCGATATTTAATTTTGCGCATAAACATTGACTGTTGGATATATGATATATATGGTCCAATTAACATTTTAATAAAACGATAATTATCCTTTTCAAGTTGTGTTTCCATTGATTCCGAGAATTCTTGTTGAAAAGCTTTCATTTTACACTGACGACACAGAAGTTTAGAGTACTTTGGACAGAACTTCCAAAACATTGACTCGATGAAATGGTTGAACCTCCCTGACTTCATAAGACTTTTTCCTGTTGCAACGCTTATTTTACCGAAATCGGTATCTAGTACCTGTTTCCTTGTGTAGTATTTTCCAATGCTATACCAAATAATCAGCGGATATATAAAACAAACTCCATGTGAATCCCCTGCTTGTAGATTTGTACCCCTGTATGTGTACTTTGATGTACCATCATAATTAACTTTGATATCACTTTTTTTATTAATATGAGATACCAATGCCTTCATAAACACTACATCCGCAGATTCTGAAAGTTTCATTTTTCGTTTTCGTTTCCTTGACATGATGAATTCATAGTAGTGTTGCGTGTCGATGGTGTGTCCATGTGAGTTGATGTAATAACAATCATAGTTATCTTTTCTAGGTATCATAATGATACAAAGAGCATGAGCATTATAGGCGTGTCTTTGAGGAGTTTCGAAGGTTATATAATCAGGGACTCCCATTTGAAAGAATATAATTTTTCTCTCATTCATCATGTAAAGTATGTTTTCTATCATCATCTCTTGGTGATATTCGAATATATTTTTTTTATAAGTATAGCGACTAGTTGATAGTGCTTCAAAATAATCGTTTAATCCTTTCTTTCTCTCCATACAATGCATGAAATCTTCCAAATCTGCTGTAAAGTATAACAAAGACATATCTTGTCTCATTTTTTTAGTAAATTCGGTTTTCTGCATAAGAACTGCTGCTTTGTGAGAGTACGAATCATGTGAGAAAGAATTAGCACCGACGCATTCTAGTCTACGAATGATTTGTCCAATAGTTCCTTTTTTTCCGCGAGATAAATAATGTTCAAGATGTTTGTAAGACATCCTTGTTGTGTTCGTTTTTAATAACTTTTATAAAAGTTATTAAAAAAAATCAATTTTTAATTTGGGTGTATAAACTATGGTCGGGGCCACTATTTCTGTTACCAAAAGAATAGTCATTTTTTGGACCGGTAATCCAATGCCAATCGTGTCCAAAATTTAATCGACAATCATCTATGATTCTTCTATTACCATTATATGGTTCAGAAGTTATCTCGTTGTACCATTCACCACCTCCCACACATCCAGAAGGCGGGTTGGTATAAGGAGGATTTATTTTTCTATCAAAATATGATACCGATGTAACGCCAGCAGTAGAAAACCCAGGACCATAAAATGTTGGTATATGTGTGACATCATTTATAGACCTTGACCCACGGGGATTTATTTTATAAATAACCTGTGTTGAATTGGTTACTAAAATAAAAGGATTCCTCACTATTCCTGGTTCTGTAATATTTGATGGTTCGCTATATAGATGCTTTCCTACGCAATGATACCATTCCATTCCAGAATTTAATCCCTGACCATTCCACTGCGTTTCATTGGATTCACTAAAACAAGCCATCCGCATTGTATACCAACCATGACTTTCATCTAAATCATATATTGATTTACCGCCAGATTGTAAATAACTCTGCATGTGTTCCAATGATTGTGGTAATTGCAAATCACGCGGTGTATATGAATGAGGAGAATATGTTTGAATACTTAGGTTGTCACTTATTTTTGATGAAACGCGGAATGAATATGCCTTTGTAAAATTTGTTAAACCGGTCACTGTATACATGTTAGACACAATGTCGTCGGCTACAATTATCCATCCATAGTCCTTCTTTTCATCTGATGAATTTGTAACAGTTGCATATTCAAGTTTATACCCTGATACAGATGGATTTGCTGTCCACGATACAGTTGACTTACCATCTTCGTTATTTGTACCATTAACATTGACCGGACTCGGTACTGTTAAAGTTGTAACATTTATTTGATGATTGTTTATCCCAGGACCATTTGCATTAACATCCCTTACCATAAAAGTATATTTTGTCGCACTTGTTAACCCAGTAACCAAATAAGTTGTAATATCAGGAGAAATTGGCACTGTTGTAACCCAATTACCGTTTATATTATACTCATATTTTGTAATGCTAGCTCCACCGTCATTAGACTTATCCCATGTAAGAGTTACTGTATTATATGTCTGAACTCCAGATAAGTTAGTTATGGCACTGGGTATCGTGTTGGGCTTGACTGTTACTGGTCCTGATTCTGTACCATTACCGATAATATTCACAGCAAACACCTTGAAAATATATGATTCACCATTTGTTAATCCCGTTACAGTATGACTTGTAGAATTACTGCCTGTTGAAATCCAAGAACCCCCGTTGATGTTATACTGGTAATCTGTAATAGCAGAACCTCCATTTTCTGGAGCCAACCAGCTGAGTACCACTTGAGCATCTTCTCCGTTTCCAGATAAGTGGGTTATAGTCTTGGGTTTTGCGATATATATAAATGATATCCTATTAGATATTGGACCACTTCCATTTATATTAACGGCTCTAACCATAAAAGTATATTTAATACCATTTGTTAACCCATTGACAATAAATGTGGTGTTTGTACTTTGGGTTTTGACCCAGTTACCACACGGTTGTTTATACTCATAATCTATAATCGTAGAGCCTCCGTTTTCAGGGGATGTCCAGTTAAGGGTAACTTGATTGTCCGCTGCTATTCCGGATAAATTATCAATGGTACCAGGAATTGTAGTAGGCATCAATTCTAATTTATTAGAGTCTGGACCACCTCCTATAACATTTATGGCTCTAACACTAAATGTATATAGAGTTCTATTCGACAACCCTTCGATATTAAATGTTGGATTGGTACTTCCTGTATGAACCCATGTCCCACCATTTATATTATACTGATAATCTGTAATATCAGAACCTCCATTATCAGGAGCTGTCCAGCTAAGAGAAACATGCTTGTCTCTTGCAACCCCTGACAAATCGTTAATTTTATACGGGATTGTACTAGGTGTATACGATGTTCTATCAGAACTGACACCATTGCCCCATATATTCACGGCTCTGACCATAAAAGTATACTTTGTTCCATTTACCAATTGGGTAATTGTTATTGATAGTGTATTTCCTACTGAAATCCACTCCCCACACGGTTGTTTATACTGGTAATCAGTAATAGGTGAAACTCCACTACCAGGAGCTGTCCAGTTCAGTGTAACCTGGTTGGGTGCGGGTACTCCTGACAAATCTGTAATTTGGAATGGTGGAGAGACAATTAAATTTTTTAAATAAGTCCAATCACTACTTCCGCGATAACTGTTGGATTTAATTCTTATATCATATCTTCCAGTTACTATTCCAGTATAAGTATAATTTCGAGATTCCGGAGAAATCGTTACCGTATGACCAAATGGTGAACCGGTTCTTTGTATAGTAAATCCTGTTAACGGACCAATGTTACATGATTCATCAATATTATCAGTGCTCCAATTAACAGTAAGTGTATATATAGAAAGCGATATACCAAACAAATCAATGGGTCCTGGTGGAGGATTAACGCATCCGGTATTTGTAAGAGTTAACGGTTTGCTCGTCACATAATTGGAAGCGGGAGCTTTGCCATTAATTACATTATTCTGACCATTAACCTTTCTGCTTTGGGCAACTATTTTGGTTTGATATTTCAATCTATTAATGCGTGAACCACCTGATACAGCACCTTGTTTGTTAAATTTAGAATTGCTTCTTTTATAAACGACATAACATTTATTATTTTTAACTTTGTAAAGTAAATTATCAAATTCATGAGAAGAACAAGGTGAATTATATTGACAATTAGCACAAGATGCGAATTTTGTACCACCGGTGTCCACAGGGACTTGAGATTGAAAATTAAATTCTTGTTGTGAAAAAGTAAGACAACGACGGTCTAAGTATTGTTTTGTACTATAATTGTAAGATTCGTTAACACAACCATTCATATTTTGCTTTTTTTTGATTGATGGATTATAACATACCAATGAATTGGAAAGGTCGCTACAAGTTTTCGCGTAATTATCTTTATAAACATTTCCAGATTCATATTTAGTATAGCCACATCCTGATAAACCAGAACAATCTACCAAACATTTCCTATATCCCAAAACAGGATTGCGATACGACTGTCCAAAAGCATCTTCCGAACAGTGGCATACAACAGTACAATCGTTAACATCTAAATAATTATTTCGGTTTACATAACGAGTTGATTTGGCCGTCGCGTTGAACTTTGGATATAGTACGCCTGAATTTTCTTTATTTTCTATTGGTTTTGTTCTTCTTCGTTTTATGCGCCACATTTATATAAGACACAGAAAATTCAAATGATAAACTACCAAATAATATTTGGAATATCATTAGTTCTAGTTTTCATATATTTATAAAAATCCCAAAATTCAATAGATGTTTTTTCCCCACATATAACCTGTCTGATTTTTTGACCTTTCTCATCAATTGTCATATCATTTAAAGTTTGTATTGATTCTTTAATAGTTGTAATATACTCTGCATTTGTTTGTTCCAAACATTTTATATTGTACTCTGCTTCCTTTCGCATTTTTTCAATATTTATTTCTAAATCAGACTGTATTTGATTTTTTTGAAATTCTGTATCGCAAAGAAATGAAATTTTCTTCTCGTTAAGTTGTTTAATATTATTATTAACATGAAGAACAGCAATATGACCCATCAATTCTTCAACCTCTATAGAACGTGTTCCATCGCTATCTAGTTTATCAAATAATATAAGTATTTGATGCCAGTTATCTTGAGAACAATCGTCTGGTTTTGTAAGTTTTGAAGACTTCATTGTCGATATAGAACCACCCATTTATATTAAACCTATTGAAATATTTAAGTAGTTTTAACAACAGGATAACCCTTGTCCTGTTTGGTTTGGTATATTTTTACAAGGATTTATAGAATTGTCACCGCATTTACTGCACTGACTTTTATCATGACATTTAGAACCAGGAATTCTAGATCTATTACCGGCAGCAGTCGAACCGTTTGAACTAGAATTTAATGTACGAGGAAAACATTGTTTGACACATGATAAGGGGGTAGCTGTTAATTGAGGAATTCCCAATGGTTGTTGGTTATAGCGAACCATATTATACACTCTCCCTTTAACTTCAGAGTGATGACCATTAAACATCCATCCGGTAAATCGAGGTTTGCCTCCTCCATAATTCCCATTTGGAACTTTGTAAGTAGTACCATTGACAAATTTACTTTTAATTTCTTTATATCTTTTCACACATTTTGAATTCGAAGCTTTAATCGTATCTAATTTTAATCGGTCTAATCTGCTCCCAGCAGAAACGGCCCCTTGCTTGCTAAATTTTTTGTTGCTCGGATTATACACAGTATGAGTAGCATCTTTTTTACCACATTTCCTACCTTCGGTATCGTTATTACAAGAACAATTGCAACACGACGATTTTCTGTAAGAATTTTTACCGGAACCGCAATTTTCCGAAGAAGGTATTACATATTTCTCTAGACTTCTTTCATAAGACAAACATCTGCTGTTATTTAAATACTGTTGATAGCTAAAACTATAATTATTCTTTTTCTGACACCCCCCATTTGAAGATTTGCAGCAATTATTTTTCTCCTGCATACCAGAACGAATAATTGGGCGATGAGTGCGACCTTGAATTCCAGGCCTCTGTACCACTTTATTGGAAAGGCAATCAGTGGGACAGGAACCATCCGGGCCTTTTTCACCAGAATAATTATCTTTATAAATGGTATTTGTCGGTTGTCGAGATTCTCCAGTGGTAGCCAGTCCATTTTCACAACAGTCAAGACTATTTCTCCATCCTGCAATAGGATTCCTGTAAGGTGCTCCCATTCTTTTGGCATTGGTTGGGTATGGTCCATTTTGAGTGACATCAATTGCGTATTGAGAAGATTCATCTGTACCGTCGCATCTTTTATACTGTCCCATATAAATCCCATTACCGGACACCGGGGCATAAAAATATACACCGATAATACTACCAATGCATTTTTCATTTTCGATATTTAATGTAACTTTAGCACCTTTGACGGGGTCTACCGTTAATGAAAAAGATTCAACTGTAGCATTATACTGCCACTGATAAGGCTCGTTTGCTGAACTATCTACAATAAGATTTACACTGACAAAACTACCGTTTGTAGGATAAGCCCCATTGAATGCGTTTTTAGATACATCAATTGTATATGTGCAACCATGACAAGTTTTACAACCTGTATCTGTTTTAGATTCAGAACATCTGGGTTGTACATTGGAATACACGGGTTGGTCACGTTGTGTTTTATTCATTGTAAAACGCGTCCATTTATCCCCGTTTCCTAACATTCTTACACTTGTTCTATTTTTTTTGACATTATTCATTATATATATATCCAGTTGAGAAAATAAAAATCGAGCAAATATATATTACTATGAACAAGATAATAATATACATTTTAATTTTTATATTTTTTAATTTTATATTCAAACATTTTATTTTATCAACTAAAGAAGGTTTAGAAAATAATTGTAAAACGCCATCAGATGCAAAAGGTGGATGCAAAACAATAGCAGTGGAAAAAAATATTCTTGCAGCATCATATACAAAAAAAGTTGTGGAAAATACAAAAAAAGAGATAACGGATTTAATGAATAAGGTTTCTAAACTTATATCCTCTGAAGAGGTGCAAATGAATAAAAATACCGATGGAATTGAGCAAAATGCAAAACATGTAAAACAGATGAACGCGGCACTTAAACCGGATAACTAAAGAAAAAATAATTTATATATATAATGACAACTCTAATATTAATTTTAATTTTTTTCATGATGTATTTAATCATTCAGTATTTTATGGGATTATCCATAATAGAAGGTCTTGATAATTGTAGTTCTGACCAACATGATTTAACTTATAAAAATACAGCGACAATTGAACAACAACAAAATGAGATTAATGATTTCAAAAAAACTATGGAATCGCGGTTGAAAACATTGCAATCCAAAGTAACTGGTTTTAATACAGCTATTGTTAAAAATAAAATAAATGTAGCGAAGAACGCGACAACAATAAAATCAACGGTGAGTGATATTAATGATGCCAAAAATCAAAAGGCAAAGGAGTTGGATGCTGCAGCAGGACTCGGTTAATTTTATACTACGTCATTTAAAGGATTATAGCTAACAGACCTAATTGTCTCTACATTATTATCATTTAATTCGTTTATAGTATCGTCATGTATTCGCGCAACATATTTAATAATACAAAAATTCATCGGAACCGTTATAGCAGAAGCTCCTATATATAAATCCGGTCTACACATCGCTTCGTAAAATATGTAAAAGTTATAAAAATATGTCCAACACATCATGAAACAAAACCCGAATTTAAATCGTGTTTTTTTTATATAACTTTGTTTTCGATGAACATGATTTTTAATCCCTCGAAATATGTGTATAAAAAACATCATGGAAAAAATATAGGATGTGTAACTAATATAATACATAAACCAAAATAAACTATTATCATCATCGATATTGATGATATTATTATTCCTAGTTAATATAATAACGGATAACTGATTACACAATAAATCAACCGCTGTAATTAATACTGTTCCTGATAGTAAATATAGAGTGTATACGCAAAATAACGGACATGATTTTAGCCTGGTAGTGGCTGTTATTTCAAAGTTTTCAATTGGGTAATCGCGCAGTATCACATAATTACCCTTGCAAATTTCACAGGAATTATATTTGTCATTATCTCTATTTTCATTCCTCCATTTCTGAAGACATGTTTCATGAACATATGCGGATGTGCATTTACATGGTTGTATTAATATTTCTTGCCCTTCCCCACCGTCATATTCTAACATACATATTCGACATTCACTTACGAGTTCCATAGTTATATAATAACAGACATTTTTATATAACTATTATATAAGATGAGTAATTTCTTTGATAAAATAGCAGATGGGGCAGTTGGAATTGAACAAAATATGCTTGGTCCTGATTATAAATATTATAAACATATTCGAACTCCTGGACAAATGGGGGCTAGTAGTGATGGTAATATGGATGCCATGGCAAAGGATGTTGCGGGTATTATTAATTATGTTGAGCTGCTAGTATCTGGAGGCGGTCCAGCATCAGACACTGGTGAACCTTTAGGGGCTAGGTTTTATGTTAAAACCGCGGGCAAATGCAAAGATGTAGCGACTAAAAAAATTGTTCCTCGATATATTTATATAGATAATGTTCCTGATGGCAATATACCACTAATATCTTCCGGTTTGGGTGTAAATTTTAAAGAATTCAGAGGGCTTTTACCAGGTATTTTAGAAGATACCGGTTCTTTAAACCCGATGAGTATGTTTTCTGCTTTTCAACAAGGTGCTGTTCCAGATTGTAAAGAAGTAAATTTTCCAGTACAAGGAGACGACCGTGTTAACCACCCTACCAGTGGACATATAGCGATTGCTGAATTCAATGAATATCAAGCTAACCAAAAAAGAACAGAAGGATTTTTATCAGGAAATAAAATACTCCGTGGAGAGAATAAGAAGAAAAATGAATCTAGCACAACGACACCAGAGTTTGCAAATGTATATTTTACCGGATTGGGAGTTCTTTTGATGTATTTGATGTACAAGATGATGCATAAGAAATAATAAAATCAAAACTATCTTTTTGAGATATAAAAACTGCTAAAATATAGAAAATACTGCCTAAAATAATATGAAATGCCCATCCTGGACATTGGTGATACCCAATCAGTTTTAATATACCACAATTTTCCGTATGAGGGAAAAAACCTATAAATAATGATATAACCATTATCATTGAGCTAATAATTACTCTAAACATGTATAGTAATTATTAGAAGTTAATAACCTTATTTGCGACGAGACAGTCTTTTTCTACGAGACAGTCTTTTTCTACGAGATCTCGGAACTTTTTTAGTATGTTTTTTTCGACGACGATGTTTCGAGTTTCTTTTTTTGCGTCGGCTTTTGCGTTTACGACCACCTCTCATACCTGTTATTGCCAATTGTCGCGCCGCTGGCAGTGTCGTTGGTCGTGTCGTTGGTCCTTCTTTTGTCCCTATGGACATGCTTGTGGGTGGTCCTTCTTTTGTCCCTATGGACATGCTTGTGGGTGGTCCTTCTTTTGTCCCTGTGGACATGCTTGTGGTTGGTCCTTCTTTTGTCCCTGTTGTAATTTGAGATGTAAACTCTCTTGCTTGTTTAAAAAAATCTAAAAATACATTTGATTTATCTTTTTTTTCTTTATTTACCATTATATATATTTCATTAGAAAATATATAAAAATTATATTTTGACGCGTTTGTATAATTCCAAAGCTGCTAAACCTCCAGCCACTTGTGCGACAATGTATGGTAGTAAATCGGACGCAGGCATGGCACCCTTGGCAACCATCATAACCGTTACTGCAGGATTAAAGTTTCCACCTGAAAATGGTCCTAAAATCATGATTGACACCATCAACGCAATACCGATTGGAATTGGGGAGCCTGTTGCTAAAATAACATATAAGAAAAGTAAAGTTCCTAAAAATTCAGCTAACAACTTATTCATTATAATAATAGGATATAATATATTTAGTTCTTTCAGATGGTTTTGTTCCCATTTACACAAGCAACAAAACTACAATTACCATTCGCATCACCACTACCAGATGTTACAATATTCATAGAACCACCCATGACGCGTTTCCAGTACGCAACATCTGACCCAGACCCACCGTTTGCGCTAAATACATATTTGCACTGTCCTGATGGTGACCAAGTATTCCCAACTCCTTTTCTTAAACCAAAGAGTGGTCCGTATCCATATTTCACAGTGTTGCCATATTGATCAGTGGATGGTGTTTTTATTTTTGTCACTCGGCGTCTAATAGCGCGAGAACGAGCATCTTCACTGCCGTAATTGCGCGTTGGCATTGGTTTAGTTTGTCTTTGTAAATAACTTAGACGTCCAATAGTTGGTCTGCTCGCAATTCCCTTTGTTCTTCCTGTTCTACAAAGTCCGTAATTATATTGTCCACAAGGCATTTTATATATACAAACAATATTATTTTATCCAAAGGTATTTTCTCCGCTGTAGTAGGTATATAAAAAACCGTCTAAATCTTTGTGATGTTCGTATACGGTTCCAATTGTCTGACAACCAGCAACCACGACAGAGTTTCCGACGAAAATATAAATACTTTGCTCTGGTTTAATTTTAATGCGCTTTCGAATTACATATAGAAATTGCGCCATGGATAAATCAGATGGCGCTAAATATTTATTTCTGTCAATTTTTGGAAGACCTTCTCCAATACATTCACAAATAACAGGTATTCTATTAGAATATTTTTCCATGATTTTGTTTGCTTCCGACGATCTTTTTTCAAAAGAGTGTCGGTCTTTAAAAAGGATTTTTTTTGTAAAATAAACCTTACCATGCTCAAAAAAATCCAGTGCTTTATATGCTGCGTCGGTCATGTGATATTATAACATTATTTTTTTATGAAATAATGTTATTAAATCTTTATTATTAAGATTTGAAATAACAAGGAACATATACAATATTCCCAGAGGGTCCTGAAACACCAACAACTTTCAACCAATTGAAACTATCGCATTGCTGTGGGATACCATTTCCTGAAAAATCACCACCTGGCAAATAACTTCCAAAGCTAATACCAAACGAACCAGTGCTGCCTATGAAGCGGTTATCTATAGAAGTAGGAGCACCCGTTGCCCCGGCTGAACTTGTCGACCCAATGGTATAGGTCGATAAGGCCCCTGTTGCACCCTGAGCCCCTGTTGTACCGATGGCTCCCTGAGCACCTGTTGCACCCTGAGCACCTGTTGAACCCTGAGCACCTATTGAACCTTGAGCACCTATTGAACCTTGAGCACCTATTGAACCTTGAGCACCTATTGAACCTTGAGCACCTGTTGTACCCTGAGCACCTGTGGCACCTGTGGCACCTATTGAACCTTGAGCACCTATTGAACCTTGAGCACCTGTTGCACCCTGAGCACCTGTGGCACCTGCTGCACCCTGAGCACCTGTTGCACCCTGAGCACCTGCTGCACCCTGAGCACCTACTGCACCCTGAGCACCTGTTGTACCTGTGGCACCTGTTGCACCCTGAGCACCGGTATCTCCTTGCGGTCCAGTATCACCTTGAGGACCTGTTGCACCCTGAGCACCTGTTGCACCCTGAGCACCGGTATCTCCTTGCGGTCCAGTATCACCTTGAGGACCTGTCACCCCTTGGGCACCTTTTGCGCGACAGCAATTAATATTATTAACTCTTTTATTAATATAACTACTATAATTAGGATATGACATTTATATACTAATTATAGAATATAAAAAAATTTTGTAACTCTTTCTAAATAAAGTATGATAAATTATTCAGTGATAATTCTGGGAGCAATATTCATTGTAATAAGTTCCTGAAATAATAATTTACATGCGTACGGAATGTTAATTTTTGCAAAATCAGTTCTGTTGTCACAAGTCTTGCATAAATGAATTCCTTTTTCATCGTTATAAATAGAGAGCATGCCACATTTTTTACAACAGTGAGTAGTAAATTTATCAGAACAATCGTACATTCTTCCTTTAGTAAATCTACTCGCACCATGCGAAACCATACAATCTCTTTCCATCTCGCCAAATCTTAACCCACCTTCTCTAGCCCTACCTTCGGCCGGTTGACGGGTAAGTACCACCATTGGTCCATGACCTCTACTATGTTGTTTATCCTTAACCATGTGTTTCAATCTTTGGTAAAATGCAGGTCCATAAAACACACTGGTTTCAATTTGCTCACCCGTGATTCCGTTATTTAAAATCTTATTCCCGTGAGATTCGTATCCGTGTTTTGTCATTAACTTACAAATATCTTTTACAGGGAAATTATTAAAACTTGTACCATCGCCAAATAACCCAAGTTCCAATAGCACAGAACCAAGTAATGTTTCTTTTAGTTGCCCAATTGTCATGCGAGAAGGAATTGCATGAGGATTAATAATTATATCTGGTTTTAACCCGTTCTCATCAAAAGGCATGTCTTTTTCTGGTAAAATAATACCAATTGTTCCTTTTTGTCCATGACGACTACTAAATTTGTCTCCTATCACGGGTTTACGATAAGCTCGAATTTTAACTTTTGCAAAAGTATAACCGTCTCCGTTACAGTTTATATAGTTTTTATCAACATAACACTCTTCGTTTGTTCTGTAAGATTTACTCTGGTCTTGATATTTAATGACTTTGGTATGGTCATTTCTATTTTCCTTAATAGGTACGACTTTTCCTAAAATAATATCTTTGTTATTCAGTAAAGTATTTTCTGGAACAACTCCTTTATTGTTCAATTTTCCGTAATTACCAAATTTCATACCCTTAGTTTTGGTTCTGTCTGGTTTGCAACGAATTTCTTCGTCGCCATGAATTTTTTTATCTTCATCCTTTTCTGTATGATAAATAGTCGCCGCCATCATACCTCTGTCAATGGACCCTTGGTTAAATATAATACTATCCTCCTGATTATAACCAGAGTAGCTCATAATGGCAACCATTAACACTTCTCCAGATGGAATTCTATCTAATTTGATATAGTTCATAACTCGTGTATCCACCAATGGTCTCATCGGATAGCTCAGAATATACGCAGTTTTATCCATTCTATTTTTAAAATTGGTGACATACATCCCCATTGCTTGTTTACCCATAGCACACTGATAGGTGTTTCTAGGAGACTGGTTATGCTCGGGGAATGGGATGCAAGAGGCTAAAATGCCAAATATTGTACTAGGATGGATTTCACAGTGGGTATACATATAATTAAATTTATCCATTTTTGATAGATTTTCTTTTGTCATTGCAATCATGGCAAAGTTCTGCTCTTCAGGATCAATATATTCAAGAATTGATTCAGGAATCTCATGATCAACAAGCAAATCTGCCCACTTAATTTTCTTATTTCTCACTTGTTTTACAATATCTGATGTAATAATAAGTTTATTATTTTTCACTTTTAAAAGCGGTCGAGTAGGACGACCAGCATCATTGCAAATTCTAATTTCTTTCTTGGTATAGTCGAACACAATAGAGGTGTAAATATTAATAATACCTTTATATTTTTTTTCTTGCATTGATAAATATAGTTCATAAGGCTCGTTTGCAATACCTACCCAATTTCCATTGATCATGACTTTAACTTTATTAAATAAATCCTTAATATTCAAATCTTCTAGTTTCGTAATATATGCCTCAGTAACTTCATATAATGGGTCACTATTTGACCTAATGGTGATATGAGCCATATAACTCAAATTTTTAACAACACCTACTGGTTGTCCTTCTGGGGTTTCTGCTGGACAAATATACCCCCATTGAGTATTATGCAATTTTCTTGGTGGAATTAATTTGCCACTTTTATCGATTGGAGTATTGATTCTTCTTGCATGTGAAAGACTTGATATATAGGTAAGTCTATTCAAAACTTGTGCTACACCAACCTTTGATGAACTAGTATTTTTAATTCCAAAATCGCCAGTAGCCAGTGCTCTTTTAATACCGTTCTCAATAGTAGTTGATTTTACAATTTTGTAGACATTTGTTTGGTTAATAATATTCATATAATTTTCCGTAGATTTCCATGAACCATTATTTATTTCTCTGACAATTTGTTTTTGCATATCTTTAACAAGTTTGTTGAAATAATTACGAAACAAATTATTTAATAAAGTACCTGCTAGGTCAATTCGCTTATTAATATACGAATCTCTGTCAGAGGGGGAAATCCATCCAAAGCTAGTCGCTAATAATTTATTTGTCATGAATCCCAAGAAATATTTTTTTTGAATATCGGTTTTGCAATGAGGAAATAAATCATTTTGCAGAACCGATAATGTGAATTCCCGTTTCTTTTTCTCACCGGCTTCTTTTTCCATATTAATCGGAGTATACATTGCAAAACTAACCACGTATGATAGAGCTTCTTCTTGGGTCATATATTTATCGGCTTGAACAATCGAGGCTTTAAGTCCGAACAGCATTTGTTTCATCTTTTCGTCATCAATATCTAAAATAATCAGTTCACATATTTCTTTATCTGAAACAATACCTAGTGCGCGAAATAATATAAATATTGGAATGGGTTGTTTAATGCGCGGAATTTGAATATAGATGGGATGACCGAATCCGTTATTTCTATAAGCGATCATTATGTTAATTTGTTTCGGAGATATGCATTTGTAATCTGGAACGGATTTGATTTCGGATAACCATTCCCATTTGTTATTATTTTTTTTAATATTGAAACAATAAACTCTGTTTTCGGCAGCCCTCTCTTGAGGAATTACAATTTTTTCACTACCATTGATAATAAAATAACCACCAGCGTCAACATAACATTCTCCGGTAATTTTGTGATCCAAATGCTTATATTGTTTCAATACGCATATATCTGATTTTACCATAATAGGCATTTTTCCAATATGAATTTTCGGGAGAGTTTTATAGAATGTTTCGGATTGAGATAATGTATCTCCGAAACATCGAACAATTTTGACATTTAAATCAACCGTCATAGACGAAGCATATGTAAAATTGCGCAATCTGGCTTCGTGTGGGAACATTATTTTTGTCGCGCCATTATTTTCATGAATTTCCGGTCTGTAAATATGGAAATTGCTGAATGAAACAATCATTTCCAGGGTGTATTTATCAAATTCCTTGTTGTAATCGTGTTCAGAATGAATTGTAACCGGGTTGAACATATCAATAGTTTTTTGGATCTCGTGATTTACAAAATGGTTATACGATTCCAATTGATGTCGGACACATCTTGTTAAATGTTGTCCATCAAAATAAGATTCAATAATATCCCAAGGCATATTATTCATTATATCATCTTTCATTGTATCTTTGGTTGTCATTTGTATATTGTCATTTATCATCAGGTTAAATTATATTTCAATTTATCTTTAAACCGATTAAATAAAGTAAATCGAGATAAAGTCGTATTTATATATCAATATATATATATATGAACAACCATCCTCCAATAAACCCAAAGAAAAACACGCGTCTATTTATTAATGACATCTCAAACAGCAACCATTTTTTAGATACTAGTGGGAATATATATATAAATCCGTTTTTGCACCCTCTACAATCTTGTAATGGAAATATGAATATATCGTTTTTAAAAGATAATACAAGTAATAATATTAAAAACACAAGTACTAGTTTTAATATGAGATTAGAATCGATAATAAATAATACTAAAACGAATAATTTATTAAAACTTGCGAATACCTTGAATAACAAGGAAAAATCAAACAAAATAATAACGCATGACAGTACATTAAACGCGAAGGATTCTGTAGATGATTTATTATTACAAATTACTAAAAAATATAATTTAGCGAACTATCATGTGGATAACTCTATTTTATCTTATATAAAACCATTGTCGAATCCTGAATTATTTAATAATCGAAGGTCGTCTATATATACACCTCTTGTAAATTCGTGGAATACTCCTTTTCCACAATTTCCTGCAGAAATTAAAAAGGAGATGAAAATAATAGATAAAGAAATAAACTGTATTTCTGATTTACTAGAACTTATAAAAGAAAATCCAATATCTCCGTATATCGAATACAATATTAATATGAAAGCGATTCATAATATAAAAGAACCTTTGATTGAGTTAAACAATATGATTGGAATGACTAGTCTCAAGGATTCTATTGTAGATCAAATTATATATTTTGTGCAAAATTTACACATCAATGAAGACGCCGTAAATCCTGATTTCATGCACACTTGTATTTATGGACCACCTGGTACAGGAAAAACTGAAATTGCAAAGATCATGGGAAAGATATTTTCTTCATTGGGAATATTAAAAAAAAAATATTTTAAAAAGGTTACTAGGTCTGATTTGATAGCCGGTTTTTTGGGACAAACTGCAATCAAAACCAGAGATGTTATCAAAGAAGCTTTAGGTGGCGTATTATTCATCGACGAAGCTTATGCTTTAGGAAATAGGGAAAAAAAGGATAGTTTTGCGAAAGAATGTATCGATACTTTGTGTGAAGGATTGAGCGACAATAAAGGCGAACTAATGGTAATTATAGCTGGTTATGAAACAGACCTTAAAAATTGTTTCTTTGCTTATAATCAAGGATTAAATTCAAGATTTCCTTGGAGATTCAAAACGGATGATTATAAAGCCGGGGAGTTAAATGAAATCTTTCAGAAAAAAGTTATGGATGCAGGATGGTCATTAAAGGAAAATATTCCGGATGAATGGTTTGAGCCAAAAATGGAGACCTTCACATTTTACGGGAGGGATATGGAAACTTTATTGGCAAAAACAAAAATAGCACACGGGAGACGCGTATTTTGCAAACCAAAAGAAGAAAAAACAAAATTAACCATGAAGGACATTGATAAAGGATATAGTATGTTTGTCGATAATAATGAAGTTAAGGGTAGAAAAAACAAAACTGAGATTATTAAACATATGTATCTTTAATTGTGTTATTAATCCATCGTTTTTCTATTTATAATTATTAGTATGGAAAAACAACGAAAAATGATTCAAATAAATCCAGATTTCTTCAAAATGGGAAAAACCAAAAAGAAAAAGGATAAAAAAAAAAAAAAGAAAAAAAAAAAAAAAATGGATTTAAGACAAACAGTTAAACCAAATAATCTTAAAAAACAACTTTTAGCAAGAATTAAAAATCACCAACAGGAACAGGTTAGTAAAAATGCAAAATCAGACGAATCGAAAATAGATGAATTCAAAGATGACTTTAATTCATCGCTAAATTACTTACAAAACATGATAAAGGAAAAAAAAAATAAAAAACAGAAAAAAACTCGGAAAAAAAGAGAACATGACACGCAATCAATTATTAATAATACGGTACATAATACTGGCGCGGTACATACTATGGATTCTGTACTGGGTGCTGTACATACTATGGGTGATGAGCCTAACAACACTGCTTCTACTGTTATCAATACACAGTCTTATGAAAATGATAATCAGTTGAAACCGCAATTAGTGCAAATTTCTACTAACCCATCACCAAAAACATTACCATATGGGTGTTTGAAAAACGGAACAAAACCAACTTATTCGCAATATATGAAAACTATGAAGAAACCTGTTGTCGCAAGGCCGACGACACTAATACTACCACCATCACAAATACCAACGAAAGATATAATGGAGAGAAAGGAAAAATTAAATAAATTAAAAAAGGCACTAGCCGTGCCAAAAAAGGAAAAAATAATAAAAACTATTAATAGAAAACGAACCATTAAAATATTTAACCTTGGTAAGAAAAATGGTAAGGTTTCTGTATTAGTTAAATGTGGTAAAACCAGAAAAAGGATTAAAGAGGAATACAAGATTCTACATTCAAAATGCATGTTGGAAGTTAAAATTTATCTTCGCAAGCACAATCTGATAAAGGCAGGCACATCTGCACCAGAAAATGTATTAAGAAAATTATACGAAGACAGTTTTTTGGCCGGTGATATTTATAATAAGAATTCAGATATTTTACTTCATAACTATATGGAAAAGTAAAACTATTATCTCTAAATGCATGTAAAATATATTTAAAGTCTTCTCTTAAAACTATATTATATGGGAATACATGAACAATTTTATGATATTGAGACAAATGCTTGTAAGAAATATGGAGAGAAAACTTTGGTTTTCATGCAATGTGGTTCATTTTTTGAAACATACGGTTATAAAAAAAATGGACAATTTCGAAATAAATATTATTCGGAATATGGTAAAATATGTGATTTTTGCATAAAAGAAAAAAATTTAAAATATAACGACCATGATGTTTGGATGATAGGGTTTCCCGATTATTGTCTTGAGAAATATGTTCCAAAAATGACAAGAGAAGGATTCACTGTTGTAATATGGGTACAATCAGACGACCCTACTAAAATTCGATATGAAAAATGCGTTTGTTCGCCTGGTACAGATTTTGATAATAATACCAAAAATATTACTAATTATAGTATGTGTATGTGGATTAAAAAAACTACATCCACATTTTTGAACAAAATCCCTGAGCTTATTTGTGGAATGTCTGCTATAGATATATTAACTGGGGATACACATATATTCGAATATCGAGAGAAATATTTTCATAACCCAACTACATTTGATGAAATAGAGAGATTTTATTCATCTTATAACCCAAACGAAATATTGGTAATTTATGAAACATCAGATGAAGAAATGAAGGATATATTGCAATTTTCTCAAATAGATTGTGAAAAAATACACATGATTAGACTAGATGATAAAAACAATAGTCACGAGTCTGCGGCAAAGAGATGCGAAAACCAAACTTATATTAAGGAACAATTAAACCAATTCTACGATATTCAAGAATATCATGTGTTTTGTCAAACCCACCGTTTGGATTCTCATCAACTGGCAACGCAAGCATTTTGTTTTCATTTAAATTTTATTTACGGATGCGATCCAAATCTAGTTCGAAAAATTAAAAAACCTTTATTCGACAATAAAGGTGACCGTCTTATATTAGGAAATCATTCGTTGAAACAGTTAAATATCATTGGTAATCAACAACACAAAGGTGTTTTGTCTTCTGTTAGTAAATTTATTAATAAATGCAATACACCTATGGGGAAAAGGAAACTTCACAATACATTAATTAATCCAACCAGTAACATCGAAGAATTACAAAAACAATATGAAATTACTCAGTATGTTAAAGATAATTATCATGTGTTTCAGAAAACCAGAAAGGAATTGCAAGGCATTGGTGATTTCGAAAGATTGTATCGAAAATTAATTTTACAACGCGCTGCACCTGCCGAACTCAGTCAGTTTTATAATAGTTTAAATGCAATATTAAACATTTACACAACATTGGGTTCTGATAAACGCATTAACGAACATATTAAATGTCCAAATCTCTCCAAAAAATGTAATGAACTTATGAAAAAATTAAATGATAATCTCATTTTGAAAGAAGCTTCAAAGATTGATGCTGTTAAATTCAATGTAAATATTTTCAAGAGAGGACTCTTTCCAACACTTGATGTTATAGAAAAATCTTATGAGGAAAGTAAAGATGAATTGGAGTGTTTGCGACTGTATATGGAGAAATTTATTGTTAAATACAAGGGGAAAAAAACTAACCAGATGATTAAATATCACGAAACCGATAAAAACGGACTATTTTTATCTATTACAAGCAATCGTTCAATGATTCTTAAAGAGGAGCTTAAAAAGGGAACATACCAAGGAAACCCAATAAGATATATTTCTAGTTATAACAATGAACAAAGAATAATGACATTTAACCCCTACAATGTTTCGTATGTAAAACATACGAAAAGTAATTTAAGATTGGACAGCATTCAGTTAAATAAATTATATTATTCTATTTTTAATAAGAAAGAAAGTTTAAAGGCTGAATTATCCATTGTATATAAAAATTTTATCATTTCATTGCAGGAGTATAGCGACCAGATTGAAACAATAGTAAGATATGTTACCGAATTGGATATGATTATAACAAAAGCATATTTAGCTAATAAATTTAACTATTGTATGCCAGTAATTGATACCAATGCTAGTCAATCCTTTATTAATGCGAAAGAAATGAGACATATATTAATTGAAAATTTACAAGAAGAAGAAATATATGTGGCAAATGATATTGAGTTAGGCAAAGGGACCGAACAGAATGGCATGTTGTTGTACGGGACTAATGCTGTTGGTAAATCTAGCCTTATTCGTTCTGTAGGAATATGCGTCATAATGGCTCAAGCTGGATTATTTGTACCTTGTTCAGAATTTATTTATAAGCCATACAAATCCATCTTTACAAGAATTTTGGGAAATGATAATCTTTTTAAAGGACTTAGTACATTTGCCGTTGAAATGTCCGAGCTTCGCACAATTCTTAATAATTCTACAAAAAACAGTTTAGTATTAGGGGATGAATTATGTAGCGGAACAGAAACCACATCCGCTACTAGCATATTTATGGCAGGAGTGGTGCAGTTGCATGCTAGAGAATCATCTTTTATTTTTGCCACGCATTTTCACGAGATTACTAATGAAACGAGATTGAAAACACTGGATACTTTATCGTTTAAGCATATGACAGTCTACTATGATGCAGAGGAGGATTGTTTGGTCTATAATAGAAAATTACAGGATGGTCCAGGAATAAGCATGTATGGTTTGGAAGTATGCAAATCTTTGCATTTACCAAACGATTTTTTAGAATTAGCAAATACAATAAGGAAAGAAAGGAGTGACGATAAGTGCATATTGTCTAGAAAGCAAACGCGCTATAATAAAAAGAAATTAAAAGGTATATGTGAACAATGCGGAGATAAGGGAGTAGATGTGCACCATTTAGTACCTCAAAAAATGTCCGATGATAATGGTTTCATTGGAACATTCCATAAAAACCACAAGGCAAATATAATGAACTTATGTAAGTCGTGTCATAAAATAGAAACAAAAAAAAATAGTAAAAAACGTAGAGTAAAAACTACAAAAGGTATGCGAGTATTACACCTTTGGAAATTTAAAACGCCGACTTTATAGATAGTTTTTCTTTATTTTTCTTGTTTTATTTTTTGGTTTATATTTTTCTGGACGCTCATAAACTCCCTTAAATATATTCTTAAATGTTATTAATGGTATATCACGCAAAACATTTTCTATATTGCTTTGTAAATGATTATAAGTTAATCCCTTTTTCTTTTGTAATTTTGATTTTAGGACACTAAACCAATTTTCTATCGCATTTGTGAAATGTTGATAAGGAACGGAATAAAGTATTTCATTATCTTTATTTACTAAATCTTTTATTTTTTGATTTCTATGACTACTCGCATTATCCATAATGATAAGTTTGTTTTTGTATTTATTAGTTATATGTTCCTGTAAAAAATCATACAACCTTTCACTATTAATTCCTCCTTTATCATATAATTTCCAACCTAATACACCTTTTGTAGATATAGCAAAAATGCCAGTATATTTCTTAAATACTTCTTGTGAATGTGTTTTAACAACACATCTCTTACCCTTTCTACTATAACAGAATTTTCGTTTTTGTAATGATTTTATGCTTGTTTCATCAATACAAATTATATCATCTATTTTATATTGTTTTACTTTTTCGTAGAACAATTTAATATTTTTATTTATGTTAATATCTTTTCCAAATCGTTTTGTAGGTTCATGTCTAAATCTCGTTAATTTTAATGTAATATTATTATCCCTAACAATATTACTAATATGTCTGCTTGTAATATCAAAGTCTGAATACTTTTCTTTAACCTTTTGAAGCATATCATTCATTGTGATTGTCTTATCATCGTTTAAAATTTTTAGAATATAATCTACCTGTTCTTTTTTAATTTTATATGCTTTTGATGTTTTCTTTTTCCGTGTTATATTTTTATTTTTGTTATATTTATCTACCCAACGCATTAGACTTCTTGGATGGCACTGAAATATTTCACAAGTTTGCACTTGATTCTTATTTTTAGATAAATAATACTGAACTGCGGAAATTTTATAGTCTTCGCTTTTGTGCGGTGGCATTTATATTA